>Ga0180437_10004861_pt1 | contig 18775 bp, 19 predicted proteins | sample SS_ome_4_FD_132410 | JGI IMG/M metagenome (GOLD analysis project Ga0180437, IMG submission 132410) | Hypersaline lake sediment archaeal communities from the Salton Sea, California, USA - SS_3_D_1 metaG | ecosystem: Environmental > Aquatic > Non-marine Saline and Alkaline > Hypersaline >... | reverse complement strand
GGGCCGAATACGGTCACCGAAGCTATGGCCCACGGCAAATTAGCCGCTCAAATGATAGACAAATACATCCGGGGAAAGAAATTAGAAAGAAAATATAAAGTCACTCGCCCGGCCGTTCATGTCGAGGCGATTGAGCTTTCTGAAAAAGAGGTTCGGAGCCTAAAAAAACAGGAAATGTCATCGGCTCCCGTCGCTCAAAGGATTACGGATTTTAATGAAGTCGAATGGGGATTTACAGAGGCTCAGGCAATCTCTGAAGCGAAACGGTGTCTCAGGTGTGATTTAGAGGAAAAGGAAGAGGAGGTCGAAATTGAAGAAAGAATCGAAGAGGAAGAAGCCGCGCCAGAGAAGATAGCCGTCGAAGAAGCAGCAAAGGAAGAGGAAGTCAAAGTTGAAGAAGTCAAAGAAGAAGTCGTGGAAGAAAAAGCTGTAGCAGTAGAAGAAGCCGCCGAAGAAAGAGTCGAAGAGCCAGCTCCAGAAAAAATTGAAGAAAAAGTAGAGGAAAAGAAAGAAGAAGCGGTGGAGGAAAAAGTGGAAGAAGCCGCTAAACCAAAAGAAGAGCCAAAGGAGGTAAAAGCTGCAGCCGTGATTGAGATCCCGGATATGAAAATAGGAGAAGTGGAACCTGCTGAAGTCAAAAAAGAAGAAGCGGTAGAGGAAAAAGTGGAGGAAGCCGCCAAACCAAAAGAAGAGCCAAAGGAGATAAAAGCTGCAGCCGTGATTGAGATCCCGGATATGAAAATAGGAGAAGCGGAGCCCGCTGAAGTCAAAAAAGAAGAAGAAAAAAAAGAAGCCGTAAAAATTGAAGAGAAAAAGGAAGAGGTAGAAGTAGAGGAAAAGGCCGAAGTGACCGAAGAAGCAAAGGCAGAAAAAAAACCGGAGGAGAAAAAAGTAAAGGCCGTCATTGAGATCCCGGATATGAAAATAGGAGGAGCGGAACCCGCTGAAATCAAGAAAGAAGAAGCAAAAGCAGAGGAAAAGAAAGAAGAACCAGAGGAAGAAAAAGTGGAAGAAACCGCTAAAGCAGAAGCAAAAGCAGAGGAAAAGGCCGAAGCGACCGAAGAAGGAAAAGCGGAAAAAAAAGAAGTGAAAAAAATTAAAGCCGTCATTGAGATCCCGGAGATAAAAACAGAAGAGAAAAAGTAAGAAGAATAATCGATGGAGAAAAGAATTATCTATCTTGAAAAAAAAACTTTGGCATCTGAAGAGAGGAGGATGCCTAGATTGAGAAAAGATGAGAATTTTTTTAAACGTTTAATAAGCGGAGGCTTAGCGTGATAGAGCTGACTATAAACGGCAAGAAGCACAAATTCCCTGAAGGCAAAAAACTGCTCGAATGCATTCAGAGTGTGGGAATAAAGCTCCCCACTCTTTGCTATCATAAGGCCTTAGCTCCCTATGGAGCCTGCAGGTTATGTTTGGTGGAAGTCGGGCAAAATGGAAGATCGTCTATTCAGGCATCCTGCACTTATCCCGCTTTGAATAACCTCGTGGTCAACACCCACACAGAAAGAGTTGAAAAAACACGCAAAATAATGGTCGAGCTTTTGCTCACACGATGTCCTGATTCGATAGCCATTCAGCAAATCGCTGAAGAATATGGCATAAAAGAACCCCGATTCGAAAAGAAGCACGATGATTGTTTTTTGTGCGGGCTGTGCGTAAGAATGTGTGAGGAAAGGATGGGCATCAGTGCCATAAATTTCCTGAATCGTGGCTCCAGGCGTAAAGTCAGCCCTCCTTTTGACGCAGCCTCTGATATATGCCAGACCTGTGGGGCGTGTGTTTCTATTTGTCCGACTGAAAGGATAAAACTTGAAGAAACCAGTAAGAACAAACCTATCCCCATATTCAGTGAATTCGATGAAGGATTGATTCAAAGGTCAGCGGCTTACATTCCTTATCCCCAGGCTGTTCCCAATAAAGCCACCATTGATGAAAGATATTGTGCGCACATCCTCAAGGATGCCTGTGAAGTCTGCAAAGAGTTCTGTGAAGCAGATGCCATCGATCATGAACAGAAAGAAAAGAAAATCGAATTGAACGTGGGTGCAGTCATTTTATCCCCAGGATTTGAAATATTTGATGCAAAAATCAAGGAAGAACTGGGATACGGACAGTATCCCAATGTTGTGACTTCGCTTGAATTCGAAAGAATACTATCTGCTTCAGGGCCTTTTGCCGGTCATGTTTTGCGACCCAGCGATAAAACTGAGCCAAGGAGGATAGGATTCATCCAGTGTGTGGGATCGCGCGACGTGGACCGGGATTATTGTTCCTCGGTATGCTGCATGTATGCCACGAAAGAAGCCATCATCGCTAAAGAGCATGTGGGTGAACATTTGGAATGTGATGTATTTTTCATGGACTTGCGCGCCTTCAGTAAAGGATTTGATGAATATTACCAGAGAGCCCAGGAGCTTGGCGTTGAATACATCAGATGTCGGCCCGCGTCTGTGAAAGAAATTCCCGAAACGCAAAATCTTGTCATCGAATACCTGGCTGAGGACGATAAGAAGGAATCTCGTGAATATGACCTGGTCGTTTTATCCGTCGGTTTACTCCCCCCAAAAACCGTTAAAGAGCTTTCAGAAAAATTTGGTGTCGAGCTCAATGAATTCAACTTCTGCACAACATCTCCCTTTAAGCCGGTTGAATCCACACACGAAGGGATCTATGTCGCCGGACCATTCACAGAACCTAAAGATATTCCTGAAACTGTCATGCAGGCATCAGGGGCTTCATCCAAGGTCTTATCACTTCTCAAAGACGTCAAAGGCAGCTTGATCACTGCCAAGGAATTCCCGCCGGAAATAGATGTCGCGGGGCAGGAGCCGAGAATCGGAGTATTCGTCTGCCACTGCGGAACAAATATTGCCGGAGTCGTCAGTATTCCCGATGTAGTGGAATATGCACAAACACTTCCTGAGGTGGTGTATGTGGAAAACAACTTGTATACCTGTTCAAACGACACACAAGAAAGGATCAAGGAAAAAATAAAGGAGCATAAGCTGAATCGTGTCGTCGTTGCTTCCTGCACACCTCGGACACACGAACCTCTGTTCAGGAACACGGTCCGCGAGGCAGGGCTCAATCCCTATCTCTTTGAAATGGCCAACATCAGAGATCAGTGCTCATGGGTTCACATGTCTGAACCGACAAAGGCGACAGTGAAATCCAAAGATCTTGTAAGAATGGCCATAGCCAAAGCCCGGTTAATTGAACCTCTGCAAAAAAGGTCTGTTCCCATAACGAAATCCTCACTTGTTATCGGTGGCGGACTTTCAGGCATGGTCTCAGCCATTGAACTTTCAAATCAGGGATATGATGTCCACTTAGTGGAGAAAGAAAAAGATTTGGGAGGAAACCTCAAACGCATTCACTATTTGTTGACTCCAGACAATCCACAAAATGAATTAAATAACCTTACTGAACAGGTCAAAAAGAGCGAAAAAATCCATCTCCATTTGGGATCCAAAATAGAAAATATTGAAGGGTCAGTCGGAAACTTTAAAACAACGATAACTGCGAACGGAAAGCAAGAGGAGTTTGAACATGGAGTGGTGATCGTCGCCACCGGTGCCCAGGAATATAAACCCAAAGAGTATTTATACGGCCAGCATGAAGGAGTGATGACTCAAATTGAACTCGAACAGCGCCTGGCAACAAACGGTGAGTGGTCTGAAGCGGGAAAGAATGGCATACCAAAGAACGTTGTCATGATTCAATGTGTCGGTTCCCGGGATGAAGAGAGGCCCTACTGCTCGAGGATCTGTTGTTCAGAAGCCGTAAAGAACGCTCTAAAAATAAAAGAGCTTTCACCTGAAACAAACATCTACATTCTCTACCGGGATATCAGAACGTATGGATTTAGAGAAAGTTATTACACCAAGGCAAGACAGCAAAATGTTATCTTCATGAGATATGATGAAGACAAAAAGCCGGAAGTTACAAAAAATGGAAACGGGCTGCAAGTGGAAGTCTTTGACCAGACTTTAAAAATGCCGATAGAGATATCTGCGGATCTTGTCGTCTTATCCGCAGGGATAGTGGCTGATGAGGGAAATGTGGAAATCGGAAAATTTTTAAAAGTTCCTTTAAATAAGGAAGGATTCTTTCTTGAAGCACATATGAAATTGCGTCCGGTTGACTTTGCTACAGAGGGAGTCTTTCTCTGTGGCTTAGCTCATTCGGCCAAAGCCGCAGATGAAAGTATAATTCAGGCCCAAGCCGCAGCCGCAAGGGCGGCAACTATACTTTCACAGGACAGCATAGAGCTAGAGGCGAACATATCTCAGGTCGTTGATGAAAGCTGCGACGGATGTGCTTACTGTGTTGAGCCCTGCCCCTATCAAGCACTCACACTTATCGAATACATGAAAAACGGTGAGGTAAAAAAGACGGTGGAGGTCGATGAAACTGCCTGCAAAGGTTGCGGGTGTTGTATGGCAACCTGTCCGAAGAAAGGAATATTCGTCAAGGGCTTCAAACTGGAACAGATCGGAGCGCAGGTCAATGCGGCTTTAGAGGTGCAATAATGTCAGACGAATTTGAACCATTGATCGTAGGTTTTTGCTGCAACTGGTGTTCCTATGCCGGAGCGGACCTGGCAGGGGTATCCAGGATGCAATATCCTCCAAATATCAGAATAATAAGAGTGATGTGTTCCGGGATGGTCCATCCCAATCTTGTCATTGATGCCTTAACTAAAGGAGCGGATGGTGTGATTATCTGCGGCTGTCATCCCGGGGACTGTCACTATAAAGAGGGAAATCTGAAAACAGAGAAGAGAGCTGAGGCCATCACTCTCATGATGGAGGATTTTGGCCTGGAAGAGGAAAGATTCCGACTGGAATGGGTCTCGGCATCAGAAGGCCCGAAATTTGCACAGGTCGCGAAGGAGTTTACGGAACAGATCAAGAAGCTAGGACCGAGTCCTTACAGAGCATAAGAGATACTTAAAAATAAAAAAGAAAGTGTCCTTCTGTGGACCGTGACGAGGAGAAAAAGATGTCTGATCTTTCAAAAATCATAAATGGAAAAAAATTCATGTGGGATAATGTTGTTTATGAGTCTAAAAAAGAAGCCCAGGACACGATGGAAAAATACAAAAAAGATAATTTTGAAGTTGAATTAATAGAAGAAGACAAACAATTTCTTCTCTATACGAGGAGAGTCGTCACAGAGATCGTTCTGGAAGGCGAACCCCCACCAGCCTAACCGCTGAGTGATCACATCCCTTCATTTCCCCTCTCTTCTTCCATAAGCCAACAGAACATCAACTCAGTCTGTCCGGTCTATATCGTGGAGAACATCCCTTGTTATCTTAAAAACTTCTACGGCGAAGGATAAGTGTTAAGAGGTCCGTAAGAAGGACGAGCGGGCATGGTTCCTCGACTCAGGGAGAGGAGAGTGAGGACTGATTCGAGCGGATTTTGTCTGATTTGTGGTATGCCTAGCAGACATAAATCAGCGGGGATTCCAAGGGGGTATGCCCCCTTGGTCGCAAGGCAGGAGATGATGTCCTGCCCGAGAATGGGAGGCAGAGAGCCGTAAGCGGAGTGAGGCGAACGTTGGAAGGGGGAAAGCGAAGCTGTTCCCCCTCCAAGGTACTCGTAGGGGCAAGTCCAGCGTGACTTCGAAACACTTATCCTGAGCCGCTCTTTTTTAATTCCTCCCGAATCAATCTTATCCCATCGAGAGAATTAATCGGTCTGTCCTTGAGCCGAGTTTTCACTTTTTTTGTATCCAAAATGTATTCGTGACTGTTCTTTTTATGCGCATAGATAAAATCGACTTCAGGATTTCCCATCACAAGAGTGATGATCGTTTGCCCCATGTTGCCCAAAGGCTTCCGGTCGATATGGCTGTACTGGAAATCGGCCCTGATCTTGGTCCCTTTTCCCTTTTTAGAACTTATGGAGAGGTGCCCGCTCGCTGCTTTGGCGGCCTCTGATAAAAGAGGAAGTCCAAAACCAAAACGGCGAACTGTTTTTGAGGTGTAAAAGGGATCAAGTGCCCTTTTCACAGTCTCCTCGTCCATGCCTTCACCGTTGTCGATGACTTCAACAGACAGCAAATCTTTCTTTGTATCCTCTATTATTCTTATCTCAATCTTATCCGCTCTGGCTGCGATAGAATTTTCCACGATGTCTAAAATGTGTAAAGAAAGATCTTGCATCGTGAACTGGCCTTAATTCTTCATACAGTATGCCGACACTTGATATTATGAATAATTAAGCTGAATTAATTTTCTTCCATCTTGATTTTTCAAAGCCATTTTAATCTCAGTGAGAGTGACATCTTCGAGCAGGAAAGATGTAAAACCTTTGCCTATGTCATCAGGATAGTGAGCATCAGATGAACAGGTCAGCGGATAATTATACGCATACCTTTTCTTGGCTTCTTCAAAGCTGATATTGGGAGAAATTTCTAAAGCATCCAATGCCAGATTATCCGGGATGAATCCCAGCTGGCCTATGATACTGAAGGATTCTCTATCAATATGTGAAGCGATGGCGATCCCGCTGAAGGAATGAATCAGCTGAATCACCTCTTCAAGAGGAATAGTCGTGGCTCCGATCAATAACTTGTTGCTGAATCCCAGCACTTCCTCTTTTTCATCGACGATAACCTGCATTCCAAAGGCTTTTTCATCGTTTTTTCCAGGCAAATTCTTGTAGATAAAATTCTGGAGTTTGAGAGCGTTTTCTATTTCGTCAAACAGGGCCAAGACATGGACTTCTTCTTGAGAAGTCACTTCCATACCAGGAAAAACATGAATATTCATTTTCTTGGCTGCATTCATCACGGCCAGAGCATTTTCAGATGAATTGTGATCACAGATACCAATGATGTCTAATTCTTTTTCCTTGGCTGATGTGAGGATGCCCTTGGGAGACATATCCAGCTCCGTGCAGGGAGAAAGGCAGGTGTGAATATGAAAATCCGCTTTAAAAGGTCTGAGCATGAATAAATCGAATCTATCTACTGCGATATTAATTCATAGAGTTTCCCCGAAATTTCAAAAGCCATTTCTTCGCTGCCAAGGAGAGGAACATTTTCTTCCGTGGCTTTTTTCACCGTTTCCTCATCAGGCGCACGGTTATTGACGATGACTATCCCGGCCAAGTCTTTCAATTTGGCCACGGCGACAATATTTTGATGGGTTTGAAGAGTGATCCAGAGGTTACCTTCTTGACTATTGGCAATCACATCGCTGAGCAGGTCGCTTGTGTATCCTCCTGATACTTCCTTATCTAATTTATCTTCGGCGGCTAATACTTTTAGATTTAATTTTTCAACGATATCCTTTAATTTCATTTTATACCCTCTCCTTTTTCCTTATTTTTTTACACCACTCTTGGAGTGACTCTTCGATTCAGGTTCTTCAAGCCCTTCTGAAAATTCCTGAGAGTGTTTTTCAGATCTGTGGGAAATATCGAAAACACAGTCAGTGAGTTTGGCTTCCCCTCTAACGACATCTTCAGCAAATGCTATGCAAGTGGGAGCGCCGCATGCTCCGCAGTCGATCCTGGGCAGGGATTCGAAGATCTCCTCTTTTTCTCTTTTTTTCCTTATCGCTTTGGCTAAATCCTTATCCAGAGGCGTCAGGGGACGAGGCTCAAATTTTCCTTTGATGAAAAAGTATTTCTGGCTGTAAAGCTTCCTGACCTCGCGGATATCCGGACAGGCTTTTATCTGTTCGTACTCTAAAGTTTCAATCAATTTAAGTATTTTATTGTAAGAGATGTACACATTTTCTACGGTCAGAGAGCCACCCACACATCCCTGGCGACAGGAATAGGCCTCGATAAAGTCAATATTTCTCAGGTTTCCCCGTTCAATATCATCAAAGACTTTTAAGATGTCAGCAATCCCCGAAACCGCCAGGGAATTTTTTAGCCTCAGAGTCCGGCAGATACCACCATCCATTGCCCATCCTGCCCCAAGAATGCAGATGTTCTCCAGCGCTTTCCTATAACTGCTTTTTCCGGTGCTCTCCATAGCGGAAAGGAGAGGCCCATAAATATCTGAGATGGAAATGGCTCCGTCCAAATAAGATTTCCCTTTTTCTGCGGGCTGTTTTATGGAGATCATCTTTACGGGGCAGGGAGTGAGATAGAAGGCGCCGATATCTTTTTCTTTGAGTTTGAATTGTATTGATTTGTTCTTTTTGATTTCTCGAGCCGCCAATTCTCTCGGAGGTTCTACAGGTATGATCTGGTCAATGAGCTCAGGATATTTGACCTGGATTAATCGCACAACAGCTGGACAGACATTGGAGATAAGCGGTTTGGGGCCGTTATACTCACGAAGATATTCCTGAATGGCGAAGCTGACTTCCCCGCAGGTCAAAGCCAGGTCAAAAGCATCATCGAATCCCAGATTCTTTATCCCGGAGAGGATTCTCTCCGGTAAAATCTCTCTTCCGAACTGTGCGTACAGAGCGGGTGAGGGAATGGCGACTGTATGACGAAATCGAGAGAGTTCTCCAAAGGGATCCGTCAAAGGGACGATAGCATGATGAGGACAGACTGTGATGCATTCACCACAATCGATGCATTTTTCCTCGATAATCCTGGCCTTCCCCCCTCTCACCCGAATGGCTTGAGTGGGACAGGCACGCATGCATTTCATCCGGCCGTCACACCTTTCCGTGTTGATCTGGATGGAATGAAAGTATTTGCTCAATTTTTTTCTTTTTTATTCAAACAGAATATGATGTCCAATGTCGTTCCTTTATTTGGAATAGAGGAAATTTCAAATTTATCAGCATTTTTTTTAATGTTGGGAAGCCCCATGCCCGCGCCAAATCCCATCTCTCGCATTTCGTCAGTCGCAGTGGAAAAACCTTCCTTCATGGCCATTTCAATATTTTCGATTCCCGCACCTTCATCTTCGAGTTTGAGATGCAGTTTCTCAGGAGTGATGCTCAGAGTGAGAACACCTCTTTGAGCATACATCACAATATTCATTTCTGCTTCATAAGAGGCGATGGATGCACGTATGATTATTGAAGGCTCTATACCGATTTCTTTGAGAATTTCTTTGATACTTGTCGATATCCTGCCTGCATTGCTGAAATCACCACCATTGATCTCAAACTTTTGAGAAAATTCGATATCGCTGCTCATCGTTATTTTTTATACGCCAGGCCACTCACTCCTGGAAGACCATGACTGAAGAGAAGGCCGCAGGCTGTGTACATCATAAACTTGGTTGAGAGAAGAGGAATTCCAATTTCTCTGGCTAACTCAATCCCCATTTTGTCCGGTTTCTTGCCCCGAACATAGACAATGGCTTTGGCATCGATTATATTTGCCGTTCTGACAGATTGAGCATTGGATAAACCAGTGAGAAGGAGAATCCCTGGCTTGCCAAAGGCCAAGACATCACTCATGAGATCAGATCCTCCTGCAAACGTGATTTCATCATCCAGCCTCTCCTCTCCGATGATGACCTCGGCCTGAAGGAGTTCTTTAATTTCTTTTAAAGTCATTTTTTGTTCTCTCTATCGTTCGATTGAAATGCAAGCATTTCACTATCTATTTGAACACTGCCCAGTATCGATTTCCCCTTTCTCATTATTTCTCCAAATCCTCCTTTTGAGAAACATTATGGTAACTATTCGAGTGTCCATAAGTCAATACTCGAGAACAGAGAAAAGAGGAGACCTTAGAAGAATTCTTCGACAATCTTTTTAGCCATTAAAGGAACAGCTTTCTTAACCGGTTCAGATAATCCGGATTGCATAGTCTCCGGTATCTTTTTGATTTGGCAAGCCATGACCCTCACTGTGACCGAACAGTAATCCTGCAATTCCTTGAGGAGGTTCGAGGAGGGGACTTGATGAATCGAAAAATCATCGATTTTTTCTTCCGGAATTTCTTCAAGGGAAATTTCAAAAATCTCGCCTGGTTTTCTCCCTTTGTCCACAGCATCAATGATGACGATAACCTCTGGCCGGGCCTCACTGAGGGTCAGCGTGAACAAAATTTTTCTTATTCCCGTACCGACATCCATTAAGTATACGTCATCTGGAACATGGTGATGTTTTATCAGGTATTCAACGACCTCGGGCCCGAACCCATCATCACCGAAAAGCTTATTTCCGCACCCAGCGATCATGATCTTTTTCCGGCAGTAGACAGGCAGTTTTTCCATATTCTCGAGAAAGAGTATGGTATAAGACATGAAATGCCTCTGTCAAGAATTCAACTCGTGCAGTTGACACAATAATTTATTTATCTTATAGTTTTTATAAATATTAGATATATTATATAGTAAATGTAAATTCTGAGGGAGTTAATACAAATTTTATACGCTGCAAGATACAATCGCAGGCAGGACGACATTCTCTTGAATAAGGATAAAAAACCATCGTTTACGGTCACAGAAAAATATTTTTAAAGATGAACAAGAAAATAATGAATAATCTGTCCTTAGATTATTTTTCTTGTTACAATTCCCTCGAATCACTTTCGTTAGCAGGCTCTTCAATAAGGAGGTCAATTGAATGAAAACAAATAATCCAAAGGCGAAAATCTTAGTCATTGATGATGATCCTGATTTCTTAAAGGTCGTGTCCATGATCTTGGAATCAGGATCCTATGGAGTAATAACGGCCAAGAATCCTCAAGAGGGAAAAGAGAAGCTGTTTGCGGAGAAACCGGACCTTATTCTCTTGGATATCATGATGGACAGTCTTTTCGACGGCTATTCTCTATGCAATGACATCAAAACTTCAGAGGAATACGAGGAATTCAAGGAAACTCCCATTATTTTTTGTTCAGCTGTCAAGGAAAAGACGGGTTCCCGGTTTAATTTTGGAACCGATGAGCAGGGTCTAGTCGGACCGGATGACTACATTGACAAACCTGTCCGCGCTGACGATTTGTTTGCGCGGATAGAAAAACTGCTAAAAAAATAATCGAATATGCATCAAGTCTTTAACGTTATGAATCGAAGCTTCGAACCATGAATTCAAAACACACGTCTCCTAGACGATTTCTCTTCTATTCTCCTTTATTATCTTTCATACACGCATCACACTTGAACGGCAAAATCTATAAAATCTAATTTTTGCTACAGTATTATGTTTAGCAGAAGCTTGGCCGTTAAATTAATCTTTTTTATTGCTGCAATTCTCATTTTAACCATAGGAATCTTTGCCTACATAAACATAAATATCCAAAAAAAATATCTTATTGGAGAGATGCAGCAAAATGCGCTTCGACTCGGCCAAACCATCGAAAGAAGCATTAAAAATGACATGTTGTCAGCCCGAAGTGATTATGTCCAGAGAACGCTGGAGAATATCGGAGAACAAGAGGGTATTGAGCACATCAGGATATTCGATAAAAAAGGAAAGATTATAGCCGCTGATTCCACGGATGAGATTGGAACGTTGATAGATAGGCAGGCGGAGGCATGCACCACCTGTCACAGCAATAAAGAACCTTTGAAAAAGCTCTCCTCCTCAGATAGGACCAGAACTTTCATGCTGGAAAACGGTGATAGAGTGCTAGGCATAATCAATCCCATCTATAACGAGCCCCAGTGTTCCAATAGTGCGTGTCACTTTCATCCCGAGGGCCAAAATGTCCTGGGAGTCATGGATATCTTAATCTCTTTAGATCGCTTTGACGCACAGATAGGGACGAGCCGAAAACAAATTTTGATATACTTTTTTTTCACTTTCCTGCTTATCTCGGCAAGCATAAGCCTTTTTATCGTTCTGTTTGTTAATACTCCGATTCACAAACTGATCGAGGGAACCCGAAGAATAGCCCGGGGAGACCTTAATTATCGGATCGGAAGCTACCACTCAGACGAGATTGGTGAACTTGGCAAATCCTTCGACTTCATGACTGCAGAATTGAAGAAATCCCGAGAGGAAATTGAGAAGTGGAATGTGAAGCTAAAAAATGAAGTCAAAAGGGCCACTGAAAAGTTGAGAAAGACAAATCAAGATTTAAATGGAGCAAATAAGAAGCTTCAAGAACTCGACGACATGAAATCAGATTTCATGAGGAGGATGGAACACGGATCACGCTCCCATCTGGCCGTTATCCAGAGCTGCCTGAGCTTGGTTGTCAAGGAATATTTCTCTGGGCTCAACGAGCAACAAAAAGATCTGGTCACAACAGCCAAACGAAGATGCTCGACGATGCTGGAGCTGCTTGATGACATCTTATTGCTATCCTATCGCAAATCCAGTGATGCCGTTTATCAAATAGAGCCTGTGCAGGTAATAGAAATTGTTCACGAGGCTCTTGAGGACATACAAGTTCAAGCTCAAAATAAGAGTATCAAGATAGATATTCAGATCCCTGCAGACTTTCCCCGGGTGATGGCTGACCCAGAAGCCCTTAAAGAAGTACTCTCTAATTTGGTGAATAATGCTGTCAAATACACTGAAGAGAATGGCAAGGTCACTGTGTCCGCGAAGGCAAAAAGAGGATTTATCGATATTGAAGTGCGGGATTCAGGAATCGGCATTGCCCCCGAAGATTTACCAGAGATTTTTATTGAATTCTATCGAGCTCCAAATGCGAAATCATATAAAACAGAAGGAACAGGGCTTGGATTAGCCATCGTGAAGGAAATTGTTGAAACCCTTCATGGCAGCCTTAAGGTTCAAAGTGAGCTGGGAAAAGGAAGCACGTTCACCGTCAAACTGCCCACACATAAATAGAAGCAGTTTTAGTTATCACTTCGGGCCGACTCATCCATCATGGGGGTCCGGCTGTATTTCTTTGTCTTGACCTTTTTCAGGCGCGCGGCCTTAACAGCCAACTGACGGTCTATTTCATCCTGTATGGTTTGGTCAAAATCGCATTTCTCGCAGATAAAAAGCCTGTCACAGGATCGAACAGAGATTTCTCCACTCATAGTGTACCTGCACTGTTTTCTTCCGATCAAAGAGTTCAATTTGTCGAGGAAGGGCTGAATCCTTTCGTCGTTCCTGAATCTCTCTTTTTGCATCATCGAGGCATGAAACTTACATGACTTCAGACATTGATAACCAATGGTGCACATGCGCTTCGGGATTATGCCGGCTTGCATCCAGATGCAGGGAGTGACAATCTCTTCTTCAACGACAGGCTCTTCAACAACAGGTTCTTCAACAGGCGGAGTTGGAACAACTTCAACTTCATAGGACCTGCTAATCAAAGTTTCAAGATAGGCCAGCTCAAAAGGTTTTGGCAGATAATCAGTCGCACCTTCACGCCTAGCCTTTTCTTCAGTATCAATCGAGGGATAGGCTGTGATGATTATGACTTTTGCTTTCGGATTTTTCTCTCTGACTTCTTTGAGGACCGAAAGCCCATCGCGACCCGGTAATTTAAGATCGATAATTATGACGTTGTAATCCTCTAAATTAACCTTTTCCAATGAATGTTTGCCATCATCGGCCGCATCCACCTCATGACCCACATCTGAAAAGTAATCGACCAATGCCTCTCTCATGATCTTTTCATCTTCGACGACCAACATTGTTTCTTTTTTCATTGTTAACCTCCAATCTTTATTGTTTATTCACCATCTTCCAGCAGGGCAGTTCAGGCAGCGCCGACCGTCCCGTTGGAATCTGTCATCACATCTAACAATGTGCAAGGAGTGTGCCAAAATGAGTTTCGCGAAAAGAATGGCCCCAAAATTTCTCTAAGGCTTTGAAAATAATATGGTTACGATAAATAGAAGGATTGCTGGGAGGCGGAAAAAAAAGAATGTAGTGTCAATAATTTGGACACTATGCGTCTAAATTATTGACAACATAGTTGTATTTCTTAAGCTTGTTATAAAGAGTCATCCGGCGAATGCCGAGTATCTTCGCTGCCTGTGAAATGTTGCCCTTTGTCTCTTCGAGTACACGGATAATATGATTTCTCTCCACCGCTTCGATAGTTTTTCCCTCCACAGGAGTCGGATGAATAATGTCGTGGGGAAGTTCATCCAGAGTGATGGAATTTTTTTTAGAAAGAATCACACCCCGCTCGATCATGTTTTCCAGCTCTCTCACGTTACCGGGCCATGAGTAATTCAGCATAAACTTCACGACTTCAGGAGAAAACTTTTTAATGTTCTTATCGTTCTCCTCAGCATACTTTTTTAAGAAATGTTCAGCCAAAGGGAGTATATCTTCCTTTCTGTCCTTAAGCGGGGGGAGTTCAATCTTGACCACATTTAATCGGTAGTACAAGTCCTCCCTGAAATTCCCCTGTTTAACCATGTCTCTGAGATCCTTGTTCGTCGCCGAAATGAAGCGGACATCCACTTTAATCTCTTCGTTGCCACCGACTCTGGTGATCTTTTTCTCTTCCAGCGCCCTGAGGAGATGGACCTGAGTGTTGGCGTTTATTTCTCCTATTTCATCTAGAAAAAGAGTGCCTTTGTCTCCAGCCTCAAACTTTCCTTTTTTCCTTTCCACTGCCCCTGTAAACGAACCTTTCTCATGGCCGAAAAGCTCGCTCTCCAACAGACTTTCTGGAAGGGCGGCACAACTTGTGGCAATGAAGGGTTTGTTCCGCCGCTGACTTTGATGATGAATAGCCCGGGCAATGACTTCCTTGCCTGTACCGGTTTCTCCAATAATGAGCACGGTGGCTGTCGTCGGGGCTATGGTTTTAATCAATTCAAATATCTTAAGCATCTTCGGGCTTTTAGCGATAATCCCCTCGAAGCGGAACCTGTCCTCAACCTTCCGCCGCAAAGAGATGTTCTCCTCGATCAGGTTATGATGGTCCACCAAATTTTTTATGAGAAGCTCAACTTTTTCCGGACAGAATGGCTTTTCGACGTAATCATAAGCGCCTTCTCTTATGGCGGTTATGGCTGTTTGAATTGTGCCGTGAGCCGTTATGATGACAGTTGAGATCGTCGGGACTATCTCTTTAGCCTTTTTCATGAGCTCGATACCGTTCATACCCGGCATGATCAAGTCGGCCAGCATGATCTTAATTTTCTTTTGCTTGATAATCCCAAGGGCCTCTTCCCCGGATTCTGCAGTGACCACTTTATAACCCACACTGTCCAGCCAGTCGTGGAGTGATTCTCTGACGATACTTTCATCGTCCACAACGAGAATTTCAGACTTTTTCCTCATCCATGACCTCTAGATAGATTGAAAACGTTGTGCCGACACCGACCTCACTGTCGACATCTATCTTTCCTTTGTGCTGCTCGATAATTCCATGAACCACCGGCAGCCCCAGTCCCACACCTTTGCCTTTCTCTTTAGTCGTGAAGAAAGGCGTGAAAAGTTTGCTTTGATTCTCTTTGGAGATTCCTTCTCCTGAATCCTTGATATCAATGCGAACAGTCTTTTGAAGCGCTTTATTGATTTCAATTCCATCCGCCACCGATGTTGTGATAGTTAACTGGCCTCCGTCAGGCATGGCCTGGATCGCATTCATGATGATGTTTATCAACACCTGCTGGATTTTGTCAAAGTCCGCGCGGACAAGAGGAAGCTGACCATCTAACTTCTTCTCAAGCTTTATATTTTCAAGGCTAATCTTATGCCCGACTAACTGCAAAGCGGCTTCAACGACTTTATTGATATCCACCGGTCTTATGTTCGGTTCGGACTGGCGTGCAAAATCGAGTAGATTTCTGATTATACGGGTCGTCCTCTCGAGTTCCTTTTCCATCTTCATAAGCTGCTCTTCCGATTTTTCTGTCTGGAGCTGTTTTTCTTTATACTTCTTGAGAAGAAGTTTCACATAAACCATAATGCCCGCTAAGGGGTTATTCACTTCGTGGACAACGCTGGCTGCGAGCTGCCCTAATGAGGCCAGCTTTTCTGACCTGATCAATTCTTCCTCTGTTTGCTTCCGTATGGTGATGTCCGCTCCTGAACTCAAGGTGCCGATGATATGCCCCTTTTCATCCCATATTGTGGTATTGTGCCAGGCGATAATCCTCTCTTCACCGGATTTGGTGACAATTATGTTTTCATAATCTTCAGCCTCGTCTAATTCGCCGGCCATCACTTTTTTAAAAGTATCTTTTCTTTCTTTTTTATCTTCTTCAGGAACGCATAGATCAAACCAGTTTTTGCCAATGATTTCTTCTTCCGTGTATCCCAGAACCTCGCATCCTTTTTTATTGATAAGGGAGACTACCCCATCATCATTGATAGCGATGATAATCACTCCCGCTATATCGAGGTACTGATGGGCTTTGTTTCTTTCCTCACGCAATTTCCCCCACAATCCTTTGTGCTTGGTCAAATCCCTGAAATTTTCCACAGCGCCGATTATCTCATTATTGCTGTTCCGTAACGGAGAAGTCGTTATATTGACAGGAATCTTATTTCCTGCTTTATTGGTGATCTCAATCTCATAACCGTAGACCGGCTCACCGCTTTCCAAGACTCTTTCTAAAGGACATGCTTTTTCACAGATATCACTTTTAAGAATGTCATAACAGTCTTTATTCAGTGCTTCCTCTCTCTTGAAACCAGTGATTTTTTCGGCAGAATGATTAAATGACGTGATCCTTCGTTTTTTGTCTAAAGTGAGGACTCCCCCATCCATGCTCTCCAGGATATTTTTGCAGAATTCTTCTATCTCTATATCTTTTTTGATCAAGGCATTTTTTCCTTTTGATACTATTATATTAAAATCTGCTCTTTAGTAAAGAATTTTGCCTTCGAAGGATGACGACTCCTTAAACCAAAAACAGAGGATGGGTCCTGAATCTCAGTAAAAAGGCAGTACTTTTGGTAATAACATTGAGGCCGAAAGTGTCATTGCGGGCGCAGCGCGGCAATCTCCTAAGATTAAATTATCAAATAATTATAATTCCTGTACATTGCTCAATACAGGCTAGAAGGTCTTTTTTAGTGAAGTAAAGCCATTTTTAAATTGAAATAATTTTTTTATGGGATTACCGCGCTGCGCCCGCAATGGGCATAATACTCAAAAAGTGTTTCCGAATTATTGATTCAGTCCCACAGGTTACTTGGTGCTGAAGAAGGGAGAACAATCTCTAAATTGGCTTATGTCAGTTCTCCCGCTTAAAGGTGCTGGCCACCCAGGCCATTATCTCGTCTCTGATCTCGCGGAATCCTTCCAAAATCTCCGTTTCTGAGCCTTTCAACTGAGAAGGATCAGGAAAGCTCTTATGGATAATCTCTTTTCCCGGGAAAAAAGGACAGGATTCTTTTGCCAGGTCGCAGACTGTGACCACATAATCAAATATCTCACTGATGAATTCATTGATGTTTTTGGATGTGTATGAGGAGATATCGATCCCTATCTCGTCCATGACTTTTACGGCATATGGATTGACCTCTGTGGGTTCTGTCCCGGCGCTGTAGACATCGTACTTTTCCGGATAAAAAGACCGGAGAATGCCTTCAGCCATTTGAGAACGGGCAGAGTTATGGGTGCAGATGAATAGGACTTTTTTCTTGCCTGTGTTTTCCATTTCTGGCTGAAAATATGTGAGATCAAGTGAAAAAGGCCGAAACTAAAGACACGGGCATTATACATTGACATCCTCGAATACACAACGGACTCGATTCGGGTATAAAATAAGAAAACCAAAGTGACAATCGAATTCAAATTTATTAATATGAACTCTAAACTGAGAACTCTTCGATTAGATTAGACAACAACTAAAATGAAAACTCTCGTTTTAGGACTGGGGAATGAACTCTACGGAGATGATGCTGTCGGGATTCATGTTATTCGAAAATTGCGGGAAGACTTTGATAAACTAGAAGAGACTGCCGAATGGATAGAGAACGTGGAGCTTGAAGAATGCTCACTTTCAGGGCTTGCCCTTCTGGAGGTTATTGTGGACTATAAAAAACTGGTTATCATCGACTCCATAAAAAAGGAAAAGCCAGTGACCGGGAAGATCCATCTCCTTGAAAAAAAAGACTTGAGACACATCCCCGGTCCCTCTCCCCACATTGGCTCCTTTCCACAATCCCTAGAACTCGGGAAGAAGCTGGGCCTCCGGGTTCCTTCCGAGATAAAAATAATAGCTGTCGAGGCAAAAAATCAGTATAATCTCGGAGAAGGCTTGACCGAAGAAATGACCAAGGCCATACCAGCGATCGTCAGAGAAGTAAAAAAAGTACTCCAAGAGTTAGCCTAACCTGTTTTTAATAACTTTGAGAAATTGGGGACAGTCCCCAATTTTGCACGGCCAGAAAAATGAAGAAAAAAGAAATACTCGTTTTGGAAGAGCTGCTTGGCTCGAACAAAAAAATCGCCTCAGAAATCCGGAAAAGGCTTGAAGAAAAAGGGATCCTCACCATTAACCTCCTCAGCTCTCCCGGAGCGGGGAAAACTACTCTTCTCGAAAAGATAGCCGAGAAACTGAAACCAGATTACAAAATGGCTGTCATTGAAGGAGACATCGAGACAGAGCGGGATGCGGAGAGAATCCGGGCCAAAGGGATTCCTGCCTGGCAGATCATCACCGGAGGAGCTTGCCATCTTGAGGCGAAGATGGTGGGGAAACTCTTTCCAGAAATCCCGCCCGACCTCGATTTTCTGTTCATCGAGAACGTCGGCAACCTCGTCTGCCCCGCAAGTTATGACCTGGGAGAAAATATCAGGTGTGTACTCCTCTCTGTCCCCGAGGGTGATGACAAACCCAAAAAATATCCCAAAGCCTTCACTACGTCTGACTGCCTGATCACTTCCAAGTCCGATCTTCTCTCCGTTCTTCCTTTTAAACTGGAGCATGCGCAAAAGGAAGCTCTCGACATAAATCCTAAGCTGAAAATCTTCACCGTGTCAGCCCT
>Ga0180437_10004860_pt1 | contig 18776 bp, 16 predicted proteins | sample SS_ome_4_FD_132410 | JGI IMG/M metagenome (GOLD analysis project Ga0180437, IMG submission 132410) | Hypersaline lake sediment archaeal communities from the Salton Sea, California, USA - SS_3_D_1 metaG | ecosystem: Environmental > Aquatic > Non-marine Saline and Alkaline > Hypersaline >... | reverse complement strand
TTTCAATCTTCTGATAATATAGTCATGAATAAATTTTTGAAATGGACTATCCAATGTTTTAATTAATCGAGGCTTATCCTCATAATCCTCAACAGGCTTATCATCTCCAGCCTCAGTTTTAAGCATCCCTAGCAGCAACTTTAATCCGTTTATATCGCCCCTCATTAATGACTGAGCAACCGCAATTTTTATCCACAACTGTTCAAAACTATCAAGCTTCCATATTCGTGTAAGCTTATCTGCAGAAACAAGAAAATTATCAGAAAACGCAAGCAGTTCCATGCCAATGCAATCAACTGTATCCATGGGAGAGTTAAACGTCGAATCAATTCTTAATGTTTTGATCAACTTCCCACTCAACATGTTCCATAATTTGATGGAGTTATCCCAGATACATGCTGCTAATACATTACCATCCGGCGATAAACTCATCGAAAAAACATGGGTACATTGCTTATTGGGCACCAAACCAACTTGTATGCCAGTTTTTGCATCCCATAGATGTATCTTTTTATTGTCTGAAGTAAAAAATTTTTTGCCCTGCAAAAAACAAAGTGACGGAATTCGTGCTATAGATTTTTGTGGCAATTCACTTTTCACCGTTCCTATATAAATTGAACCGTCATCGGTACAAGAAACTAACTGTTCATCGGAACAAAAACAGACTCCTTGAACCGGCTTATCATGCCACTTCAAGACTTGTCCAACATGCTTTCCGGTGAATGCATCCCAAAGACAAATTGTTGTATCCAAAGATCCTGATGCAACCAGCTTACTATCAGGTGAAAATGCAACTGACGTAATCATTTTATTATGTTTTGATTCTGTTTGATAGCATGCTTTTTTTATTAAATCCCAAAATCTAACAATGCCTTTTGCAAGCCCAACTGCCATCAAACCACACTCGGGAGATAAAACAACTGAATATGCTTTATCCCCTTCTTCTTCAACATCATGCAGCTTATCGATCTTCATCTGTTCAACATCTAGCAGATAAATAGCTTTAGTCCCTGATAATGCACAAATAGGGCCTTCACATGCAATGGCTAGAATTTGTTTATCTTCCAGCTCAACTGTTTGCCTATCGTATGGTGACTGCAAACAACCATATTTAATGCAGCAATATTTTTTAACTTGTTGACTCAATAACGGAGGCATTCTCGAAAAGATTGAGGCATGAAGTTCATCATAGGCTTGACACACTTTGCCTGCAGTTAATTGAGATCTGTATTGATCATGAATGGTATGGGCGATAGCCTGTGCAGATTGATCTTGAAGGCTAAGGGATAATACACTTGAGACAGAACAAACATCAGCACTATCCATCGTATAAGATGTACTTGTAAACAAAAGATACACAGCAACACTCATAATGCTCTGTTTAAGCATAAATTACCCTTCTTTTTGATAGTTCCCCTAAAATCTATTGCTCTCAATCAACATGAAAAAATTGTCTCGCAACAAGAGTAGATAAGTTTGTTCTGCCAAGTCAATGAAGATTGCAATACTGTTAGCTGCCCTTATATTAATGTGATATACTCATAAGCAATAGACATCACATGTTAAAAAGACACTTATAAATAAGGTTATCAAGATGAATCTTTTGTTCCCTCGTTCGTCCTGAAGGCAGCCTGAAGGGCGTACTTGAAGGATTCGTACGATTGATATAAACGATAATATTTATTTGGTGTACATTGGACCAATTGATTCTCGAGATACTGCAATAGAAGTGGAAAGAATATTAAAAGAAATTATTAATTACTGATGGTTGGAAAGGAATCAAAGGTTCATGGAGATTCTTGAAATAATATTTTTCCGTTCGAATCCTTCAAGTACGCCCTTTGGGCTGCCTTCAGGACGAACGGAGACCAAAAAATTATCGTGCCTTTTAGCATGACGACTTTATACGTAATAAGTATTTTTTTTAGCGTGTGATCTCTAAAGGTCTCAATAATCTATTAATCCACTTGAATATGTATAGTTAAAGTTATGTTGAATCAAGGAGCATGCATGGATTTAATGCAAAGTCTTATACAAATCAGCAATAATCTCTTAATCGCACCATTTATCTTTATATTTTTGTCAAACATTCTCATCTCAATCAAAACACGATTTATTCAAATTCGGATGCTCCCCACCATGATTCGCTTATTTTTTGCAAAAAATGGAAAACGAGATGAGAGCAACCCCAACACGCTGCCATCGCGACAAGCAGTTCTGACCGTCATTTCTACAAGTTTGGGAATCGGTAATTTGGTTGGACCGATTATTGCAATCCAGCTGGGTGGACCTGGAGCTTTTATCGGTTTTGCATTGGCAGTATTTTTCGGAGCCGCTACTATTTTTGCTGAGGTAAGGTTTGCATTGATATATCGAAAAAAGCTGCCTGATGGTTCATGGTCAGGAGGCCCAATGCCGTATCTTAAAAAATCTATAGGAAATTGGGCAGCCTATGCGTATGCTCTGGGAGGAGCATTTCTTTTGCTCAGCTGGTCAGCAACACAAGCAAATATTTTTGCAGACATTTGCAAAACCTATACCATAAGCCCAGCGATTACCGGCACAGCAATAGCAGCTCTTGTGCTCATTTATTTGCTTGGCGGCATTCGCAAAATCGGCGATCTTTCCTCAAAAATAGTACCACTCATGTTTGGTATTATTACCGCGATTGCACTTTGGATTATAGCTGCTAATATTACCAGTCTGCCTTCTGTTGTATGGTTTTCAATTAAAGAAGCTTTCACGCCAAAAGCACTTGGAGGCGCAGGAATAGGATTAATGCTGCGATGGGCTATAAGCAAAGGGACCATGGCCAGTGAAGCTGCCGCAGGCACCTCAACAATCCCAAATTCACAAGCAGAGACGAACAATCCTTATAATCAGGCAATCATGGCTATGCTCAGCGCATATGCGGTTCTTTTTATAAGCACCATGGTCGGCTTACTCGTATTGCTGACCGGCTCTTATGCAGAACCAACATTAGGATTAGGGGTTCCTGTACTTGCACACGCATTTACTCAATATATCCCTGGATCATTAAGTGGTATCATTCTATTAATAGCAATATTTCTTTTTGCGTTTGGAACAATCATCGGCAATGCATACAATGGCGGCCAATGCTTTTTGTATATCACTAAAAACAGATGGCTCAAAGGATATTACCTCGTTGTTGCTGCTATGTTAATTTTTGGTGCCATCTTTCCCGTAGAATTTATTTGGTCAACGCTTGATGTATTCATTATTCCGGTAGCGTTGATCAATTTGTGGGCAATTTTTAAATTGCTTTTCAAGCATAAAAAGATTCATCATCTACCAGAAATGGAAACTACCGGTAATTAAAGATCGCCATTTGTGAGTCACATAAAGTAACTATATACTTATAGCAATCACTGATATTTTATCTGTCAGCCAGAAAGGATGTTTATATGAATAAGATAAAACTGATGAGTATGTCATTATTATGCGCTACAGCCATCTCTCTCTATGCAAGTGAACCTCCAGGTGAACAAATCACTCCACGAACCATAGAATCAACCATAAAGACAATAAAAACATTATACTCACATTTAGATACTGAAGTAAGGCGCTTAGGCGAATGGACAAAAATACCAGCAGCAATAACATCATTTCTTGCACTATTCGCTACAATAAGAAGAATACTTCCAGATAAGCGTGACTATATCATACCGGTGCTTGCTGCGGCAGGAGCAGCCTATGTTTCCTATAGATATGCTCCAACCGTTGCCTCATGGGTCTTGACCAAAAAACCTATGATGGAAACAGTTACCCCTAAAGTTGCACCTGCAGGTTGCTTGCCGAACATGGCTTCGGCTAACCAGTTGCTCGGTCAGGAGCAGCAAGCACTTATTGATCTCCATGTCCCTCAAGAGCAACTTTTGGCGCATGCAAATAAATTAAATGATCATCCACGGGCACGACAATTACTTATTGGATGTTTGCCCCATAACCATACTGAAGTTTCATAAGATAAAGAGGCACCCACATGTGAGTGCCTCTGTTATTTTTAGTGAAGAGATGTTATTAAGCTGAAACTGGCGCCAAACCATTTCCAATATATCGCAGATTATTCATAGTCGCATCAAGTCGCAAAGTCCGATAAAGAAAATGAACTACTATTGATCCAACTGTTTTGTTTGTTTGATCACTGGTTAATTTTTTATAAAGACTGTCTTCGAGAATTCTCTGTTGTTTCAGCAATTCACCAATTTGTGCCTTTTTTTGCTTGTATTCTTCAGAGCTTACCGAAAGGGCTGCCGACTGCTTGGTAAGATACCCCACAAACAGTTCAATATTATTAAGTTGGACTAGTTCAGAAGTTCTGCCACCGGTAATCCACCCGATTATTATAGGTGTTAGAACTTGCACAGCAAGAGAAGATACTATATGTGAAGGAGCTCCACAAACAAGGTCCAAAACCCCATCACTTGCAGCATTTGCAACTTTCCTTACCCAGGTTGTATTGGGATCACCTTTTGTATAATCACGATTGCTATATTGTTGAATAAATGTCGTAGTCTCACGTGATGCATCTACATTTATTCTTGGATCTACCATTCTTATAGGCCCTGTAAAATGTGCTGTAGTAACAAGAGCCGCATTACGTGGGGCTTCAATGTCATCATCCATTGCATGCAAGCTAAAATTTAAGCTCATCAATAAAGCAGCTGTATAGCACAGAGTATTTGTTTTCATAGCATCCCTACCTATCTAAATCTAATAAGACACTTTTAAAAGCTTCTTAATTTTACCACAAAAATATTGTTAAGAAATAGGCTTCTTTAGCACATCAAGTAGTTCATCTTCTTTTTTTTGCATCTGCTTGTAATCTTTTTCCGTATCATGCGTATAACCCAAAAGATGGGATATACCATGCACAACTATTGCCCGGAGATAAGCTTCAAGCGGCCGCCCTACTTTCTGTGCATCACGGCGTACCCGCTCAAGCGATATAATTATATCACCAAGATTTTTTTCTGCTTCATTTTTTGCAGTAATTCTTTGTCCCGCCCTCACATTAGGATAGAAAGGAAATGAAAGAACATCGGTCGATTGGTCTTTTGACCGATACTGTTTATTATAACGACGAATCGTTTTATCGGTCGTTAACAAAATCCCTACATCAAAATCACTGTATCCGAGCTTTTTAAGAATCATTTCGATATCTTTTTTAAGTGCCTCGGTGTCAATAGGCATCGTATGCAATCTGCTCTTTATTAAGATCATATCGATTCATCCATTTCAACAACTTTTTTAAGTGGCTCTTTATACGTAAGGCGATAAAACTCCAGGCAGTTAAGATACCCAGACAATCTTTCTTTATCAGTACTATGCCATGTTGATGTTACGTGACTCAAAAGAATGTCTCGCGCTGTATGTTGATCATTATTCTTTATATCAGGACTTATACCTAATTGGAGTCCGGTTGAAAATAATCCTGGAGTACCGAGCTTGGCTAATGCATGTATTAACGTATCGCCGCTTTCGTCTTGTGTCTCAACAACTTGTTGGGATAACAATTGACTCTGTTTGCTCCGTTTAATCCGTCTAAGATGCATAACCGTTTTATTGACTTCCGGGCCTGATTTTATATACGCGATCAATGATTTTATCATCCCTTCCTGCATGGAATTTGGTTTACTATCGGCAGGTTCCATCGCAAGGATAAAAGTTTGTACACTTAATAAAATAAGACATAACCAATATCGTTTACACATCGTTAACTCCATATTAATGAATCCAATCTACAAATTAGCACGAAACCTTTGCATGCCATTGATCATCTTTTTGTTCAAGAGCATATGCATCAGATGATTCAGTTACATATTCTATTTTTTGCGCTTTTGAAACACCTTTAAGTATCTGCTCAACCGATTTCAAACGTTCGCATTGATCTATATTGCCACAATATACCGTTAACTGAGTAAGTTCGGTTTTTAATGAAAGCTGATGTTCACTTTTTAATTTTCTCACTTTGGCTATAATCTCAATAAGTATGTCGGTAGTTTTAACACCCTCTTTAAATACAAATTCACGCTGAATGGCAGCATATCGCGTTTTATGTAGAGAAGAAACTCCTACATGCTCTTTAAACATAAGCTGATAGATCGCTTCTGTAATATAAGGAATATAAGGCGCATAAAGCTGCAAAATACGCAATCCCACAACATATAATGTCCATTTAGTAGCGCAGAGATGATCGCTTTCATACAGCTCAGGATTAAAGAGCTGATCTTTAATAATCTCAAGATAATTATCACAAAAATCATGCCAGAAAAACTTCTCAAGATTATCAAGCGCAATACTAAATTCATTCTGTTCTAAATAACTATGATATTGCTCAAAACAGATTGTTGCTTTATCAAGCAACCATTCATTAACCGGCCCTAGATTCTCAGGAACATTATCAGGATCACATAAGATCAGATGCTCTTTGACAAATCTGAATGCATTCCACATTTTGGTAACCAAACGTTGACCAACCTTGATCTGCTCTTCAGAAAAAGCAACATCATAACCAAGGCTTGCAGAAGCAGTCCAATAACGAATAGCATCAGCAGAGTATGTTTTTAATAAATGCTCAGGAGTAATAGCACTTCCACCTTTTGACTTAGAAATCTTACCTTTAGTCCCTGCCAACACATGGCCAGAAATGACAACCGAATTCCACGGAACTATACGATTATGCATCCATGCTTTAACAATAGTATAGAACGCCCAGGTTCTTATAATGTCATGGGCCTGTGGACGCATGTTCATCGGCAGTATCGTTTCGGCAACCTTTTGAGCATCCTGAGCAAAGAATGGTACACCCTTATATGGCTCAATTAATTCTGCACATATATAAGGTGTCAACGATGAACTGTTCCACGTATCCATAACGTCAGTATCGGGAGCTATATTGGTACCACTACAGGATGGACAATTACCTTTATAGGGAGCTTCTTGCGGATCAACCGGCAGATCCTGAGGATCAGCAAGAATAATGGCATCACAATCAAGACAATGCCAGACAGGAAATGGAATACCATAAAATCGCTGACGGGAAATACACCAGTCCCACCCGAGATGTTCAACCCAATCTTTATATCGAGCTTTCATAAATGTTGGAAACCATTCAATCTTGTCTGCTTGATCCAAAAAAGTCTTTTTATGATCCAGAATCGTAATAAACCATTGCGGCAACGCCAAGAATTCAATCTCATGTTTACATCGTTCATGAATATTGACCATATGTTTTATAGGCTGTTGTCTGATCAATAGCTTTTTTTCAAGAAGTTCTTGAATAATTTTCTTTCGAGCTTCTTTTACTGAAAGCCCGCTCATAAACCCTGCAAGCTCGGTCATCTTGCCATTAGCACCAATGGACTGACGATATGGCAAGTTATGTTTTTTGTACCAGGTTATATCGGTCGTATCACCAAACGTACAACTCATAACCAACCCTGATCCTTTTTCCATATCAACCAACTCATCTTCAAGAATCGGAACTTCAATATCAAAAAGCGGCACGTGCGCTGTTTTGCCTTTCAGCTTTTTATACCGCTCATCTGCCGGATTATAAAACAGTGCAACACATGAAGGCAGCAGCTCAGGACGAGTTGTTGCGATAACCAGCTGATTGCCATCTTCACCCGTAAAGACAATATCATTGAAAAATGATTCTGATTCTTTATCATCAAGCTCAGCTTGTGCAACGGAAGTTCTACATACGGGACAAAAGATAGCCGGCTCATATTTACGATAGGCATAGCCTTTGTTATATAAATCAATAAAGCCTGCTTGCGAAATTCTGCGCACCTCTTTTGAAATGGTGGAGTACTGAAGATCCCAGTCAACCGAAAGCCCCATACGTTGCCACAGTTCTTTGAACCCTTCAACTGCTTTTTTTGATTCTTCAAGACAAATTCTTATAAATTCTGATCGATCAAAATCCACTGCACGAATATTAAGTTTTTTTTCAACAAACCGTTCAGTAGCTAAGCCATTATTATCAAAGCCAAATGGGTATACAACTGAAAATCCATTCATACGCTTGTAGCGAGCAATAATATCGGTGTGCGTGTATGAAAAAATATGGCCAATATGCAGCGAACCGGACACCGTTGGCGGCGGTGTATCTATTGAATACCGTTCTCCTGTGTTATTGATAGCTTTAAACGTACCTTCTTCTTCCCACAAAGAACGAATATGTTCTTCAGACGCTACATGGTCATACCGTTTGTCCATGGCTAAAAACCTTCATTAAAATTGAACTATAAATTCTAAGCTCTTAAGAGATTAATTTTTTATAGTATACCATAAGAGCCCTGACATGACCAATCATCTGGAGATCCGGCAATCATCTATGCAGCTTGGGACTGCTCAATAGTATTAAGAATATTCTGTGCATATTGCTTTACATCATTCGGCAAACACTGATCCTGAACAATCTGACCGAGCATTTCCTGTGATCTGGCTCGATTGCCAAGTTTATCGTAACATTCAGCGATTCGCAGCTTCAAGCGTGGCAACATATATGCATACTGTTGAACTTTACCAAAATATTCAAGAGCTTGCTTAGCAAGCCCCTTTTTAAGGTAAACTTCCCCACAATTATAGACGACTCGAAAATCCTGAGGATTTCTGCTCATTAATGCCTCATAAATACCTATCGCCCTATCGAATTGATTCGACAATACGTATGCATTGGCAATGTTAAAATCAACATCTTGGTATTCAGGATTAATCATCTTTAACTTTTGATAAGCTACGATCGCTTCATCAAATCGCTGCACTTTCATGGCAACCTGAGCATAGCATGAAAATCCAAACTCATTATCAAGATCTGCCTTGGTGCAGGCATTTCTGAAGCATTCAAGCGCAGCCTCATCTTTGCCAAGTTCAAGATATGTACGCCCCAAATTCAGATATGCTTTTCCATACCATGGGCGCAACTTAATAGCTGCTTGAGCAGCCTTTTCTGCCGCCACATAATCTTTTTTTATGAGCAAGAAAGAGGCTAAATTGTTATAGCCTTCAGGATAGTAGGGGTTAATTTTAAGGCCTTGTCTAACCGCTCCTATTGCTTCATCAATCTTGTTTATATTTGCATAGGCGACTGCTAAGTTGTTGCATGGATCCGGATATAGTGCATCCATATCAATAGCTTTTTTAAAATAAGGAATTGAGTCTTCAAACTTTTTCAGTTTAGTCGAAAGCTCAACACCATAATTATTATAGGCACGCGCTTTACCGGGAGCTTTCTTTAAAATGTCGCCCCAAAATTCAAGACCCGAACTCCACACAAAATTACGATAATACGAGCTCATACCCAGAATAACAACCAGAACTGCAACTCCGCTACCTGCGCCAATAAAAACTTTTCTTCCAGAAAGTGATAATCCACTATGTACATAAAGCCATCTTGAAATCCAAATTAATGCGCAGGACATAATAAAGAAAAATCCAAGAGAAGCGCCGTACGTTTTGTAATCATACATAAGTTCAGCAGATGGAATAATGCTTGACCGCGGTAAAACCATCACCACAAACCACAGAACAGCAAAAACAATCAAGTTTATTTTGTCTCTTTTCCAGAGTTTCCACAGAAAAAACCCTACGGTAAAAAGAATCGCAAGAGGCACCAAGCAGTCAACCGAGAAAAAGCCCGGACACAGCTTCCAATCATATTCAACGCTCATCCCATAGGGCCATACAAATACCCATAGGTAATGTAGAATAACCTTGAACTGAGAAATACAAAATATCCATGGTGTTATCATCTGGCCAGGTTTGCTCGTAATGATATTGCCGATATTGTTTTTAGCTTTCATCTGCAGACCAAACAGCTCAAAAAAGAAGGCAGGCTTTAGCAGAAAAAAGTAACAGGTACCTACCACCAAAAATACTAATGAATGGAGCAATATTCGTTTTTTTAATGCTCCCCAATTACCTTGGGCTACAAAAAACCAATCAATCAGAATCAGGAGCAGTGGTGAGACTATTGCTATCTCTTTAGTTCCGCTTGAAAATGCTGCAAGAATAAACAACAATGCGGTCAATGAATACCGCATTGTTGTGGTTGTGGATCTGGAAATCAACAGAAAACAAAGAGTCATGGCAAGCGTAAACATTACCGCCATTCCTTCAAGCTGTCCTTGAATTACATAGGAAACGGTTTGCGTCTGAATGGGATGAAGAAGAAAAAACAAAGCAGTCAGCAACGATAGTGAAACCGCATGACGTTTAAAAAAGCTCTGTTTTTTCAATCCAGAAAGGCCAAGGAGCAAAATGAAAAAAATAAAAAGGCCATTTAAGCTGTGAATGATCAGATTTCCCAGACGATAATAAAAGGGATTAAATTTATCAAGAGTATAATAAACAGAATTTAACCAATAACTTATCCAGCGAGGTCCTTTAAAAAATTGTTCCCATAAACTGTGAGTACGTATCTGAAAATGTTTCTGTATGTTGGCAATGTCATCAAATTGAAACTCATAATGCAGGGATGGATAATAGACAAAAATAGTCACGCATAATAAAACGATTGGTACCAACAGTAATAAGAGTTTGTTGGACAATGACGTACGTATCGTAGCCATATAAATCTCCTCTTCAATTTCAATTTTAGCATAAGGTCTTTTCCAAAACCTACTCGATACCATGTCAAATCTGAAAACTTATAAGATTTCGTTCTTCCTGAAGAAAGCGAAGCGAACTTGAAGGATTCGAACGGCATTATTAATTTAACAATCGCCAGCAACTCTTAATTCCTTTCCAACCCTTAGCAATTAATAATTCCTTCTTTTTTCTCGACCATCCTTTTAATTTTCTTTCTGACTCAATTGCAGCATCTCGAGAACCAATTAACTCAAGGTATACCAAACTAAGAGGTCGCCGAGATGATGTGTATCCTTCATAAAAGCCTTGTTCATGTTCGGACATTCTTTTGTCAATATCATCGGTATGTCCAACATAATAAGAGCCATCTGAACATTTGAGTATATAAATAAAAAAATCTTTCATACCAATATTGCCATTTATATTAGTCGTTCGAATCCTTCAAGTTCGCCCTTCGGGCTACCTTCAGGACGAACGGGGATATTATTATCCGTTCAAAGTAATACTTCGGTCTGCCTTCAGCTCTGAGTTTGGCGAAGAATCAGTACAAAAGCAATTCAAACTCTGTCCCGAGTATTCTCGAGGGAGTATACGAACTATTACTTCGAGAGGCCCGGCTTTTTGAACTCGAAAAAGGTTCACTTTTCTGCACAACGTATTCTAGCTCACCAGATTCAACTTGTCGAGTAAGAGAAGAGGAGCTGTTGACCGCTCCTTGAAATTATTTTACTATTAAAGAAAAATACTATATTAACCCTCTTTTTTAATGATTATTATGTTCACACTACACAATATTCAAGAATTATTAGCTCTCATGTCTCGGTTTATTGCCTATTTTTTGGTCATCACCCCTGCTGGTGCATTTCATGCCTGGGCGGCAAAAAAGGCAGGTGATCCTACTGCTTCAGAAATGGGCCTTGAAAGCTTAAATCCTCTAGTTCACATTGATCTTATCGGTATCATATGCCTCATCATATTTGGCTTTGGATGGGGCCGTCAAATCCCTATCAACCCAACAGAAATTAGAGGCAATTATCGCACGCTCAAGTTAATAGCTGCAAGTTTTGCAGGCATCGCAATCTATCTATTGCAGGCGCTCATCTATATTGTTCTGCTAGCGCTAATATTTGGTGGAACGCTTCAAATATTTACAAGTCAGGACGCATCATCTTTTACTCTTGTTGTGAGAAACATTTTAATTACGGGAGCAATGCTCAGCATATTCTTGGCAATTATTGAGTTTGCATTCAAGGGCGTCATGCTTTTGGCTACGCTTCTTACAGAAAAAAAATATATTGAGCCGCAACAGGTCTGGTATGTCCTATTTCTTCTACCTATTATCCTGCTGTTTTTAATGGGACAGCCGCTACAAAATGTGCTTGTAACAAAAGTTTTTGAATTTGCAGATTATATTGCACGATTATTTGGTGTTATATAAACATTAACCTAGGCGAATATAGTTATGAAAAAAGATGTCGAAGCTATTGTTAAAGAGCTTGAGCAAGGTACAGTACAAATTATCCCCAAACAAGAACTGATCGATAAATTAAAAGAAGGCAAAAAGTTAACCATTAAGTTTGGTGCAGATCCAACAGCACCTGACCTTCATCTTGGGCATACCGTAGTTCTTTCAAAACTAAAACAGTTTCAAGATTTGGGACATGATATCATTTTTTTAATAGGTGATTTTACCGCGCGCATAGGTGATCCGAGCGGCAAATCAAAAACACGCCCACCACTAAGCGAAGAACAGATAAAAGAAAACACAAAAACCTATTTTGAACAGGTCAGCAAAATACTCGACCCTAAAAAAATAAAAATCCGCTACAACAGCGAGTGGCTCGACAAATTGATCTCAAAAGATCTTATAGCCCTCTGCTCAAAAATAACAGTTGCGCGATTAATAGAACGTGAAGATTTTGCAAAGCGCCTTGCTGAAAATCAGCCTATATCATTCCATGAACTTCTGTATCCTATTTTCCAAGCGTATGATTCTGTAGCACTGAATGCAGATGTAGAATTTGGTGGAACTGATCAAACATTCAATCTTCTTACCGGTAGATTTTTGCAGGAGCAGTTTGGCCAAGAGCCACAAATCGTCATCACCATGCCGCTTCTTGAAGGTCTTGATGGCAAGCAAAAAATGTCCAAATCACTCGGCAATGCAGTTGGGCTTAATGAACCTGCTGATCAAGCCTATGGCAAACTAATGTCAATATCTGATGACTTGATGTGGCGCTATATGAAGGTGTTGTTACATACCCCTGATGAAGAAATCAGCATGGCTCAAGAGCGCGTCGCTGCGGGCAACATTAATCCAATGGAAATAAAAAAAGATTTGGCCCATATAATCATAGAAAAATTCTGGTCAAAAAAAGAAGCTGATGAAGCTCAAAAAACATTTGAAGCTCTTTTTCAACAACGTGATTACAGCAAAGCAGATGAAATTAAGTTGCCAAAAACTACCGATAACCCAATTTGGATTGTTGATCTGCTTAAAGCATTGGGAGCTATTACCAGCTCTTCTGAAGCAAAACGCTTGATTGAATCAGGAGCTGTAACAGTTGATGAAAAGCCTGTTTCTGATTTTAAAGCAACAATTTCCTGGAAGCCAGGGATGATAATTAAAGTTGGAAAACATAGAATTTATAAGATTGGACAATGTAACACGTAGATTAAGGGAACAACAATGGTTAAACATTCAGTATTATTTTTGATCGTAAGTCTTCTCTCATCTATTTCTATGGGGCGTCAAACACCAGAATTTGATTTAGTCAAACAGGAATGGCTGAATAAAGCAAACCAACATGTCGAAGATGAAAAAATTAAATTTTTGGCCTCGTTTGGCTTAAATAAAGCTCTCCTTAATAATCGGGAAGCCATTGAAGGCTTGCGATCTTCACATGATCAAATGGTTCAAGAGGAGATTCAACAATATGAAAAAAAAGCAGCTGCTGTCGATGAATCTATACAAAATCTTGCTAATCAAGTATTTAAAGAGTATGAAGTAAAAGTTGTTCATGATGAAGAATGCGAGTTTGAAGATATATTTGTAACACAAAATTACGAGACAGGCATTTGTTACGTAGGCCTAAATTGCTCCAAACATCAAAGCAATTTAGAACTATTAAAAAAGATATTATATCATGAACGCAGCCATATCATTCATGAAGATAACTTTAATAAAGAACTTATCCAATGCATTGCATGGGTAAACTCACACGATTCACATGACGAAATCGCAGAAAAATCTCTGCTTTATTGTACAGCCTTTGAAATAAGAGCCGATACTCATGCTGTCCTTAATTCCTCAGATAACGGCAAGCAATATTATCGATTTTTGCAAAAACTACCTGAAGATCCCTGCATGTCAGAACGACTTGCATGGCTAAAGGAATTGATAGGTGACCTTAACACGCGTGAAAGTAACCCCGAATCTAAAGTGCATTAAAATATGGAAAAGTAATGAATAGCAACGGCCTTGTAGGATTCCTGCTTGTTAATAAACCTACCGGAGTAACCTCATATTACTGCATAAATAAGCTAAAAAATGCTCTAGGATTCAGAACCAAAATAGGACATGCGGGCACACTTGATTCATTTGCAACCGGATTACTGATCATAGCGATTGGCAGGCCGGCTACGCGACATCTCGGCAAAATTATGGAGCTTGATAAGTGGTATACCGCAACAGGTAAGTTAGGACAATTGACTGATACGCTTGATTTTACCGGGCAGCTGCTTGAAGATGTAGAAATTCCGGCATTTACTGAAGATCAAATCAAAGCAGCAATTCATCAGCTCGGCAATCACTATCGTCAGATTCCACCTGTCTACTCTGCTCTTAAGTACAAAGGAAGATCACTCTCGGATTTGGCACGCGAAGAGAAATTGACAGAAGAACAATTACAAAAAATTGTTGAAGAGAAAGCAAAGGTGGTAACTATCTATTCATGTGAATTGATCTCGGTAGATTTGCCATTTTTTACTGTTGAAACACATGTTTCTCATGGAACCTATATCCGTGTTCTCTTGAATGATATAGCATCTAAGCTCGCAACATTTGCAACTACACATGAGTTGCACAGAACTAAAATCGGTCCGTTTTGTGTAGAAAAAGCAATACCCTTGAATGATTTTAAAACAGTTGATGATATTGAACAGGCATTAATCCCAATTGATAGCATGCTTGATATTCTTAATCAGTATACATTGCCATAAGTTCTGTTGACTTTTTATTATAAGGGCAAAACTCCATAAGGGTTTGTAATAGATAGTTTTTGTAAATTTATTGATTCCGTTCGTCCTGAGGGAAGCCCATAGGGCGGACTTGAAGGATTCGAACGAATAATTCATTAGTCGTAATCGTTTGGACACAGTAATTTAACTTAGCCACGGGAATTTCAGATTAACAAGCATAATTAGTGGTATAGTTGAACTTGAATAATGAAATCAGATAATTGTTTTTCCGTTCGCACCCCTCGATACCCTGCTACGCAGCACTCGGGACGAACGGCACGTAAGAATTTCCAAATTCCGTTCGTGGTGAGGCTCTCCTGAGTATTCGCGAAGGGTGCCCGGCATGCGTTAGCATGATCCGTGTATCGAGCCATGAGAACGCAGAACTTCGAAGTTATGCCGCGTGAGGCCCCGGCTTAAAGGCCGGTTGAGCCTCACTGTATCAACGGAAATTCTTTAAACCCAAGCAAAAGACATTCCGGTTGCGGTACGACGCCAAACTCCTTTTTTACCCCTTCTTGCATTTTACGAGCAAGTTCAACAATATCTGCTGAAGTGGCTTTGCCGGTATGCACTATCATATTTGCATGTTGAGATGAAATACAGGCATCGTTAACACACAATGTTCCTTTATAACCGAGCTTGTCAAGATAATACCCGACCCAAACGGCCTTTTTACCATTTATCTCGAGCTTAACTTCATCCGGTTTAAAATTTCTGAAAAAACAACCACAAGTATAAGCCATAGGATAACGCTTTATGCGATGCCGTGTGATTTCGGCTCGCCGACCACGTGCAAATGCCACGGCCAGATCATCTCCTTTTTTGACACGAAATGTTGCAGACAACAAAAAATAGCTGTGATCATGCAATCGAGATTGATCATACCCAAAACCAAACCATTCTTTATCAACTGTTTCAATCTTGTACGTATCTTTATGAATAATTTCACCACCAACCACAAAGTCAGACAAGGAATAATCAAAGTAATGTAAATTATTATAAACAGAACCTCCAACTGTTCCAGGAATTGCACTAAATTCCTCAAGACCCACAAGACTATGATCCAAACACCATTCGATAAGCTGATGAATGGTAACGCCAGCCCCTGCCTTTACAAAGCCATCCGCAGCATTCTCTTTAACCAACGAAATCTCTTTCATTGCAGGCCGAATTACCAGGCCATCAATGCCTTCATCACTGATAAGCACGTTAGCACCCAAACCAAGAACAACGAGTTTTAGGTTATTATCTTTTGCGAATATAAGGGCCTCTTTAAATTCATCAGCATTAGTTGGCTGAGCAAAATAACGTGCAGGCCCACCAGTTCTAAACCAATTTTTATCGGCTAATGGAACATTTTCTTCAATAATCATCGCGGTGCCCTTTGGTTAAAATTTTTAAGTATCAAAAGAATACCACATAACAATCTTTAGATATACCCGAACGATAAACAAATTCTCCTTCAAACCGTTGCTTTTGCTATATCAGATACGTTATTATAATTAAAGAAAAGTTCATCTAAAAAAAGGAGAAAAAAATGAACAACAAACTACTCATGCTCACATTATTAACACTTTCAGTACCTCTTACAACTAAAGCTATAACAATACAAGGTGATGAAGTCATCTATGGATTTGCCGTTAATAAACCAAATCTAGATCAACACATAACAAATAAAACACCCATTTTTATCGCCGCGTTGTTAAGCAGCCCAATGGCACAAAAATTTAAAATTGACGCCAAGTATACAAAAGGCATTCCACTCGACAAACAATTTGATGAATTCAAACGCCTGGTTGAAGTAGAAAAAGCTGATATTAACAGCAAAGACTGGCAAGGGGATACACTTCTTGGCTATGCGGTAACGTATGGTATAGATCCCGTATTTAACTATCTAATTGAAAAAGGTGCCGATGTTAATGCTGGCCGCGTTAACCCTTTGATAACTGCGGCTGAAAAGGGAAGATTAGAATACGTAAAAAAACTTCTTGATAAAGGTGCTAATGTCACAGCAAAAGACAAATTAGGTCGAACAGCCCTGGATAAAGCTTCAAATGAAGAAATTAAAACTCTTCTTCGTGAAAAAGGTGCAAAATAGGATCTTGGTTGAAACAACGCTAAAACCATAATAATTCTATAGTAAATTTAATTATAAGAGGATCAACATTGATCCTCTTATAGTTTGACAAAGCACCATTTAGATTCTATCCTCCACAAAATGGCTCACTTGAAAAAAAGGAAAATTATGGAACGTAAGACAGTAATTCTTGTTGTTGCAAGCAAGGGATATCAACCGGTTGAATATCAAGAAACTAAAAAAGTCTTAGAAGCTGGTGGTGTAGATGTAATTACTGCAAGTGATCGCCCTGGCATGGCAATTGCAAGTAATAACACCACTACTCAAGCAACGCTTGACCTCAATAATATTATTCCTGACCGTTATGATGGTCTATTTTTCATTGGCGGCCCGGGAGCTATGGATCATCTTGATGACGAAATAAGTTATAAGCTGATCAAAAAAGCTGCGGACGCAGGAATTTTATATGGAGCAATCTGCATCGCCCCCCGCATTTTGGCAAAAACTGGCGTACTACAAGGAAAACATGCAACAGGATGGGATGGTGATAACAAGCTCGATAGCGTGTTTGATGAATGTGGTGTACTTAAAAAACCGCTAGATGTAGTAGTTGATGGCAACATTGTAACGGCTACGGGGCCAGCTGCTGCCAAAGATTTTGGACAAGCTATCTTAAAACTACTGCAAGAACAACCCGAAGAATAAAAATAAAAAAAAAGGAGAATGTCATGAAGAAATATCTCATATATACCTATCTTTTTTCTGTTTTGTGGATCTCAACAATCGGGGCCAAAACTGCTGCCCTGGTTGTTGCTTATCGCGATTTTCAACCACGTGAATGTCTTGTTACAAAACAATTGATTGAAAAAGCCGGCATTACAACGCTCATGGTAAGTGATAAGCCGGGCGTAGCACAATCAGATGGATTTAAGGTAACCATTAAAAAAACAGTTAGCGAACTGACCCCCGATGATTATAATGGTATATTTTTTATCGGAGGCCCTGGAGCACTCAATTATTTAGATAACAACACAAGTTATCAAGCACTCAAAACCGCTGCCGCCAACGATAAAATCTATGGGGCTATTTGCATATCTCCACGTATTCTTGCAAAAGCAGGAGTTTTAACCGGAAAAGATGCTACCGGCTGGGACGGCGACAATAAATTAACATCGGTTTTTAAGACATATGGTGTTACCTACGTACACAAAAATGTCGTTATTGATGGAAATGTAATTACTGCAACTGATCCTATGGCAGCCGAAGGCTTTGCTCGGGGAATAATTAAGCTGCTCAAGGAATAAATTCATCATAGGCACTATCCTTAAAACCAAAAATCAATAGATTTCGGCACATAATCCTCAATTAATCAAAAATCTTCCCTGTACATCCCTGTTGAAACAAAAAACATCCTGGCCATCAAAAATATTTTAAGCTTATCCCAAAACCATTGATTTTTTGCCGTATTATTTTCTATTATGATAATAGAGGAAAAAATTCATAAAACCTTCCAAAAAAAGGAGATGCCATGAGGAAAAGTACCCTGTTATTAACCTTACTCATCACTGCCGGTCTGGCAGCACCTTGCTTTGCGCGCAGAGGCGGAGGCGGGCGTGGCTTTGGTGGCGGAGGCCGAGGCGGCGGACGTGGCTTTGCAATCGGCGGCGGTGGCGGCAGAGGATTTGGCGGCGGTAGAGGCGGATTCATAGCCGGCGGTGGCTTTGGCGGCGGACGTGGCCGTGGCGGCGGATTTATCTCTATTGGCGGCGGTCGCGGCTGGGGTCGTGGCCGAGGCCGGGGCCGTGGTCGCGGTGGATTTATCGCCGTTGGCGGCGGT
>Ga0180437_10004857_pt1 | contig 18788 bp, 44 predicted proteins | sample SS_ome_4_FD_132410 | JGI IMG/M metagenome (GOLD analysis project Ga0180437, IMG submission 132410) | Hypersaline lake sediment archaeal communities from the Salton Sea, California, USA - SS_3_D_1 metaG | ecosystem: Environmental > Aquatic > Non-marine Saline and Alkaline > Hypersaline >... | reverse complement strand
GATTAGGTGCAGCACCCTGCACAGGAAGGTTGATGCTGCTTTCGCCCGGCCTAGAACCTAATCCTTGGGAGCAAAGAACAAAAATCCAATCAAATAGAATTCTAATGTAGCTTCTTCCTTTGATGGCGACCTACATAATCGATGTCCTCAATTTTAAGGATGAATTGGATTTGTGCCCCAGGTAGGAATTTCACCTACAGGCAGCTTTAATTCTCTGCTATGGAATTTAACCGTTGACCTCTGCCAAAAGCCTCACGAGAATTAAAGATTCGCTCTCTGCGATTCTGGGGCAGGAAACTTATTCTAGCTCTTCCATTGTTTTCTTAAGATCATCAATAGACATAGACTCAAGACTCTCATCTTGTTTCTTGGCGATAATCTCAGCAATACGTTCCTTTTTCATTTTTCTTTCAGCCCGTAGCTTTCGAGCATCGTCTTCTGCCATTTTGGTTTCAACTACATGTTTAACGAGACCAAGTCTCAGAGTTCGATCACTGTCGGCAGAAGTGCGCCGCTTAAGAAGACTATTTTCTGAAGCAGCTTCTTGTTCTTTGCAGAGCTGACCATAGATACTATCAAGAGCCGTCAATGGAAGATCCCATAGGTCTTCCACAGAAATTTGCCCTTTATAGCTGAACCGAAGTTTTTTACGTGTCGCTTTCTCAAACATTGTTTCCTCCTAGAATTTGATTTTTAGCAGTCTATCGAAACTGCCTTTTACTCTTACCACAAGTTGAGCTCGTTTAGTAGAACTAAATCCAAGCCCAGACAATTGATTTTCTGTTTCTTCAACTCTCATTTTAGACCCGAGAGCCTCAAAGACTCTTTTGTGTTTCATCAAGTCTTGATTCAAAAATTCATTAAAGAAGCCATTTGGTGTATCTGGATTTACACAGCTATCAAGCATAAAGAAATAGTGCTTGTGACCAATCCCCTCTTGTTCATCCCAATAATTGGGAGAGTTCATTGCAACTGTCACGGGATGGAAATTATTTGAAGATAGTCCCCAAATCTCTTTAGAGGAAGTAGAAGAACTAAGTTTCTCCCGAATAGTAAATTTATCATCATCGAAATCTACTTCTGCAACTTGGACTCTTTGTCCTTGTCGCAAAGGCTTATCACGACTGAAACTATAGATCTTTCCTTCAAACTCAATTTCTGCCGTAAAACCAGATTTGCCACCTCTATTTGCATAGTTATGAACAAAGAACTTATATGTTCCTGTTTTCATTTTACTCTTTGATGGCCAAGTAATATTCTCTACTGCAACCTTATTTGGATGTGTAATATCAACATCAAGGTTTCCACCAGTAAGTCCATTCCTCTTATTAGCAAAATGGATATGATTTTTATTTGGTTCGATAGAGTGAGCGTCAAGGTCATCAGGACAATCATTGTTATCGTTCCACTGGATAGAGAAACGAAGGACTCCATCTACTTTCCCACCGAATGATTTGACACGTTCTTTCATTGAATCGGTAATGTTTCCAGAGTATGCCCACGAGAAATTATTATTCCATTTGAGCATTGACTTACTTTCTCGATCTTGCGGCGCAATCAAAGAGACCATATTGCTTTCATGCTCATTTTCAAGTAATACTTCAATCTCTTTGGCATTTGGCATCACATTTTCGACAAAGTCTTCAATTGAGATCTCTTCTACCTTAGAGAGATTCTTCGGCTTAGAAGGAACAGAAGCAGCTAGATCATCAAATGCATCTCCGCTCATTGCTTTTGTCGCATTACGATTTGCAAACAGAATATTGTTTACAGTAATGTCAGAAATCTCTGCATAGCGTCGAGCCAAGGAGTTCTCGAAACCAAGCTCTTGAACGGTCTTCTTAGCTTGTTCAATCATCTTCTTTGTGAAGATAGCTTTAGGTCTTTTGTAATTGCTCGGCGCAACAATAGCCTCATAACGACGAACTGCTTTATCAAGATTCATTCCTTCAGAAATATCTGATAGCAGAACACCGATAGAATGATTCTTAATCTTGCCAATTACTGGGCCGACGAGAACAGACTGTTCCCAGCAGAAATTTGCTTGGTCTGCAGCATTAACCTTCTTGTAGGCCTTTTGAATCTTCTTGAACTGTGTAAGGACAGCTTTCCACTCCTCCCCTTTGTACAGAGATTTTTGACCAATGAGCTCTAGAACTGTGTCAACAGCATCAGAGTCAATCTCTTTAAGAGAACGCTCAAAAACATTACGAACATCTCTCATCCTTCCTTGAATAGTTCCAACTTGGTCTTTCTTGAATATTTTTACAGAACTAGGTAGTTGTGCAAAGAAGTGATACCAAGTATGGACACCACTATCAGTAGTCTCAGTATTCTTCTCTGTGCCAAATACTCTTGTTACAGGCACTGCTACATCTCGAACAACAGCACTCTTAATCAGTGCAGAGAGAGCATTAATAACAGGCTGATACTTTTCATCCCCAGTCTCAAAGTCCCAGATTGTAGTAACTTCATTTTTCTTGATGGTAACCAATCGGCCCATATCTCGAATAAAGTGTCGGCAGCAACTACAATCATATTCTCTTCGCTCGCGGAAAACCTCATTCGTCCCTGCTGGAAAACTATCTAGATACGTATTCCAAACAACTTCAGGCTCTAAATCAACAAGAAACAGATGAGTTTGTTCTTTCATCATCTGTTTGACGTGACTTTTTAGTTTATTATTAAATGTCCTAAATTGCATTTCTGTTCCTTTCTTAATTCTCTAAAATCCCCAATTCCATGTTTCAGAAATTGGATTCCAAATCCATTCTATCCGGCCATAGTTGATCTGCTTCTTTTCTTAGACGTTTAGCGTTTTCATATCTCCATTTAAGTATTTCAATACAGTCTTTTTCGTCCTTGAAATTGTCCATACAACTTTTGTGCATCATACAATTGGGAAAAATTGTATAGTTATTTACAAACATTACAACTTCGTCTTCCGCAATAAAGACTTCACCACATTCAATGCATCTTTGTTTCTTCATAGATGTTTTTGGGTAATTCATTGTACGAACTGCACACCAATTATCATCATCTATCTTAATTCTTTTCATGAAGGTCACAAATTCCCCATGCTTCCACTCTCCTTGGTTCAGACAGAGAATGCATTGATTTACAGTTATCTTCGAAGATCTTGAAGTATTCTTCTTTATCGGCAAGAGACTGAGAATCCTTAACTTTTCTTGTAACTCCATCTGCAATCTCTCTGAATCCTACTCCAGCCATAAATGCGATGGCCAAAACAACTAGTATTACTAACCCTGTCATTGGTTACTCCTTGTCCTATGGCACTATACTACAGTGTCTTCCGAGTATCTCGGCGAACGAGGTATATAATCCTCACTGGATGTTTTTCCACACTCCTTGCATTTCATGTTGGGGATTACCTTCTCGTGAAAATATGCATCATCGTATCCCGAATCCTCTTCCTCATGCCCACAGTGTTCACACTCATAAATGGCATAAAAATCTCTACGATGCATACTTGTTATATCTTTGATTCTCATTTTCTTCCTCATAAAGGCACCAGCAACACTCTTCCTCTCTATTCATACAGGAAGAGCATTCACTTTTAAGCAATCCAAGAATTGCCTTTGCTTCATCTTTTCTCAAAGACAGTAAAGATTCAGTCATTTTAGTTCCTCCAGTCGATATCTCAATCTTGTGGTATTGGAGGCAATTGCTCCCAATCTTGACTATCATCGCAGAAAGTATAAAGCCTCCACATAGTTCCATCATCACAAAGAGCTAGCGTTGAACCAACTGTTTCTCCACTGTCGCCAAACGAGCTTTCGCTTACTGCGATCTGTATAACTTTGCGTTTTTTTCCTAGTTCTTCTTTCCTTAAATTCTTTTCTGCATCCATTTTAGTTCCTCCAGAGTTAAACTTTAGTACCCAGGGCAGGATTTGAACCTGCACGAGCCGTTGCTAATTCCGTTTAAGGTGCTGCATCTAGTCCTCACTCTTGGCTCTCTTCCGGAAGAGGCCATGCGTCTACCATTCCGCCACCTGGGTAAAATGTAGGGTCTCGCTACGACTCCTTCATTTCTGAAGGGCACGGGGCCTAACCGCCAGTCCCTACATAGCCTCCGATTTAGCTAGAATAATCGGTTTACATTCTGATCTAGCATCAGATAGCAGTTTTAATTCATGCTCAGGAATAGAGGGAGTATCCAAAGATACAATCCCCTCCGCCAGGGTGCTTTTTAAACCATCCCAAGGTTGGAGCTACTCTCTTCTCCCCGGCTTATTCATTATTAGGCCGCATCCTTTAGGATGTCCAAAGTTGAAGAGAGCAGCTTATTAACAGCAAGTTTTAGATTCAACTTCCGAATCCTGAGACTCGGGATTAGTTGCATTGAGATCGAGATCTTCAGTTACATCACCGATCTCTTCAATTGTTTCAACTGCTTCTTGAATAACCTGAGGAGTTTCTTGTTCCTCGAATGGCTTAAGTTGTTTCAGTTCTGGCCACCAAGTCACCAGCTCTCCCACTCTTTCTGCGGGGAGCCTTGGTCCTCTCTTAACCATTTTTGTATGAGCAAATTGCTCAGACCCTTTAGCTCTTCTGAGCTTAGGGATAACGATTCCATCACAAACAACTGCTTTGATAGCATATTCATCAGTCAGTTCATATGTTTTATTGCTCCCACCGATTGAGTAACTTATGCCTTTAATCCACACTTCTTGGCCTTTAGGATTAGATTCCCCTTTGGCCATGATAAAACAATCACCGGGGACAACATCTTCTGAGGAAATATTGGATTCAGGAATTATATCTCCAGATTTATAATGATTTGTTTCATCGGTAATGATCAAAACGTCCATATTTACCCTTCCTGTTGAGCAATGGCTTCTTCTTTGCTTTTAATATCAGAGCCTGACTCTTTATATCCAATGAGCCAATTCTTATGACCACACTCACATTCAACAAACAAGTGGCCTTTGTTAGATTCTAGATTCGCGAACTGAGGACAACCGATAGCCATCTGCTGGCATTTAGGGCTCTTACAAGCAACTGATACTTCAGAAAGCCCAGTCTCCTCGACAGAAAGAATTCCTTCGTTAAGCTTGTTAAATAAAGCAATTCTGTTTTGGAGATGCCGCTGCTTCTTCATTATTGCTTTCCACCAACGAGCAGCATTGGTAGTAGACAAATAGTCCAACATACAAGGTTTAAAATCATAGGTGTTCCATTTGCGAGAGAATCTTTTCCTTTCTGCTCCATTCTGATCTTTGTAGGTCGTGTATTCTGTACGATAAACGAATTCACGTTTCTCTGCCCATCGACGATAAGCATTCAGATCTTGCAAATTTGTAACACGCTCGAAGTGTTTCTGAAGAATAGAGATGGCCTTGCGCTCATCTTCATTTGTCTTGGTATTAAGCTTGATCCTCTCCTTCTGTAGATTGACCATCTTATAGATAGCATTCCATTGAGCTTTAGTAAGGAACAAATCCTTCAAGGCATTAGTACGTTTCTGTCGCCAGATAGAATCTTTCCACTTCTTGCTTTCCTGAATCAGCTGTCCATCTTTATAAACAGCAGGAACCTCTCCAGCTTCTCTATCAAACCATGCAAATACAGATTTGCGAATTGTTTCTTCGTCCTTTCCTTCCGCACGAAGACGTTTAAGAAGAACAGTCCTTTGTGTACTGAAGGCACTTTCATCTCCTGCAAGACTCCACTCACGAGCCAAATCCTTGTCATGCTGATACATGCCACGAATCTTGCCTGCGAAACCACCAGGACGTCCTCTCCTGACCTTCTCTTCCCCAGTCTCGGTATCAGTATAGATTTCTTCAACAACGCCACCATGGAGGGCCTCCATGCTCTTACACGAAGAGGCCTCAGCCAGCAATGTATAGAAGAATTCTTCTCTTTTACGTGCAGCTTCAGTTAGCGGAGATGTTTTGCCAGTCAGGATTAGTTCATGTTTCCTTCGCGGCTGAGAGTATTTGTACCCACAGTAGGGGGAATCCAGCCTGTTGCAAAGCTCTCGGCTAGCAACTTGATCAATCAGCTGGTCCATAGTAAGAACGAGAACTTCTCTCTCTTCATCAGAGTTGGTTTCAGCAATCTTCCCTACATATTCATCACGAATAGTAAGAATCTGCTCTCGAACATCTTCAGAGATATGGGGAACAATTGGTGTTGGCTCCTGAAACTCAGTTACATAGCCATCAGAATCATGTTCTTCTTCGTCTTCGCCAACATGCTGAACAGCCATATCTACTCTTACCATAGGAGAGTTGGGAATCAATTCTCCATTTCCTGTTTCGAGTAGTTCTCCCATCAGATCTTGGTAGTCTTCTGTGGTGTCTTCTCCACCGACAATCTGACAATCCTCCAGAAGCATCCTGATTGCACTGCGACCTTCGCCAAGAACATCAAGATCAGCTTCTGAATTATCAGCTCCCCATCCACCATCTTTTGCTTGTGTAATTGGATCCACTACTCTCATAATCTTATTATTGGCAACATGCCAAACATCAGGAGAATATAAGAGTTGTTTGAATGAATTTGGGAGTTCGTCCATTTTATCTGACGCCAAACCAGTTTGAATCTCACTCTGAACACTATTTAGGAGGTCAACATCACATGTAATGGCACCAGAATTCTCGAACTCTGTTGGTTGATATGGAGCACGAGAGCGATGGACAGTCATAGCCTTCTTCTGTTTAGGAGAAGCTTCTTTCGTCTTCCATCCGTCTTTGCTCCATGAACGCACGAGAACTTTGGTTGACTGAGCGACTTGTCTCATTTGAGACCTCCATGTCTTTGATTTAGGTTTGTTGGAAAGAGGACACCAGGATTTGCAGCGTCACCTGGCTAATACTTTTGGGTAGTGATACTAGCTTTTGCTATGTGAATATACCCTCTGTCATTAATTAAATGACTTTGTCTCACGTCAAGACCAGCTGTTTATACGCAGAGGTTATTGCAGGCCGAGGTCGTCAGGATCTGACGGCTCAGAATTAGCCTGCTGCTGGCTAGACTTTGGAATCCGTTCGTCAATCTCAGTACGAAGAGTCTCTGCATACTTCGTAATTGCCGCGAGCATTTGAGTACTTTGTTCATCATTGATGAGTTCTGCTTCAGTTCGCAGCACGTTAAGTACCCGATTAGCAGCATACTCAATTGGTTCATCTAAGAACTCTAGAGTATCTAGATATACTACTGGATTAGGATAGGCAATTGCATTGCCGTCTTTTGTCTTTCCAATATTCGGTCGATGTGTCAATCGTCCTCGCACTAGGACCTTTCGGCCTGCAGCTAGCCTCTTGAAGAGGTTCTGACTACGCTGGTCCTCCTGAAGGATGACCTGCACGACCTCACGTTGACGACGTTTCGTTCCGTCTTCAGAGGCGACCATTGCTCGTGTATAGTCTTCCGTGTGCATCTTGAAAGTCATGAAGGGAACTTCTACATGCTTCCCATTCCTTTCGCGAGTCTGCCATATGAGAGTTGGCTTCATACTGTCTGTCATGCCAATTGTGCCTTTTCCTTCAAATTTTCCTGCCATTTCTGTCTCCTTCTGTTTCCTGCCTGTCAATTTTTGACACGCTCTGTCTATGGTGGTATATTCCCACCTTTGTTAATTGATAAAGCACCATAATAATTAACAAAATATAGTTTTGCAATTATTTCCTAGTGCTATCATTTGGCCTTTCTCTTCGTCATTTTTCGTCTAGCCTGAGAAACGGAATCTATAGTTTTCTTGAGATCGCGCGAAAAATACTAGCAATAAGGACTAAGGGCCAAAGCGCTCCAAGAACAAGAATTGCAATTACATGAGTTGTTGTTGCTTCCCTATCGTGTTTTGCCATCACTGTATGAGCACGATTCATAAACAGCATGCCAATAAACATATAGATAAAAGTTAAAACATAAAGCATCTTATTCCTCTACTGTCTCGTAAGGAGATACCTGTTCTCCATCTACTCCATAGGTCAGATAGTTACTCATCATTGTGAGGGCATCATCCATATTTGCGAGCATAAGAATTAGTACGACTAATGTTAGCCACATCCCAATAGAGAAGGTTTCTGCTCCAATGATTAGCATACCGACTGGAGTTCCAATTAGAAACACCCAGCCTGCTAAGATAATTCCTTGAGGATCCCATTCCCCTCTCCACTTAATTCCTAATAGAGAGCCTACAACATGTGTAAACCCTCTAAAGAAATTAGAGATATATTTCACTAGGCTTTTAATTCTCATGCTACTTGTGACTCTGTACCGCTAAGAATACTAAATCCTACAAACAATGAGACTAGCACACCGATAGTAAGAACCGAGAAAGGCATAACAATCAGAGCAACAATACCCTCAGCAATAAGTTTAGCTGATAGTTTTGCTCCGCTCATGAGCTTACTAACTAACTTATATAGGATACTGTTACTGTGTTTAACAACCCTCTTTATTTGCTTCAGCAATTCTCTCATCTTCTATCTCCTTCCATGCATGAGCCTCTCCTCTAGCAAATCCTTCATCATTTGCTAGCTCAAGACATTTTGGACATGGTTCTACATATATATTTAGTTTTCCTGATTCGTATTTCTCTTCTCTGACTGTTGTTACTCTACATAGTCCTTCTCCACATTTCTCGCACCAGCATTCGTATTTAATCTCTACTGTTACATCTACAGTCATGGCAACCTACTTCCTTTAGCTATCAAATCCTCCTGATTTGTTGGTCAGATATCATTAATTTGTACTGTTCTTCCCATTTGGGGACCATTACTTTTTTGATGAATACAACACCACAACTGATACCAATACCAGTTAGCACATTATAAACCATCATATTAATTCCAGTAACAGCGGAAGTAATTCCGATCCATGTGCCAGCAATAAGTATAAGGGTTAGAGTTGCATCTAGCGGGGCAAGAGCTTTACACATTAGCAATCTAGGACTAAATACAAAACCAAACAATGATTGACGAAGTGGAATGTAATGGAGAATCCAGGCAACTGCAAAGGATCCTCCAAATGCAATCAATAACAAGAAGAAGATGTTGGCCATGGTCCTACCTCCTGTGTATTTGAATACACTCAGATACTTTTGTGTTTTTTAGAACTTCTTTTTGCCAAGGATTGAGGAATACAAAGTCTTCTTCTGTCATATTTTCAAGATCGAATTCTTTATCTCCAAGAACAACATGTGTAGCTTTACCATGTTTGTAATAGACTTTACACATATTATGGAGCCTATTTTGCTCCGCTCCTTCTATAAAGAAGATAATATTAAATACAAGAATAGCTGTTAAGAAGATAAATAAGGCAGGCAAGAATGAAGTTTTCTTTGGCTTTAGTCCTTGTGGGGTTTGATAGTAGTAATTGATAACTCCTATGACTGGAGTATTTGGATCATTTGGCACGAAGCCCGATTCATTACTGAATACATCTACTGTAGGGAGCCCGGAGAGTTTATCTTCGCGGGCGGTATCCCTACAATAGACATCTTCGTTTTCTCTTACATGCTCAAGAATATTAAGGATTTCTTTTTCAGTTTTGACAATGTAATTGTCTGGCATTTGGACATTGTTGTATGTCTTACTTACTCTGATGGCTGCCTTCTTTGGAATCCATCTCTTGAACATGTTGTCCTCTCTATTCGGTACACAAGTAACTTGGTTCAGGGACGTCTCCATGAGGAAGACATTGACCTCCACATGTCATAATATATTTTGCAATAGTTTCTGATTCTCCAATTTGTTCGCATCTGTAAACATGCTTTTTTTCGTAGCAAATAAATTCGCTCTCGCAAATGAATCTACTCCCTTGTGGAACTTCTTGTCCTTCTAGTTCTTTCTCTGGATCTTCTGTGTAACAGAAGGGGTTCCAGTATCCAATTTCATCATAAGTAGGCTCGCATGTCTGCTCCTCTTTCTCACAATGACTGATATTCCACCTGTTGGTATATTGATTACACGAATAGATGGCTCCGCTAGTGTCACACCATGCTCCCTTAATATTACATTCTTCTTCAGTATCTACTTCTGTGTCAATTTCTGACGTTTCTGTGCCAGTGTCAGTTGAAGATTCTGAATCAGTGTTGTCGCCTGATTCACTGTCTGTTTCAGTTGACGGTTCTCCTGTTCCAGTTTCTGAATCTGTTGTATCTGATGTATCATTATAGCCAGTGCTATTCCAATCATCAGAGCTAGTAGTATCATTGGTATAAATACCGGCATCTTCATCTTCCTCCTTGCCATCAACAATAGCAGAGCATGCTCCGAGCAGGAACACAGCTAACATCAATACACGTTTCATTTTGTTTTCTCCTTAATAAAGGCAACAGCTTCTTCAACAGACATTGCTTTTGGCATAATGTTTACTAGTTGCCTCGCTCTCTTTTGAACTTTCTTATTGAGCATTCTTACTTGTTTTGGATCGAGGATCCTCTTTCTTAGTCTTTCAACGACCTCCTCATCTGTTGGCACTCCCATATATACAGGAACTACACCATATTTCTTGATGCATCTGTTTATATGTTTGTTGAGGCCAGAAGATTCGATAACTATATGTTTATCACCATTCTCAGCGATAAAGTTTTCTAGGTCGACTGCGATAAGATGTTCTTGTTTCCTCCATTCATCCCAATCAATCTTATTTTCTTTAATGATTTCACGTTTTTGGTAGAAGTGGACAAGGATGTCCCAATGAGCGAAGGATCTAGAATTTAGTTTGCTAACTACTGTTGTCTTTCCGGATAGTTGACCTCCGAAGATGTGAAAGATCATTAGATGACCTCATTCGCCATTTCTCTGAGCTTCTTGGCTTTCTCCTCAGCTCGCTCAGCAGCTTCGATGAGTAGCATTCTGTCGGCCAATCCTTTCATTTCTTCTGTCATTATTCTAAGTAGTTCTTTCTCTTCTTCCCTTTGTTCTTTTCTTTCTTGTCGACGCTGTTTCCACTCAACAACCGTTGAGCCAATTGTCTTTGTAACTCGGGTGAAAACGTTTGACTGATTGTTCTCTGAGAGTTGGGATCTCTTGTTCTTCTTCTTTTGGCGAGACATCGATTCCTCCATTTCTGAGATACCACTCATATGGCATAACAGTTACAATCTCTTTAGTATTGCTGTCATACACAACAACAATATCTAGATCGTCCTCTTTCTTTCGCCATAGAGTTACTCTGTTTGATTGTCTAGTAAGGAAGGTAAGTTTTTGATCTTGAATTTCTTTGACTAGCTGTTCGCTATTTAGATTGATACCGAAACGTTCATTTGCTCGACGCTTAGCGTGAATACTCTGACAGCGAGCTTTCTTCTTTCTAGCTTTTCTCCTCATGTTTAGACCCAGCGATCATAGATTGCATGTTGTCTAACTGACTCTTTTTCTTCGACCCACTCATCATAAAGTTCGTCAGCTTCTTGTTCTTCTCGTCGGCGCTTATCGAATTTATCATTTGTTCGACTGTTTTTGTCTCTTTTCTTATTCTTAATACGTCGTCGTCTACGATCTTTTTCCCAGTCGTTACTCATCTCATTCCTCATCAATTGGTTCGTCTGCTTCGTAAGGCTCCATGACGTCATTACGAAATTGTTCTAGAACTTCTTTTTCACATGCCTCACATGCATAAGACAAGAAGATTCCGTGACCATCATATAGTGGATATTTAACATTTCCAGATTCACATTCACACTCGTTATATTTCTCAAAAGGATATAGCATTATGTCCTCTCAGCTCTAAATTGTGCTGCACGAATCTTAATGATTCTCTGACATTCTTCGTGTTGTTCGTCCCATGATAAGTCATGTTTGCCTTCATGATAATCATTAGCCATCTTTGTTCGTAGCTCATCATAGAACAGCCTACTTCTACCGCCTCCAAATGGCTCTGTAGGCTTATCTTCGTACTCATCGAGCTCACCCATTCTTAGGTCTTTACGATAGTTCTCAGTAGCTTCCTGGGCAGCCTCCGTTTCTTCTGCCTTGCGCAGATCATATTCTTCTCCATTAACTTCTAGTCGTTCGTAGCGTTTAGGCGGCAATGTCAGGTCTTCTGGCATACCTCCTTCGTCATCCATATCTTGCGGACGATCACCACTATCAAGTACTTCCATTTGAGTAATAAGATCCATTATGCTTTTTGTGCAGAAGCAAGCATCTCTTCTTCAAGGTTATTGATATAGTTTTTGTTTCTCATCCATTCTTTTGATCTTTTGAAGGCATCGAAGCCAGCGGCTAATCCATAGCCTCCAATAAGACCAGATACTAGTGTGAATAGAGCCCACAAGAAGTAGTTACCAATTAACAATAGGATGCTCATCCTAATCTTCCTCCTGAATTTTGCAGGGACAGCATATGCGTTGCGATGTTTGTTCATTTATTGTGTCTTTCGGGGGGAACAATACATTAATATGTAATATTCCATTAATAAAAATGATGAGAAGCAAAGCCAGGAAGAATGAGAATAGGACAGCTACGATTGAATCAGCAATACGTTCAAGCATCTGTTCTGATTAATTTCTCTTTTGGCCAATAGTTTGGCAGGTTCTCCATTCGTCGTTTCATGGCTTCCACTGTCCTTTGCGGGACACCATGAACATTCCTTTCAGCAGCGACATCCACATCACATACACAGCGAACAACTTCGATTTCGTATCCAAACAATTGCGCATATCTGAGATACGGAGCAATTTCATGTAGCTGAGTATTAGTATTATCGACAATTACCAAATTGGTATTGCTGTCGATCGCTTGAATGAACCTTCTGAAGCAGTCTTTGTGTGCCTCTTGAAGCAATCCTGGGACGAATTTGTAATTACCATCTTCGTCAATCCAGAAGTGATCAGCCGAGCAGACAACAGCTGTGCGAAGATCGTTCTCACTCACGAACTCAGCAACAGCTTTTGTCACGTAAGTACTCTTCCCACTTCCAGATGTCCCGCGCATGATTAGAACTTTACCCATGATCGACTCCTTTATGCCTTAGGCATGTCTTCTACTGACAGAGAGGCCAACAGATCTCCAAATTTGTCTTCTTCTGGCTCAATAATCTCCCTATGCAGGGTATCAAGTGCATCAAGAGCACTATTTGCATTAGGAGCATTTAGCAACACTTCAGCAAGATAATCAGTTGTAACTAGTTTTGTTACAGATGCTCTTTCCTCGTCAGTCTTTGCTTTCAGTAGAAGAGATTGAAGAACAATCGTCTTTCTTACACAAAGGCCAATTAATTTAATGTTGTTAAGCATGATTTGACCGGCAAAATCCAGCCAAAGTTTCATGATTCTTGAAGTAGTCATTGACCTCTACTTTCTTGAAGGCCATGAGTTTCTTCTTCATTGGCCATTTTTGTTCCTAAATAAGCACCAGAAAATGAAAGAATAGCAATTGCTGTCAATTCTATAATTGCAACAATCAACATTAGTTTCTTGTCTGCATACATATTAGCTCCAGGTTGGTTTTTTGCCTTTGAATCTTGGCATGACGCTGATACCTTTGTTTTGGAATTCTTTTGTCTTGCTTCGAGTGAAGTCAAACAACACGTCGTTATTTTCTGCGTCCTTCTTACTAAACCTTTCAGAGTGAACAACTTCATCATTAGAGGTATTTACGAATTCAAGAATATATTCTTCTTCATATCCACGGATACGTTCAATTTGATATTGAGCTTGTTGTTTCCTATCTTCCATTGTTGCGGGCGGATCACACATGCCAGAGAATTGATCGATCATACTGTTGAAAGCACGATTCATTGATTCAATACTCATTTTTATCTCTCCTTAACTGTCGGTCCTTCTGGCGTTTTACAGACAGCATAACCATCTACAATACCAAATGATTGATAGGGATCACAGGTCTTCGAACCTACTGAATCCTCTACACAACCTCTTGTTAAAGTTACTAGCGCTATTGCCAGGACTACGAAACTTACAATTATTACGCTAACGGCTATCGTATTGTCATCATTCATTCTGGCCTCTCAGGTTTTGGTCCTTTTTCTGTTCCCCACTGTGGTCCAGAGAACATATGCTTACTATATTCTTCAAGTAGTTTTCTGTGTTCTTCTGATTGTTTGACAATTTGTTGGATGGTAGAAGCTTCCTCTTCTCCCTTCTTCCACACTCTATATTCATCTGAATACATATAATACCAATCATGTTTCTCTAATAGTTCATAGAACTCTCTTAGAGTAATCATGTCAAAACTCCTGTTTTGTTAGAAAATTAAAGAATCTCGGCAGGTTTTCATCATTGTAGAATGGATCTAGAATAGTTCCTCTAATGTCATCAGCAATTTCTGGATGTTGCTCATAGAGAACATTAAACCAAGTTTGCCCTTCTCTCCACTCAGGATATTTTCGTTGATACGCACCTACCTTGACGGCTAAAGAGGCTAGAACATTTGGCATTAATCCCATCCCTCGTTCTGAGGATCACATGGATCAGGATACATCTGCTTTCTCCTTTGAACTTTCCATTTGTCTCTCACTTCCACTCATTGAATCTTACTACTCGAACAGACTTCTCTAAGTTCTTCATAATGTTGATCATATTCTCTGTGCCTCTGGAGACTCCGTCCCAAAATGCCACGAGAGCATTTGCGTGTTCAGCCATCTGTTTATTTCTGATTGGGCCAGCACGTTTACCATATTGGTCCCAATCAGCAGGATATTGTTCTACTCTATATCCTCTTTCTTTGGCCCACCTTTCTCCTAATTTATCTGCTCCACGGGCAGCACCACTAACAACTACTACAGTCTTGTTAGTATTAGAAATCAAATAATCCATCTTAGAACACAGAAGATCATAGTTGTTGAATTCACGGCTGCCAGCAATAATAATCCAGAACTCTTGTTTCCTTGTCCTGCTCTTCTCTAACAGTTTTTTGAAGTCAACCATTTTGTCTCCTTCTGTGCCCAACTAATAACATGGTAGCTATCTTCTATATTTTTGCCTAGAAATAGATCAACTTTGAATCCTTCAGATTTAAGCCAATCAATAAGCGCTCCTGTCATTATAGGTTCGCCATCAGTAAAATAGACAGTATGCTGATAACTAGAATTTTTGGCTTTTTGTTTTAGAAGCTTTACAACTTTCCTTTTGGTTCTCCTTGAAAGTCGCTCGTCTTCTTCGCTTTTTGAGTGATCACTAATTCCTCTTAGCTTATCTGCTAGCTTTATCATAATAGCCCCCATCCCCATTTCTCTTCCATAGGATAATAGATCATGCCAGCATGTGGGTCTTCTGTTTCTGAAGGTTTAGGTTTAAACTCATCACCAATCCATTCTCCAGTAATTTTTGGTATTCGTTCAAGAGAATGAAATTGATACCACCATTTACCTTCGTCTTCGCCTCCGCCTAGATCAATTCTTGCTACTTCCTCGGTTGTATCTATATCGATAACAACTCCTTCTTTGCCTATCGTATTGTCCATTTCACGAACCCAGGCTTTATCTATACCACGACCATCTAAGATTCTGATTTTTTCTCCGATCTTAAGCATCATTTTTCTCCTAGTATTTAAAGCTTTCCATTGACATGCCGCTTGCTTCAGTAGCAACTTCTTTCTTTGCCAAATAGAAGTCTTTTGGTCGATGGTCTCCTGGCTGTAGCCATGCTGACAATTCTCTCTCTGAGTTAACAACTCCAAGAGCTGTAAACGCACCATTATTTACATGGCACAGAAGACAATAGCCCTCAGGAACTGTGTCAATTGACACTCTGTCAGTAACAATTGTTGCATTATCAACAAGCCATTCTTCTTTTGTCTGTGTTCGCGGACTGATATAGTATCCCATTCTATTTCCCTTTTGTTCTTCTCCTCAGCAGAACACTAGATCGTTCCACCTTTCTGTCAGTTCATGATCGTTGTTAACTAGCCAGTCAAATCTTGTTGCATGAATAGTTGCCCAACAAATCATGAACTTAACTTCTAGTGGACTGATGTTGTATTTCTCCATTATATTTGTTGCGGCGGATTGATAAGAATTATAAGTCTCTTCATTGATAATCGCACAATAGTTCTCGTCATCAACCATTGGCTTCGGCAAGTTAAGATATTCACAGATGGAAGCAAATGTTCTATATCCTACTTGTGAAGTAGCTGAGAGATACATTCCCATTATTTACTCCTTTGCTAGACAAAAGGTATTTAATCCTCTCTTCTCTCAAAAGTTAGGATATATGTAGTTGTTCCGTCTTCCTTGTTGAATGTTCTTTCTCCGCGCAAGAATTTCCACCCTACTTGCATAATTGCATTTGTCACTTCTTCATGCCCTGAAGGGTTAACTAGCCAGTCAAATCTTGTTGTCTGAATAGTGACACTCATTACTTCCTTTCCTAAGTATTCTTGAGCATACATTTCATTCAACTGTTCTTCAGGTACATCGTCAAACATGTGGTCCATACATTCTTCATGTCCCATTTTTACTTCCTTAATCTGTTAGTTTCTATTCTTCCTTCGTGCACATCGCTGTGCTTTCCTTCTCTTTTTCTTTTTCTTATCACGAGTCTTGCTTCCGAGAATTACGGGTCGCTCTTTACGCTCCATTGTTTCCTCTGAGAGCATTTCAGGACTCAGCAGAATACTGAGATCTCGCACAATATCGATAGCATGTTTCTCTTTTGTGTCTCCTGGAGTCATTTATTGCTCCTTCCTTAAAACTTGATCCAAGATTGGTCATGAGTACAATCTGGATCGAAGTCGATAACTCTTTGTTCTCCGATTCGTTGAGTTAGTTCTTCTTTCCTTTCGGGCAAAAGCCTATCCATGTCGATACAATATGACACCAGAGTAAGTACTCTTTCTCCCTCATTGTTGGTAGAAATTTTATAAACCTCTGGATATGTATCTTCAATGACAGTTTCTCCGTCACGAACATCACTCCACGAATTGATGTATCCCATTTGATTTTTCTCCTTAGTACGGCCATTCACGATAATGGTCTACTGCCCTCTTTGAGTTCTTAAGACCTTCTCCCGTCCTTCCCCTGTAGCTCTTGATGGCATCAATGATATGCCCAGTTTGAGCATTTTTCTTCTCAGATTCATCGAGTGGAGGCAAGTAACACTTTGGTGCTACTAGTCTTGCCTCCTTTTCTTGCGGCGGATTAACCATTGCCAAGACTTCATCTGCTGTCTCTTTGATGTCAATCATTCTTCCGTTCTTTGTTTCAACACATCCTTCTCTCACTACAGTGATTGTATGTGTGTTAACCAAGAATGCATTACCATAGTCATCATGGAGCTTGATTAGCATTTTGTTTTCTCCTCAGCAAAAGGGCACCAATCAGGTATTTGACCTTCTTGCGGCAGTTCTGAGTCGTATTCTACATATCCTGCAATAACTTTTTCATATTTAGGAAATGCTTTGCATAGAAAATCTAAGGCATCGCCTGCTCCAATCGTCCTCTTTGTTTGACAAAACGGACATTCAAGGCAACACGTTGCTTCCACTTTTACGGTTACTTTTTCAAGCATTATTCTAACCTCCTCGATTAGAATTTAGTTACCCTGCTGCAGCGTATATAATGCACACCAATCATCCCAATATGTCCACTTAATCTTATAATCACACAGTCTTGGACTATAATTCTCTATATCATGGAGACATCTACATGGTCTCTTTAACTTATGAGGATATCTATAGCTCCTTCCTGCCCAGTATTCACAAGTTGCGCATACCTGTTCCATCAGGGAGCCTCATTAACAACCGAATTCATAATCTTTCCTCTCTTCGTGCCATTTACAGAAAAGACGAAAAGGACTTCTATCAAATGGATAGAAATCTATAACCATTCGTTCATATCCACATTTACATTTTTGAAGATGTTGTCGTTCCTCTCCTTCTTCATGAACATCATAGCCAATGTCTTTAACTAGAGTAAGCTTCTGATTGCTTCCACAGTTTGGACATTTCTCATGCTTCATTTTTAATCCTTTTAACAGCCAACCTGCCCTGGCATTTATGATATTCCCGAAAGAACATATCAGCATATTCATAGTTCATCTTACTGGCCCACTTCAAAGCCTCTACTTCTGTATGAAAGATTTTCTCTAGACTGATTGATAACTCGCTCAGAGCCACAAGGATTAGACAATTGTCTTGTGTATGAACTGTTGCTCTACCACTTAGAAGATCAACAGCAGATGTCTTTGCCTGTTCCAATTCAAAGACTGTTCCTCTTCTGCGGACGAGCCACACCTCTTGATCATCTTTAAATGACATTTATAGTCCTCTTCTTTTTGGCGCAATTACACCCCATGGATGGCTATTACTTGTAGACCCAGGAAGACACCATCTGTGTCCTTTCCTCCGGCCAAATAACCACCATGTTAACCTCTTCATACTCAATGTATAGAAGCTCCACCTCTTACTATCCCAACTCCTAGCTATCTCTAGATCTCTACTAATACCTCTATACATCTAGATACCTCCTTGATTAGAATGGACAGTATTTCACTTTGCATGTCGCGCAACTACCCCAAGGTAATGCTCCACATGCTTCATACTCAGGAGTCTCTTGCTCTTCCGGCGGAATCACTTCCACACCATACACATCAGGATGATTACTTAACTCTTCCTTGATGGTAATAGCACTTTCTCTGGTTGTTATATGATAAAACTCCCATTCTCCTGAAAAATCCTTGATATATACTTCATACATAGAGAGTCTCCTTTGTTACAAACAGACCAGTTAGAGTTACAAAACAGACCAAATACCTTGAAAACAGACTAGTTAGAGTTAAGAAATAGACCAGGCGTAATTAGGAAACAGACCAGGTGCACTCGAAAACTATTCTCGTATATCTCTTTAGGG
>Ga0180437_10004856_pt1 | contig 18790 bp, 18 predicted proteins | sample SS_ome_4_FD_132410 | JGI IMG/M metagenome (GOLD analysis project Ga0180437, IMG submission 132410) | Hypersaline lake sediment archaeal communities from the Salton Sea, California, USA - SS_3_D_1 metaG | ecosystem: Environmental > Aquatic > Non-marine Saline and Alkaline > Hypersaline >... | reverse complement strand
GCTGCTGTGCAACTACACACCCTTTGCAGTCAGCTACTTCGAGGCATACCACGTGATCGAGGGCGGACGGATTGTGGACATATGGCCAGTGATCCCGCGGGGTCCGGAGTCGCGATGGTTGCTTGACCTGCTTGAGCAGGGCGATTGATACTCAGGTTCAGCTCTTCAGGGCAGCTGAAGGAGATCGGGTCCCGCCTTTCATTCTTCCGAAGGCTGCAGAAACAGACTGAACAGGCTGCAGTATCATTCCGGTAAAAAAACCACATAACAGGGTGACTTTTGTGAAGATAATTATTCCCATCAAGCAGGTTCCCGAAACCAGCAACGTAAAGATGGACCCGGCGAGCGGAACGATGATCAGGGAGGGCATCGAAAACATTGTGAATCCACTGGATTTGTACGCCATTGAGACCGGTATCCTTCTCAAGGAAAAATACGGCGGTGTAACGAGAGTTGTTTCCATGGGCCCGAGGAACGCGGAGGAGGTCATTCGGGAGGCGATTGCCATGGGCTGTGATGACGGTGTACTACTTTCAGGAAAGGCTTTTGCAGGATCGGACACCTGGGCGACCTCCTATGCGCTTTCGAGGGCGATTCGAGCCCTGGGGGATTTCGATCTCATACTCTGCGGGGAACGGGCCACAGACGGCGACACCGGGCAGGTCGGACCGGGTATCGCAGCCTGGCTCGATATTCCTGTGGGAACCTATATCAGTGAAATCATGGAGGTCCGTTCTGGGACGATACGGGTGAAACGTTTGGTGGAAGACGGCTATGAAACCCTGGAAATCAAAATGCCCTGTGTGATAACGGTGGTCAAGGAGATAGCCTATCCCCGACTTCCCACACTGCGAGGAAAGCAAAGGGCCAGGAAAGCTGATATTCCAGTCTTGGGCCCAGAACAGATTGGTGCGGATAGCACGAGTGTCGGGCTTCTGGGCTCGCCCACCCGGGTGATGAAAATCGATACGCCGAAAATCACTCGTTCGGGTGAAATCCGATCGCCAAGAGATCCCGAGGAAATCGAGTTAGCGGTGAATGGGATCATTGCATACCTGGAAAAGATCGAGGTGATCTGATGGACTCGCATCAGGGGATATGGATAATAGGCGAGCAAAGAGACGGGGTGGTGCAGGTGATCTCCTACGAGCTTTTAACCCGGGGAAGACAGTTAGCGGATAGGAAACAACAGCCCCTGACCGCTGTTGTGCTCGGGAAAATCTCTGAGGAAAGCGCAATCGAATTGATAAAAAGCGGGGCGGACCGGCTTCTTCTGGTGCAAAACCCGGCCCTTGACCATTTTCTTCCCGAACCCTATACGAATACCATGGCGTATCTCATAGCAAAATATAAACCCGAGATCATCATCGCCGGAGCTACCTCCACTGGAAGGACTTTGATGCCGCTGCTGGCAGTGAAATGTAATACCGGATTGACAGCGGACTGCACTAACCTGGATATCGAGGCGGGAACAGGGAAAATGCTTCAGTGCAGGCCGGCGATTGGAGGCAATATCATGGCCACCATTAAATGCCCTGATCGCCTTCCGCAGATGGCGACGGTCCGCCCCCGCTCGGTGAAGCCTGCCCCCCTTGATGAAGAGAGAACGGGGCAGGTGATCAGGGAAACGGTACCAGAGGAATGTTTCAGCTCCAGGGTGAGGAGGGTTGAATTCGCAGAGTCTGTTCGGGAAAACTCCAACTTGCAGGGAGCAGACGTCATTGTATCCGGCGGCAGGGGATTGAAGAAGGCGGAGAATTTTACGATGATCTATCGACTTGCAAAAATACTGCACGGTGCGGTAGGGGCTACGCGCGATGCGGTTGACCGGGGGTGGGTGAGCTATCCTCACCAGATAGGCCTGAGCGGGAAGACTGTATCACCGAAAGTATACATCTGTGCCGGGGTGTCAGGCTCTATTCAGCATCTGGCCGGAATGAAAACCGCCGAAAATATCATTGCTATAAACACGAATCCCGATGCGCAGATTTTCAAGGTCGCCAATTACGGCATCGTCGGCGACCTTTTTGAAATTCTCCCGATCCTGATAAAAAAGCTGGAAGCGAGAACACAGATCAAAAAACCATGAACTACAGCCGGATGCAAGGATCTGACCTTCTTATTCTATAGAAGATAAGAGGAATGAATGAGAATGGGTATGGCTGGATACAACAAGGTGACAGCACACATGATTGCAGAGCTGAAGCGCATCGTTGGGGATAGATATGTGATCTTCGGTGACGAAGAGCAGCTCGAGCCATTTTCTCATGATGAGGTAACCGAGAAGGAGTATCACAGAATGCCCGAGGTGGTGGTGCGGCCGCGCACAGCCGCTGAGATTGCCGCAATCATGAAACTCGCCAACCTGAAAAGAATTCCCGTCACTCCACGGGGAGGCGGGAGCGGTTTGTCCGGAGGGGCAGTTCCTGTGTATGGCGGTATCGTCGTATTTCTTGATCGGATGAATTCCATCCTTGAAGTGGACAGGGAAAACATGGTGGTGGTGGTGGAACCGGGTGTGGTAACCAATGATATCGATGCGGCAGTCGCTGAACACGGGCTGTTCTTTGCAGGGTATCCTATGAGTCTTGAGAGCTGTTTTATTGGAGGTAATGTGGCGGAGAACGCTGGCGGAGGAAAAGCCGTGAAATACGGCGTAACCGGTCGCTATGTGTTAGGGCTGGAAATGGTGACTCCGCGGGGAGAGGTCCTCGAGCTGGGAGGGAAACTGGTGAAAAATGTGACCGGATATGACCTGATCAGTCTGGTCGTCGGTTCAGAAGGAACCCTGGGGATCTTCACCAAGATCATTCTCAAATTATTGCCCCGGCCAACCAAAGTGGTGGATCTGCTCGTTTTATTCACTGACGCTCCCAACGCCATCAAAACCGTTCCTGTGATCATGACGCAGGCAAGGATCATTCCCACGGCCATAGAATTCATGGATCAGCTTTCCGCTCACACTTCCTGCCGGTATTTAAATGAAAGAATTCCCTATGAGGAAGCCGGCGCCATGCTGCTGCTCGAGATCGACGGCAACAGCCAGTCCCAGCTCTGGGAGGAGTGCGAGGCAGTCGGCGAGCTGTGCCTGGCACAGGGGGCCATCGAAGTGTACGTGGCGGACAATCATAGCACACGGGAGCGGATCTGGAGCGTGCGGCGAAACATCGCCGAGTCTTTTATGGTGATCAGCCCGCACCAGAGCCTTGAGGATATTACCGTTCCTGTTTCACGCATTGCAGAAATCATCCCGGAAATCGAAAGAATCGCCCACAAGTATGATATACAGATGCCCTGTTATGGCCATGCCGGGGACGGCAACCTGCATGTCACGCCAGTGAAAAATCCCCTCCATTCCCTGACACAGTGGCATCAGATGCTTCCCCATGTTCTCGAGGAGCTGTATCAGGCAACACAGAAACTTGGAGGGGTGATCAGCGGTGAGCACGGTATCGGACACAAACGGAAAAGATATCTCCGGTACTCCGTCAGTGAAGAGGCATTGACATTGATGAAAGGGATTAAGAAGGCCTTTGATCCCAACCTGATCTTGAATCCCGGGAAAATATTTGATCTGTAAAAAACCTGGACTGTGTGCAATTACTGGGGACAGCCCAGATGAATAGTATGGTGTTTTTCATGGGGATGGTGTAAAATGTTCACACTCAAAATTATGTATTTTCGTGCGAATGGAGGGAAATGAGGGTCCTTTCATTCATTGGAAACAGGAGGAGTAATCAATCATGTCACCAAAACCGAGTTTTGTCACAGCGAAAGAGTTCGATAAGATCTTTCAGTCCGTCTGCAACTGGGGGCGCTGGGGAAAAGATGACGAAAAGGGCACTCTGAACTATATCACCCCGGAGCATATTCGCACGGCAGCATCTCTTGTGCGGTCTGGACGGAGCGTCTCCCTTGCAATTCCCATCAACAAAGTGGCAGGGCCGGACAATCCAAATCCCCCGCTTCATCACATCACCCATAACCACGATATTGATATTCCGCAGGGAGAGCCACACTTCGTGCTGGATTTTTTCGGGAGCGTGTGCCACGGAGACTGTCACACGCACCTTGATTCCCTGTGCCATGTGAGCTACCGGAAAAAACTGTACAACGACACGCCTGTCAGTATCGTCAGCTCACACGGACCGAAATGCATGGACATCACTGCCTACGCGCAGGGGATCGTGGGACGCGGGGTGCTCCTGGACATACCGCGGCTCAGAGGAGTAAAGTGGCTCGAACCCGGTGATGCAGTGAGGAGAGAGGAGCTTGAAGCGGCGGAAAAGGCTCAGGGGGTAGCCCTCGGCGAGGGGGACATTTTTCTCTCCCGCACCGGGCACCACCGAAGGAGGCTCGAGCTTGGTCCGTGGAACCCCGATTACGAAGGGGAAGGCAGGGCCGGTCTCCACGTTGATACCATTCCTCTGCTGCACGAACGTAAGGTCGCGGTCTTTCTGCCGGACGGTGACGGAGAGACTGTTCCCTGCAATGTCGAGGGGATGTCCTATCCCATTCATGCCCTGCAGATAACAGCCATGGGCATGGTGTGCGCAGATAGCCTCCAGTTTGAGGAGCTTGTCTCGGTGTGCGAGGAGGAAAAGCGCTGGGAGTTCATGGTCGTTGCGGCCCCGCTTCGGCTTCCAGGAGGAACCGGGTCGTTGTTCAATCCCATCGCGATCTTTTAGAATTGTATCTTCTAGAAGTTGCCGGCAACTCACAGGGAATACGATTTTTCGTCCTTCGATATATCGGTACATTGGAAGGACTCCAGCAAAGGAAATAGAGAGAAATCAGGAGGGAAATCAACATGGGAGTTGAGGAGCACAGAATAGATGGGAAGGTAGCAATTGTCACGGGCGCAAGCAGGGGAATTGGCAAGGCGGTCGCCCTCACACTGGCTGAGGCAGGAGCGGATGTGACGGTGATTGCACGAACCAAAGAACAGGTAGAAAAGACAGCTCACGAGATACACCAGATGGGGCGTAAGGCTCTGGCAATACCGATGGATGTCAGCCAGGAAGAAAAGGTGCAGAATGCGGTGAAACAGACCGTTTCAGAGCTCGGCAGGATTGACATACTCTCCCATAATGCGGGAATTCTGATGTTCAAGCCGGTTGCGGTCATACCTGGTGTGAGATTCCCCGGGATGGAATTGCTGGGAGACGATATAAGGGCACAAACCCTCGAAGAGTGGCATCGGGTCATGGATGTCAATTTGACCAGCGCGTTTCTGCTCACCCAGGCGGTGGGTCCCTACCTGTTGAAGCAGAAGAACGGCAAGGTCATTATCATGAGTTCAAATGGCGCTGAGCAGGGTCAGAGCCTCCAGACAGCCTATAACACAAGCAAAGCAGGGCTCTGTATGTATGTGAGATGCCTTGCGACAGAATGGGGTCCTTACAATATTCATGTAAATGCCATTGCCCCTGGAGTAATAAATACCGAGATGGTCGCGCCTTTGATTGCCGACCCCGCTACCATGCAGACGATACTTGATGCCACTCCTCTGGGCCGGGTGGGCAATCCCCGTGAAGTGGCATTACTCGTCCTTTTTCTCGCTTCAGATGCGTCAGACTATATCACGGGACAGACCATCATCATAGATGGTGGCACCATAGGACGAGGACCAGGTGTATAGGATTGATTGAAGGACACAGAAAATGTACTCGGAGCTTAATATTCTGAAAAATTGACAATCAAAGGAAGAAAACAGTGCCAGCCATGAGGTTAGAGAACAAGATCGCCCTGGTGACCGGAGGCTCACGGGGCATCGGCCGAGGTATCGCGATCGGTTTTGCAGAGGAAGGGGCCGATGTTATTGTGCACTTCAAATCAAGAATAGATCGAGCAGAAGAGGTAGTCGGTACAATCAGAAAGACTGGAAGAAAAGCAGCTGCGATTCAGGCCGATCTCGGGAAGCCGGAGAGCATACCAGGATTTGTCTCAGAAGCATGGGATGTCTTCGGAAGGATCGATATTCTGGTGAATAATGCCGGTATTGCCTATGAAATAGAATTTTTGAAGATGAGCTTTGAGCTGTGGCGAGAAACCCTGTCGCTCAATCTGGATGGGGTGATGCTCACAAGCCAACACGTGGCAAAAAGGATGATCGATCACAGCATCAAGGGAAGGATTATCTGCGTCACATCGGTGAACGGGTTTCAGGTCGAAGATAAATTTTTAGCGTATAACGTTTCAAAGGGTGGGCTTGATATGCTTATCAGGTCCATGGCAGCAGAATTAGGTTCCTACGGGATCCGTGTCAACGGTATCGCACCGAGCGTAGTGAAAACGGAGATCGTTCCTGAAGAGTTCTGGACAACCACGGGGCTCCTATTCGAGAAGAAGACGCCCCTGGGCCGCCTCGGTGAGGTTGAGGACTGTGTGGGACCTGCGATTCTCTTAGCATCCGATGAATCGGACTATGTGAATGGCCACATCATCGTGATTGACGGAGGAATGAGTATCACGCAGCTGTAGCTCCTCAGGTCAGCAGTATCAAAATGCATCCGTGTTGAGGAATCTGCACGGATTCTCTCTGGTGATCGTCCGGATCTGTTCATTATTCAACCCAAACTCATGCAGCATCGGGATTACATTGTAGGGAACATGATCATATCCCCATCCACCGTATCTATGAAGCAGACTCTTGTGACAGATATCACTTGAGATCAGAATACTCTTTAAGAAATCTGCTTCAATCAATGAAACGATTGCCCTGATCCTCTGTACGTCGGTCGCAAATGGACCAGGAAGAAATTTCCTGCTTCTCCTGTCCACGTAAAAGCAGTGCTCAGGGTTTGAGTATTCCAATGCGCTCCAGTTCGTGGGCAACATCTTTTAATCCGAGCTCCTTGAGCTTTGCCCTCGTTGGGTGGCCGGTTTTTTTATCCCAACCCCTGAGAGTGTAGTAGCTGTCGAGGATGGCATTGAATATCTGCATATCCAATTTTGTGCCGTCGGATTTTTCCGGATACTCGTAATACCATTCTCCGGTGGAATCGATTTCTCTGGACCTGCGGTAGTTTCTGATGTGCAGTGCCCGATCCAGATTGCGAATTCGTTCTCCAGCCCTATCGAGAAAAGAACTGTCAATATCCAGCCCGGTGAGAGGCGTAAGCATTTTCGCCTCGGCATCGATATCCCCGTAGTAGTCATCTGCTTTCAGATACTCTTCCCGAGAAGGGAAGGTGTGCAGAATCGCCGGAAAAACCCAGTCGCATATGAGGAGCGAATCCTTGACCTGTGCACGGTTGTCCTGCCAGAGGGCAAGTTTTGTTTTCGCGTCTATATTCTCAAATCCGGGTTCCATGCCATCTGCCGTACCGAACGCCTTTTTATAGGCCGCTTTGAGTTTCTCCATGTTGGAGTCTGGCGTGCCTCCTTTCCCTTCGTTGTGCAGAGGAAACCATCCGGCAACAAAGGAGGATTGGTGATGGCAGGCAATGGGGTCCCTCGAGTCTATGATCCAGTGAAGCATTGTGTTGATCCACAGCGGGCTCGGCTGCGATTCATAGGATCTTCCCTGACGGTGCGAAGGTTGCCCCCACATGGGGAATTGAAAGTTTGCCGCCTTTTTCACAACCGGTGGAAGGTCGAGCTGCTCAACAGCCCTCAGCATGTCCTGAGCAAATATCTCACCGAAGCTGTCTTCCCGATAGGCAACTTTTTTCATGAACTCGAACCAGAATCGCGGCTCGTCAGGTTCCAGTTTGACCCCCTCGATCTCTGTCACGCCGTTTTCTATGCAGACCCAGAACCACGGATAGTAGTTTATGGGAAATGAGCTCGTTAATCCCAGTCCCTCGCACACGGTCTGCAATTCGGTCCCGATCCTCTCACCGAAGGCTTTTGTCTCCCGGGTATGCATGTCGCCATGATAGATGTCTTTGATATCTTCAGTGGGATAATTCGTGGCTGATTCGCCGTGAATAAACACGTAGTCTTCACAGTGAGACATCATGTTCCTCGTGCCGCTGCCAACCGTCAGTCCGGCTGGTACGTTCCTGTGCAGCTGACCACACCCCAGGGGACACCCATGGCTGCACTGCTGGTTTGAGGGCCCCACAGGACTGCGGTAGGGGAGATCGGTGGGATGAGGGTAATTGGTGGGTCCTCCCTTTATCATTTCTGCCATCTTTCTGCAAATGGAGATGAACTCGCGAGGCTTCGCAATTCCCACGCTGCCGGTTCCGTTTATGGCCAATGCTTTGAGCTTTTTCGCCCCCATAACCGCACCAAGCCCTGCATCCCCAATCGAGTTCGACAGCCTGTGCTGAATGGTAGACCACAGCACACGGTTCTCTCCTGCAGGACCGATGCACACCACCTGTGTGCGGTTCCCATGTCTCTGCTTCAGGTGCTGCTGCGTGACGAAGGTATCGAGCCCGGCAAGCTCGTTTGCATCACGCAGGTCTGCCCTGCCATCATGAATCCACAGGTAGACAAGCTTTGCTGAATTTCCCTTGACGATAACCGCATCGAACCCTGCGTATTTCAACTCTGCTGCCCAATCTCCCCCCATCGTTCCGTAGGTGAACCACGGAGTTGGATGAATACGGGGAGAAATCCCGCATACAGAACCTCTGCCTGATGTGGGCACCAGTGTTCCTGTAAAAGGACCGGTCATGAACATCAGCATGTTCTGGGGGTCATAAGGGCCTGTACCTGGCTTGAGCTCGTTCCATGCAATCCGGGTTGCGACTCCTTTCCCGCCGATGTATTCCGGGACGTATTTTGTGGTATCTTCGGTTGAAATCTCTCCTGTGCCAATGTCGACACGAAGTATTTTTCCCATCCATCCAAACATTTGATTTATTTCTCCTTCCTTCTGGACACATATGTCAGGGCATCGCGTGGGCATACCTCGACACAGATCGGCCCCCCTTCTCTCCCCCGGCAAAGGTCACATTTGTAATAAATCTTTTTATCGTCTTCTTCTCTGACCCATATGAGACTCGTAGTGAACGGGCAGGCGCGGGCACAATTTCCGCACCTCATGCACTCGTCTGTGTTGATATAGCGTGCTCCGGTCTCTTCATCGATGCAGAGCGATTTGTCACGCTTGGGACATGCGTAGTAGCAGCTCGGATACTCGCACTGGTGGCACACCAGGGCAGGAAACTCCAGGGCCAGATCGTCCGGAATGACGTGTATCCGAGACAGGTGGGCGCCGCACGCACCATCATGATAGGCTGAGCAGGCCAGTTCGCAGATCCTGCATCCCCTGCACAGCTCCGGATTGTGAATGATTTTTCCTGACTTCAGAACCTTGAATGATGCATCTGCGGGTGGCATGATTCTGTCTCCTTAAAATTATTTTTCATTGAACGGGGCCTTGAGTGAAACACTCCGATCCCTCTCTCTTCATCATTTGACAGGAAATCATTTCTAATACCATCATCTCGGCGGGTAAACCCGTTCCGCGGTACGTATCTTTCCGTTGTTCCCTATTTCATAGAGGATGCCGAGCTCGGGTTCAGTATCAAGATAGTAGAACTCATCTTCATCATACTTGCCGCTCTGGATTACCCTGATCCCTTTTTTCCTGTATTCTTCGATCGTCGTAGCGCAGTCGTCGACCCACTCCTTGATGTGGTGAATGCCTTCGCCCTTTTTCTGGAGAAAATGAGTGTACACACTTTCACCGCTCAGAGGCTGCATGAGCTCGAGCTGTGTATCACCAACCCATGTGAGCGCGAGGACCCACGTTGCGTCAGAGGGCTTCCCTCTGAACATACATTCCCTGAGTGCAGGGGGTGCGAAGGTATACACCTCCCAGGGACCGATATCGAGAATCTCATGGTATTTCTGCATTGTCCTGTCTATATCCCGCACCACCTGGGCAATCTGTATTATTTTCCTTACGCCCGGTTTTTTCTGTACCATCGGTATCCTCCCGGAAAATTAATGCACACATATAAATATAAATAGAGAAGCGCAGCTGAGAAACCTCTCTTTCGCCACGCTTCTCATCAGATTCCACAATACTCTGGTGAAACCAGGCTCTGTTCCGCCTATTTTGTCGCTTTTACCTCTTCCCACATGGTTACCCAGTCATCCATGGTAGCGTATTTCCCCGGCTCTAGTGGTATCGGACCATTGAGAATATTCTCTGTAAAGAATTTCGGAAGATCGTCATAGGGAAAATAACTGTAGAGCTCTTTATCGAGCAAGGGAGGTGCATCGCTTGTCACGCACCCCATATACATCTCTGCAAGCTCTATTTGTGTTTCGGTTGAAAGCATTTGATTGATTAACGCGTACGCTCCGTCGAGATTGGGAGCACTCTTCGGAATTACATAGCTGTCGAGAAAGATGAGCGTACCCTCTTTTGGAATGCATCCCCAGATGTTGTAGCCTTCCTTCTTTGCCTCCCCTGCGATCATGATATTCGCACTGAACCATCCATCCGCTTCGCCGGAAATCAGCATCGATTTTGCCTCTCCGAAAGATGATACGATCGCCCGGGCGCCGCGTTTCATTTTGATGAGCAGCTCTTTACATTCAGCGAACTCCGCAGGAGTCAAAAGGCTCGGGTCTCTCTTTACCCCAATCGCCCGTGCCGCCTGCGTTATCTGTCCAAGCGCATCATCAAGCATTATGTATTTGCCCTGCCATTCAGGCTTGAGAACATCAAACCAGGAATCGATGCAATCCGCCCTGTCCGCAGCATAGACGAAATCATTCTTGCCGAAGGCGCACGGCACACCCCATATTTTCCCCTGATAGTTGAACTGCTTGAACGCTTTCAGGATTTCTGGATGAAGATTCTTGTAGTTTGGTATTCTACTCGTATCGATCGGTTGGAGAAGATCATTTACCACCAATTGCTCCACATTCGCCTGGTTTGGAGTCGCAACGTCGTACTCTGCACCTGCCTTTAGCTTTGCAAATATCTCGTCATTACTGGCTATAAAGGTCATGGTAACGTTCACGCCGTGCTTTTTCCCGAACTCTGCAAATGTCCTCGGAAAGTCATAGCCTTCCCAGCCGATCATTCTGATGTCACCACTTATTGCGCCTTCTTTCGGTTTTTCTCCCGCAAAAGCGATGAAGGAAATAATCATGGCCATTGCACAGAGAATGACTGCAGATGTGAAAATCTTGTTTCTTTTGCTCATGAATCTAACCCTCCTTTATCTGATTTTTATGTGTGCTGTTCACTCAAAACTGAATCACATTTCCATTTCATTCCAGGTAAATAAAACTCTCGCTTCCTCCTTAGAAATCCTTTTTCCTATCACCTCCTTTTTATGTTTGCTTTTAATACATCGTTGTTTGACTCACACCCCCTTTCACATGGAGTTGATCTTCAACCTTTTATGCTCATCTCAACGTCCTGATTTTCGCATATTTATTGGCAATAATAATCAATGTGATGGATAAGAACAACACCATGGTTGCAATTGAATTGATTGTAGGAGATACGCCCCTTCTGAGCATTCCCCATATTACAATGGGGAGAGTATTCCTCTTTCCGATTATGAAAAAAGTAACCAGAAATTCATCAAAGGACAGCGCAAATGTGAGCATCATGACCCCAATTATTGAAGGCCTGATGATCGGGAATGTCACATATCTGAATGTTTGAAGTGTTGTTGCCCCAAGATCTTTCGCTGCTTCCTCAACCGAGACATCGAAACCAGACAGTCGTGAATTCATGACCAAAACTGCAAAGGGTATGCAGAAGATGCAATGTCCAAAAATAACCGTTAGAAGAGATCGTTTGAAATCAATGGCCGCAAAAAATGACAAAAGTGATATGCCCAGAATGATGGCAGGAAGCGTTATCGGTATGAGCACCGAAAAGGATATGATGTTTTTAAATTTGAAGTTATACCGCGTGAGGGCAAATGATGCAAGGGTTCCTATGGTAACTGAGATTGTCGAGACTGCCAGCGCTACATACAGACTGTATCTGAGTGAATCGAGAAAACTCTTATCCTGTACCACCTCTTTGTACCATCTTGTGGTGAATCCCTCCAGAGGGAATTTGAGTGATGAGGTAAGATTAAAGGAGTAGAGTATGATAACTGCCAGTGGAAAAAGAAGGTACAGGAGAATGATTATATTGATGACATCAAGAACTCCGAATCGATTGCGTTTTTTTCGATGCACTTAGAATTTCCTCTTTAACTTGAGAATTGAGGTTATCCAGATGAAACAATTTATCAGGAAGATTAAAAGAAAAATCATAAAGTATGCGAGGGCAGACCCGAAGGGCCAGTTGTAGGTCATTCCAAATTGATCCTGAATAATTCTTCCAATCATGAGACCCTCGGTCCCGCCGACAAGTTGTGGTGTGACGTAATCCCCGGTGGAAATCGTAAAGCTAAAGATAAAACCAGTTATTACTCCAGGCATGCTCAGCGGGAGTGTAATTTTGTAAAAGGTTTTAAATTTATTTGCTCCCAGATCGTTTGCAGCCTCTATCAAATCCACGCTTATATTTTGTAATGAAGAGAAAATTGGGAGAATGGTAAAAGGAGTCAAGATAAATACAAGAGTAATAATGATTGCGGTCGGACTGAACAAAAGGAATGTGAGAGGTTGTTCTATTACGCCAATGTACTTCAAAATCTGATTGATGATACCATTGCTCCCAAGTATGGTCTTCCAGGCATACACTCTCACCAGATAGCTGCTGAAAAGAGATATCAAAATTAGGTACAATACCAAATCTTGCAGCTTTTTGTATTTAAAGGTGAGTGAATATGCAACCGGATAACTGATGATCACGCAGATGATCGCGGTTATAAATCCTATTCGTATTGATCGCAGTATCGTAATGGGATAGAGTTTATTAGAAAAAATATAGAGATAATTATGTAAAGTGAAAGTCGGTACAAGTCCAGTTGAAGTTTTCAGCCAGAAACTGTAGATGAATAAAACGAACATCGGAGCAAAAAAGAAGAATGTAAAATATGTAAAGAGTGGAGTGAGTAAAATTATGTGTTTTTTCTCTTTTTTCATTGTAGAGACACCATTTTCATAGAAACACTGATAATTTTTTATTCGAGAAATACATTGACATCTTTTTTCGCAAATCCAATGGCAACAGTATCGCCAATGTTCTTTTCTTCCCCCCTGTCACTTTCCTCCTCCACAATCGTTTCTTCTGAAATTATAGTGACGTTTTCAGAAATACGAATATAGTACTTTACACTCGAACCGAAAAAAACCACATCTTCGATTTTCCCCTGAAATTGATTGTCAAATGACCTGGTGGTTTTTTTGTCTTTTCTATTGACCTTTTCGAGCCGTATCGCCAGAAAGATTTTGTCACCCTCTTTCACTTCCGCTGTACGCTGAGCGAAAAACTGAAGCCCATCCACATTGATTGCTAAATAATCATCATGAATATGTGCAACCTCTCCTTCAAGCACATTACTCTCGCCTATGAAAGTCGCCGCAAATCTGGAGTTTGGATGGTTGTAAATTCTTTTTGGCGTATCGACTTGCATTATTTCACCCTGCTTCATCAAAACGATCCTGTCAGACATCACGAGTGCTTCTTCCTGATCATGTGTGACATATATAAAGGTTATTTTCAGTTTTTCCTGAATATTCTTGAGCTCAATTTGCATCTGCTTTCTTATTTTTAAATCCAGCGCGCCGAGAGGCTCATCGAGCAGGAGAACCCGTGGCTCGTTGATGAGCGCCCGTGCCAGAGCTATTCTCTGGCACTGCCCACCTGAAAGCTGATCAGGTTTTCTCTGTTCAAAACCTTCGAGTTGCACCAAGGACAGCATTTTTTCGACTTTTTCTTGTGTTTCCTCTCTCGGTTTTTTCTTCAAAAATTGACTGAATGCAATATTTTCATATACAGTCATGTGTGGAAAAAGCGCATACCGCTGGAAAACCATGTTCATCGGTCTTTTAAACGCCGGAAGCGGGAGTATGCTTTTGCCATCTAATAATACTTCGCCTGAATCAGGAGTTTCGAACCCGGCTAATATTCTCAGAAGAGTGGTTTTTCCGCATCCACTCGGCCCGAGCAGTGAAATGAACTCTCCGTCTTTTACATCAAGAGAAAAGTTCTTTACTGCAGTCACCACTCCAAAATTTTTACAGATTTCATTTAAAACAAAGGCTGATTTATTTTCTGGCATTGTACCCGTCATCCATCGAATTTTTTTTATTTATATCATTATAGAAACACATCGTCGAATTTAAAGATGTCAACGTTCAACATAGCGTTACACATCATGCTTTTTTTGTCTACTACTGATTTGTCCCTTTATTGTACTATATTGTCATGAAATTTTATACACTAAATGAGTTTATTAGCCCTTAAAAGTCACCCTATACCGATAATCTTGGGGCGATAGTTTCGTGAATCTGCGGAACACACGGTCAAAATAGCTGTGGCTTCCAAATCCCGTTTCATAGGCAACCTCAGTGATATTCAAATCGCCCCTGAGGAGGAGCTCTTTTGCCTTATCTATTCGCAATCTGAAAATATAATCTGTCAGCGTGCTTCCGGTTACCTTTTTAAAGAATTTGCAGAGGTAATATGTACTCATACAGGCCATTTCTGCGATAAAATCGAGGGATATCTTTTCAGAGTAATGTTCCTGTAAATAAGTAAATATTTTCTGCAACCTTTCAATATCACGATGTCTCTTCGAATATTTAAAAAGATCCGAGGAGAACTTCCTGTAATAGCGTACTATGATCACCAATATTTCCATCAGGTAGTTTCTCACAGCAAGCTGATAGAACTCCCTTTGATGTATTTTCTCCTGATGTATTTTCTCGATTAAATCAAGGACGGTTTTTGAATTGAAATCCTTCGCAGGTATTTTATTGATAAATTCTGTGCTGTGATCGAAAAACGGGCGAAGATATTCCAGGTCGAAATTATTTTGACCCGCAGTGTACACGAAGTCAGGAAGAAAATAAATGTCAATACTTTTCAACAAAGAGACGTGATGTGCTTCCATCCTGTGAAATTCGGCATTCCCGATTATGAAGATATCCCCTTCAGCTGCTTCGTATTTTTTATCTTCGACGTGAAACGTGCCTTCCCCATCGAAAATGTAGATTATTTCAAAAAAATCGTGATAGCTCGGGGTAAGCATGTGATCGAATGAAAATGAATGAAACCTGATTTCAAGAGGACAGTCTTTTTGAAAATTGCAAGTGCATTTCCCCTCTGGTGAAAGAGTGAGATTTGAAGGAGATGGCCAGTAGGGAGTAAAATTTTTATTATTTTTCATCTCATAAAAGGATAGCATGTATAAAATTCCACTGTCAAGCAAAAGTCGTATGCGGTATTGAGATGTACAGCAAGATGTTATGTCTCGATAACCGGCCATGGCCCCAGTTTCCCATCAAGGGTCAACAGGTGCATGACATAAAGGTCTTCATTTTGTATTCTTGATTTATTTTTCTCAATTTGATCATAGTCAGTATCCACATAAAAGATTCTTCCGTTGAGTTCAGAGGATGCGATACGTACTAAATGAACGGTGGCCTTTGCACAGGCATCAGGAGAAAGCTCGGCTTTTGACCCCATTAATTCTCTCACATGAAACTGCCATTTCTCACGCTCAGGTGTTTCAATGAGACCTTTGGTTAAATCTGATCGCACGAAACCCGGCATCATACTGAATACAAATACCGAAGACCCCACAGATTCGAGTTCCTTTGCAAGACTTTGGGTGAACCTGAGAAGTGCCGCTTTTGAACTCCCATATCCAGTTCCCCCCGGATTCGGGCCGTTTGAACCTCCACCTCCCACATAGGTCCAACACACTCGAAACTTCCGGCATTATTGAACAGGAGATCAATCTGCTCAAACTTCTTCAGGGTCTCATCCACCATAGTGCGAACCTTGGACAATTCCGATACATCAGCCCTGATACAAAATCCGGTGCCATCATTTTTATTAATAAATTCAACTGTTTCCTGCAGTGTGCGGTCAGTACGCCCGCAGCAGACAACCCGTGCACCTTCGCGTGCGAACTCAACGGCAAGCGCTCTCCCGATACCGTTTCCCGCACCTGTAACGATTGCAGTTTTCCCTCTTACCTCCATACTGGGCTCCATTATTGTAGAAACGCAACATTCACGCGTATTGTGATTTTCTCGCTTATTCGGCAAAGAAATCAGGATGAAGCACTGATGAAATTGTTCGTATATATTTAACAATTCAGATTTTAGCGATATTTATAGGATTTCTCCAATTTTTCATCCTTCGCAGCGCACTCATAAATTGTATCGAGCTCTCTTTTTATTGTACTGTCTATGCGATACTCATGCATCTGTATATTCTTTTTTGCCAGTTCTTTTGCATGGCACCGCAATGATTTTGCGCCCATTTCCATCCACTGGCCAAGATTCGAATGGATGAACAGCTCAGGCTGCCAGTACTCGGTCTTGAAACCCTGAAAGGTGCTCTTTCTCCCAATGAAACTCTGACCGGGTCCGACTGCCTTGATTTCATCCACCATGAGCCTTTCTTCATTGAACTCTTCATTCTTCAAAATGTTCTTTATATATTCGATTATTTCCATGACTATTATGAGCATCTCTGCAGAATAGAGTTCACCATGGTTCAGCAAACCCCCGCATCGAAATGCCCGTGCTCCAGCCAGAGCAGCCAAAAGGGTATGCGTACCGATTTCAAACGCAGCGTGGGCATCCGGTTCTTTGGCTGCAGTTAAAAGCGTTTTTGCCATGATGGGTATGTGGTAAAAATTACACAGCGCAATTTTATGAAGTGTGATGCGTGCGTACTCGGCTGAACCGTACACGAACGTGGCATACTTCATATCAAATGGGTCTGCTTCAAATGCATCGTTCGGGGAAATGTAGTTGTGCGACTTTGTATTAATCAAATGGAGCATGGTGAGACCGGCAAAATGCTCGAACATGCTCTGCAAAAGCGCAGACTGAATGGTAATGGGAGCGGATACGCCGGTGACCGGCATGGAAGAGATCCACATGGGTACACCCTTGTCGAGAAGGCTATACGCTACCTCCAGATTGTTCCTATCAAAGGATCTCGGACTGATCATCCACACACCAAAAGTGAACCATTTTCCGGCTGTCTTTGCCATTTCATACACATAGTGTGCACACTCAACTGTTGATTTATCCATGATCTCATAGATGTCATTACATTTGTAGCGTGAGTATTCATAGGATATTTTATGCATCACTATTTCCTGCAAATATACCGGTACATCCATCGGCTTTACCGGCGCAGCTCCCACCGTGCCCAAACCATCGCAGAGTTTCGTGAGATCGATCAGATCTTTTAGAGTGGGCTCTCTGATTTCGAATGTGTCCAGATCATAGTATTTCGTTTGATTTACTCCTGAGCTCACTATCCAGTTGTTTTTGTCCTTTGCATACTCCGGCACCACATATTTCGCTTTTTGAATGGCCTTCGTCACCAGATCACTGCGAAAGGTTACATTGGATTCATGAATCCGTACCCCCTCATAATTTGCCAGAAGATCTAAAATTCCTCTGTGCGGTATGTAGATGCCAACATCCTCGATTAAGGAAAGCGCATGTTCGTGCATCCTGTGTATCTGATCATTTTCCAGCCCGCCAGAAAGACCAAACTCTTTTATACGCATTGATCATCCTCTAAAAATATTTGAATGAATCCTCAAGCTTCGTATCTTCCTTCGCAACAGCATATATCCTGTTGAGTTCTTTTGCCACATTTTCGTCTATATGATATTCATGTTCCTTGATTTTTTTCCGTGCGATCTCGTTTGCCTGCTGCCAGAGTGATTTTGCGCCCATCTCCTTCCATTGTCCCAGGTTTGAATGGGAAAATAGTTGAGGTTCCCAGTATTCAGTTTTGAAATGCTGGAAGGTGCTTTTTCTTCCGATAAAGCTCTGCCCGGGTCCCACTTCTTTTATCTCATCGATCATGAGCCTTTCCTCTGAAAACTCCTCTTTTTTCAGTACGGTTTTTAGATACTCCATCATTTCATGGCAGATTACAAGCATTTCGGCAGAATACACTTCTGCACAGGAAAGTACGCCTCCTGTTCTGAATGCCCTTACTCCGGCTAATGCTGCAATCAGGGTATGCGTACCATTCTCAAATGCCGCTTGTGCATCCGGTTCTTTTCCTGCAGTATTGAGGGATTTTGCGATGAGAGGGATATTATAATAATTACAGAGCGCTGTCTTGTACAGTGTTGATCTGGTATACTCCGCCGATCCGTACACGAAGGTGGTGTATTTCATATCAAATGGATCGGCCTCAAAGGCGTCATCCGGGGCAATGTAGTTAAAGGACTTTGTGTTTATCAAATTGAGCATGGTTAAACCGGCAAAATGTTCAAACATGCTCTGTGTTAATGCAGAGAGCATCGTAATGGGAGCGCTCACACCTGCCACCGGCATGGTGGAAATCCACATGGGAATACCCTTGTCCAGCAAATGATATGCAACCTTTAAACCGTTTTTATCGAATGATCGTGGACTTATCATCCACACGCCGAAGCTAAATCGTTTCCCTGCTGCCTGGGCCATTTCATACACATAATCAGCACATTCAGGTGACGGCTTGTCCATGTGTTCATAGATATCGTTACATCTGTATCTGGAGTGTTCATAGGATATCTTGTGCATCAATAGTATCTGAAGATGAACAGGTGCATCCAGGGGAACAACGGGCGCTGAGCCGACGGTGTCAAGGGCATCACCGAGTTTCGTCAATTCGATGAGGTCCTGGGTGGTGGGTTGCCTCAATTTTTTTGTGTCCATGTCGTAATAGGTCGTCTGATGTGCCCCTGCATCTATAATCCAT
>Ga0180437_10004855_pt1 | contig 18791 bp, 16 predicted proteins | sample SS_ome_4_FD_132410 | JGI IMG/M metagenome (GOLD analysis project Ga0180437, IMG submission 132410) | Hypersaline lake sediment archaeal communities from the Salton Sea, California, USA - SS_3_D_1 metaG | ecosystem: Environmental > Aquatic > Non-marine Saline and Alkaline > Hypersaline >... | reverse complement strand
GCTCTAATGTCTTGTAAAAAATCGATCGTTTAACCTCTTCGAGCTCAATTTCGAGCTCTTTTTGCAAACACCACTTCAATCGCTTTGCGTAAAATTCGACAGCTTCCGTAACCGTTATGATCTTTGGAAGCCCATCGACAATTACAACCATCTGCGACGAGATGGAGACCTCGCAGTCAGTGAAGGCGTAGAGCTGCTCTATTGTGTCTTTAGCATATGTTCCTCGGGGAAGATGAATCTCAATTTCTACTTGATCCGACGTATAGTCATGAATGGCATCGATCTTGATCTTACCCTTTTTGGCCGCATCTTCAATGGAGGCGATAAGGCTCTCTGTTGTGGTCGTCGCGCAGATTTCCTTAATAACAACAACTTTCGGGGTTTTCTCTTCAATCGTGCAGCGCAGGCGAACCTTACCTTTTCCATCATCATACTCAGAGACATCCATAAGACCGCCCGTAAGAAAATCTGGATAGAGCGTTGTCGTCTCACCTCGTAAAACCTGTATTTCTGCTTCTAACAGCTCAATAAAGTTGTGCGGCAAAATCTTTGTTGCCATACCGACAGCAATCCCTTCTGCTCCCTGCATCAACAGCAGAGGAATTTTCGCAGGCAACGCAACAGGCTCACTATTTCTGCCATCGTACGAGGGAATAAATTCTGTAATCTTGGGATTAAACATGGTCTCAACGGCAAGCCCTGAAAGGCGCGTCTCGATATATCGAGCCGCCGCTGCAGAATCGCCTGTGAGAAGGTTTCCAAAATTTCCTTGCGTATCGAACAAAAACCCTTTGCCAGCCATAGTGACTAGAGCTTCATAAATGGCGGCCTCACCATGGGGATGGAATGCCATTGTCTGCCCTACCACGTTGGCTACTTTATGAAGCTTTCCGTCATGAAGCTTAAGAAGGGCATGCAAGATCCTTCTCTGTACGGGCTTTAAGCCGTCGACAAGATCTGGAATGGCGCGATCTAAAATAACATAGGATGCATACCGAAGGTAGTGCTCGCGCATCAAATGCTTCATATCGCTCATAATTCTTAAACCTCTTCTCGAATCAGATTATTCATAATAAACTCTTTTCGCTCTGGAGTATTTTTCCCCATATAAAACTCCAGGGTTGGTCGCACATCAGAGAGATGATCTATCGTCACAGGAATAAGGCGCATCTTTTTTGAAATAAACGGTTTAAATTCTGCTGGGGAAATCTCTCCAAGCCCCTTAAAGCGGGTCATCTCTACCCCATCTTTTGGAAGCTCTAGGAGAAGGGCGTTTTTCTCCTCTTCTGAGTAGCAGTAAAAGGTTTTATCCTTTCTTCGAACTTTGAAAAGAGGCGTCTCGAGAACAAAGAGATGGCCATTTAGGACAAGCCCCTCAAAATAGGTTAAAAAGAAGGTGATGAGAAGGTTTCTGATGTGCATACCATCAACATCGGCATCGGTTGCAAGGATAACCTTGTTGTAGCGAAGCCCCTCGATACCGCCGTTAATATTAAGCGCCGACATGAGATGGAAGAGCTCTTCATTTTTATAGAGTTGATCGAGCCTCATCCCAAAGACATTAAGAGGCTTTCCCCGAAGGGGAAAGACCGCTTGTAATAAGGGATCTCGGGAGGCAACGATAGAGGCTCCTGCCGAATCCCCCTCTGTTAAAAAGATCATCGACCCTTCGCCTTGAGGGACATTTTCATGTAAGTGGTAGCGAGAGTCGCGCAGTTTAGGAATTTTGATAGCGATCTTCTTCTGTTTTTCCTTGATCTCTCTTCGTACTGTTTGTAGCTCTTTTCGAACCTTTTCATTGAACTGAACTCTTTCAACGATTCCCTTGGCAACCTCTGGGTTCTTATGTAAAAGATCGAGAATAACAGCTTTAATCTCCTGAACAAGCGGAGCCTTGATCTCAGTATTGCCAAGTTTGTTTTTTGTTTGCGATTCAAAGACAGGATCTTTTACTCGAACCAATATGGCTCCGACAAGCCCTTCTCGAACATCCATGCTTTGAAAGGATTTTTTGCTGTACTCGTTAAGGGCTCGACACAATCCGTCTCGAAAGGCCAGAACATGCGTTCCTCCATCTGAGGTATGCTGTCCATTGACAAACGAAAAGATGTTCTCGCCATAGTGACGCGTGTGGAGAAAGGCAAGCTCAAATGATTTGGTTTTCGCATGAAGCGAGTCATACAGCCTCTCTTGATCGACTTCGCTGTCGAGAAGATCGAGAAGACCATTTTCTGAAAAAAACTTTTTTCCATTGAAGAAGATGGTAAGCCCTGAGTTTAGATAGGCATAGTAGTGCATCCTCTTAATCAAAAATTCTTCGGAAAAACGGAATTTTTCAAAGACCTCTTCGTCTGGATGAAACTCGATAAAGGTTCCGTTTGGCTCCTCAGTCTTTCCCCTTTCTTCTTTTACAAGCTGCCCACGACAAAAACGGGCCGATCGGAACTTACCCTCCCGAACACATTTTACCAAAAAGTGTTGAGAGAGAGCATTTACCGCTTTTAATCCAACACCGTTGAGACCAACCGAAAACTGAAAGACATCGTCATTATATTTAGCGCCCGTATTAATCTGACTCACACAATCGACAAGCTTACCGAGTGGAATACCTCGACCAAAATCTCTGACGGAAATAGTCTGCGTCTCTGAGTCGAGTGTAACCTCGATCTTCTTGCCGTGTTTCATAATGAACTCATCGACACTATTGTCGATGACCTCCTTGGCAAGAATATAAATACCGTCGTCTGGATGGGTGCCATCACCGAGACGACCGATGTACATTCCCGTTCGCAGCCTGATGTGACTTAATGCATCAAGCGTTTGAATTGATTGTTCATCGTAGCGTTTACCCATGATTCTCCTTCAAAAAACAGATTTTTTCTTCGCCAAGGAGCCTTGTGTGTATGAAAGCCCCAAAAAAGCGTCAAGATACCACAATGCAACTCTCTTGAACAGTCGCACTCTCTATTTAAAAATCAGAATCATGCGCCCATTGCAAACAAAAGATTTTAACAAAAAGAGAACAAATAAAGAAAGAACCTAAATTAATATGCCTTGGCAAAGATCGCATCACAGGTTGCGGGTCTACCAGTTATAATGCATGAGCCTTTTGTTCCAGATTGCTCAAACGGCAAACAGCGAATGGTCACTTTGAGCTCTTTTAAGAGATCCTCTGTCGCTCTATCTTCACACCACTTAGCGCGAACAAAGCCACCGTGAATCTCTGGCTTTTCCTCATTTTTTGGTGTGAAGAAGGCCTTCATCTCATCAAGCGTTGCAATGTCGGTGCGAACGTGTGCATCTAAAAAGGCCTTTGCCCGAGCAAAGAGCCGATCGTGGTATGAAGTAAGAAGGGAATCTACGTGTCCTACAAGGGTCTCAACACCCATTTTCTCTTTTGAAAGATCGTCTCTTTTTGCAACAACACATGAATTCGAATCGAGATCGCGAGGCCCTATTTCAACTCGAAGGGGAGCTCCTTTTTTGATCCATGCCCATCCCTTTTCGCCCGCTCTCATATCCTTATCGTCAACATATACCCTAACCGGCTTGCCATCAAAGAGCTGCTCCTCAAGCTGTTCTTTGAGGGCACGACACGCCCTCAACACATCCTCGTTTTTCTCTGATTGTGTGAGCACAGGAATAATCACAACGTGATATTGGGCAACCTTTGGGGGAACACACAGACCGTTATCATCGCCATGGACCATAGTCATGGCACCAACGAGCCGAGTGGTTACACCCCAAGAGGTCGTATACGCATGCTCTGTTCCACCATCTGCGGTATTAAAGGTAACCTGAAACGCCCTCGAGAAATTTTGTCCTAAATAGTGTGAAGTACAACATTGAATAGCTTTTCTGTCTTGCGTCATACACTCGAGCGTAAGGGTCTCGTCGGCTCCGGGAAACCGCTCTCCTGGAGATTTTTTTCCGGCAATCACAGGAATTGCCAGAAGGTCTTTCATGAGCTTCCCATATTCACCGAGCATCATTTTAGACTCTTCCCACGCCTCTTGTTCTGTCGCATGTGCTGTGTGGCCCTCTTGCCACAAAAACTCCATGGTTCGAAGAAAGAGCCTTGGCCGCATCTCCCAGCGGACAACATTGGCCCACTGGTTGAGTTTGACCGGAAGATCGCGCCAAGAGTGTATCCACCTCGAAAACGCCTCTCCAATAAGAGCTTCAGAAGTCGGCCGAACGATGAGCGTCTCTTCTAATTCCCCAACAGGAACAAGCTTCCCCTCTCGAGACTCTAGTTTGTGATGAGTAATGACCGCGCACTCTTTGGCAAACCCTTCAACATGATCGGCCTCTTTTTCAAGAAGGCTCAGCGGCACAAAAAGCGGAAAATAGGCGTTTTCATGGCCTGTTGCTTTGATACGAGCATCGAGCCAATTGCGGATCTCTTCCCAAATAGCCCACCCCCACGGCTTAATTGTCATGCATCCACGAACAGGAGAATGCTCTGCCAAATCGGCAGCCTTAATGACCTGCTGATACCATTCTGGAAAATCTTGATCTCGTCTTGGGGAAATAGCACATCTTTGTTCTTCTGCTTGGCTCATTGATTCTCTCTCTCCTAAAAATTGAGGGATCACCTATAATGCCAGCAGATGAGATTTGCTGTCATTTCTAAACAATACAGATCCGCGCTCTCTTGCACAGATCTTTATAGTACACTAAAACCATAAAGGAAGAAAAATATGGAACCCACACGACCCATCGGAAATTCGGTCACACCCCCTTGCCACCAAAACGATGAACCAGTCCCCTCAAAATGGAATCGAATACACGCCCTATTTGAACGGTTTGAAACTCTCTCTTGCTATCTTCCCCGCCCCCCAAAAAAAGAAATGCCGACAATACAGGAAGTAGAGAACGCGGAACAACAACTTCTGAAAACCATCTCTCGAATAAAAGAGGCCCTTCCCAAGGATCTTCTTGGAGAAGAGATTACAGGGTCCTCTTCTCAAAAAATAGTAGATTCGCCCTCTCTCTTTTCCGGTTTTTTACAAACAGTCGATGATTATAGTCTCGTATCGTTTTTCCGACCTATCCAAAGAAGCTTTTGTTCATTTCCCTGTTTAAAGCCCCACAACGATTCCCTATCCTCAGACGCTGCTGCCATCCGAAAATGGATGAACGAAAACGCACAACAAGCGCCGATACAGAAACTAGAACCCTTTGACTCTTTCCCTTATCTACCAAAAGAGTTGTTCCTTCTCTTACAGGTGAAAAGGGTTAGCTTTACGTTTAAAAAAGTTGCCTACCTTCCCCCTTTCGTTTCCTCTCTCTCCCAACTAACCCGGCTTAATCTTTCCCATACAACAATTTCCTCCATCCCAGAAGAGCTGTGCAAACTTCCCATACGAACCCTACTTCTCCACAAGACCCATCTCTCTTCTTTGCCAGACAATTTTGCTGAACTCTCCCAATTAAAAACGCTTGGCGCTGTTGATACCATTATTGATAAGCCCCCCGCCTCTTTCAAAACGCTTCCCAAGTTAAGATTCGTTTATTTGAGCCCTACAAGTCGACCCCTCTTTCAAAAGCTTTTGGAACAACATCCCGGTGTGAATGTCCAGATCCAACATGAAAAGGGGTTCATAAAGTTAGCATTCAGAAAAACAACAATTCTTTCGAGCACCCCAAAGCCCGCCGATTGCCATTGCGAAACATTAGGGAGCGGATTCGCCATCGACTTTACCGAAGAAATACAACTTTCACCTCTCCAGAAACAACACAGGCCCCTCCCGCACAACTTAATCCCTGACGTCGATTAAGATCTTTTTTTGAGGAGGAGGCATAACAAAGCGTCCTCCTCAAACATAGAAGATGTCTCTCGCCTGCCCTGGAAAGAATATCCAAAAAAGACGGAAAGTACCCCTCTACTTCATAAAACGCAGGCGGATGCGGGAGAAAAATGGGCAAATTAGGGACTAAAATAAGAACGCAAAGAATTGGTTCTCTATAATCCTAAAAATCCTCTATCCTGAGCTTGTTGGTTTTAATGATTAGTAAAAAACCGGGGTAGATGCCCGTAGTTCACAAAAAGGATGCGGATGGTAACAGTTGAACGTTCTTGTGGAACGCATAATGGCACCTTTCATGCAGATGAAGTAACCGCTTGCGCTCTTTTGCTCCTTTTCAATCTCATCGATCGAGATAAGATTTTCCGAACTCGTGATCTCAAGCTACTAGACAGGTGTGAATATGTATGTGATGTCGGAAGAGTGTATGATCCTGCAAAAAAACGGTTCGATCATCACCAGAAAGAGTATACGGGCTCTTTAAGCTCTGCAGGAATGGTCCTTTGTTACCTTGTTGCAACGAATCGCCTCACACAAAAAGAGGCCGACTTTTTGAACAACTCGATGATTCGCGGAATAGACGCCATTGACACAGGCTATGATCCAAAACTTTCTGGTTTTTGTTTCTTTTCCGATGTAATCGCCCACTTTGCACCCATTAGCTACGATGCCAGCCCAGTAGAGTACGACGCGGCCTTTTTTCTAGCCCTTGATTTTACAACCGATCATCTTCGGCGCATGTTAGGAAGGTTTCGTTATCACGAGTCATGCAAGGATCTGGTCGCAGAGACGATGAAACAAGAGGGAGAATATCTTCTCTTTACTTCTCAAATTCCGTGGATAGATTCTTTTTTTCAACTCGGTGGAGAAGAGCACAAAGCAAAGTTCATTATTATGCCTGCCGGCAGTCAATGGAAGCTTCGAGGAATTCCCCCCAACAGTCAAGATCGCATGAGCGTTCGAGTTCCCCTCCCGGAAGAGTGGGCAGGGCTTATGGATGAAGAGCTCAAAAAGGTTTCAGGTATAGAGGGTGCCATCTTTTGCCATAAAGGTAGATTTATCTCTATTTGGGAGACAAAAGAGGATGCCTTTCGAGCCCTTGAGCAGATTCTTCCAAAATGCAACCAAAGAGGAAGCGCATGACAACTCTATTTGAAAAGATTATCTCCGGAGAAGTTCCTTGTGATAAGGTTTTTGAAAACGAGAGGGTATTTGCCTTTAAAGATATCGCCCCCCAGGCTCCTGTCCACATCCTGATAATTCCCAAAAAACCGATTGAAAATATCGCGGCAGTAACCCAAGAAGATCAGGCGTTACTCGGAGAGATTCTTGTCGTTGCACAAAAGATCGCTAAAGAGCAGAATCTAGAAAGTTTTCGACTTATTACAAATAGTGGCCGAGGGTCGGGACAGGAAGTTTTTCACCTCCATTTTCACCTTCTTGGAGGAAGACAGTTGGGTTCTCTTGGCTGATGAAAGCTCTCCTTTGTCTTCTCATGTGTTCTTCTCTTCTTAGTCAACAGTCCGATCAGGAACGATTTTCTCTCTCCCTCTCACTAGAAGATATGAGACAAGCTCGTCTCTTGCTCGACAGCATGGCTTCTACTGATTCAACGTTTTCTTATTTAGCGGCCCTTGAAAACATCGAGGAACTGCGAACACTTTGGAAAAAAGAACAGCCAAAACTCTCTCAAGAAACTGTTGAAGCCATCTGCTGGGCTATTATTCGAAATGCCTCTCAATCGTATCATCCCAAGCTTCGTGCAGAATCCCTCTTGGCCACTTCTCTCCATAGTGATGCGCGAAACATCCCTCTCCTCGTCCGACTACTCCATGATTCCCACCCAACAATTCAAGAGCTCGCTCTCCAGCTTTCCGAACACTATTTAGATGAACCCATACAAGAAGCTATATTTGAGCTTGCTCAATCGGCATCCACAGAGATTCGTGTTGCAGCAGCATCTCTTCTTTCTAAACAAAGAGCTCGCTCTGCAGCCCCTCTTATAGAAGAGATGCTTCATGATGACACCTTTTCTCAAAAAGATCGAATTCGACTTATCAACAGCCTTGCCCGCCTACAAAGAGAACTCAATCTCTCCTGGCTTGAAAATGCCACTAAAGACCCCCAGCCCGAAATTCGAGCCCTTGCCTGTTGCAAAGTTCAAAGAGAGCCTTCAAAACGGGCAATAGAAACAGTTCTTCCTCTTCTTGAAGATGAGTCATCCCTTGTTTTAGAATGCGCTCTTGAAACACTTGGCCTTTGGCAGCACCTCATTCCAGAACAGTCCGAAAAGCTCCATATATGGTACTCCAAAGTGCTTAACAGCTCTTCGATAAAGCTACAAAGTTTGGCTGCCTGGGCCCTTTTTCTATCAAATGGAGAGGGAGGAGAGTGGTTTACGGAAATGATTCTTAATAAACCCGCACCACAGTCGCACATTGCCTGCGCACACTTTATAAAAACCGGAACAAAGGGTCTGTCCTTAGCCGAAGCCTTTCTTAATAAGGCTCAAGACCCAATTATAAAGATCAATCTAGCAGCATACCTGCTCTCCCATAGAAATGGTATCCAAATTGCTGCCAAAACACTACATAATGCTCTACAAACCACCTTCTTTCTTCTTGAAGAAACCGGAGAAAGCTTTTTTTCTTGGATCTCAAAAACAACAATTCCTCACACCCCGCTTATGCCTCGCCTTCCCGAATCCCACGATCTTTTAGTTCGGTTACAGCTTCTTGCCCTCCAATGCTACTCAGGAGAACCTATCTCAAAGGAAAGCGTTGAAACAATGCTCAAAGACAGAGCGTGGGGAATTCCCCTTGCTGCAGCAGGCTTTATCTTCCAAGAGCTTGCCCCCTCTCTCGAAGAAGTTCTTTTTCCACTGCTTGAAAGTACCGAAGAGACAATCCGCATTCAGGCAGCCTTACTTCTTGTGCTCTTTTCTCAATCAGAACAAGCAGCAACCATACTGTGGGATCAGTTTGAAAAGGCCTCGAAGGAGGGAAAAGAAACTCTTGTGCTTGGCTTTTCTACCCTTTCGTTTGAAAAGACAAAAGATCACCTTACCCCTCTTCTTTTCGACGCTTCTCCTTCGATTCGAACGCGTGCCGCAGGCGCACTTCTTGCCTCTTTATACTCTTAAATCTTTGAGACACTCACCGACCCAGTCGGCAACCGCTTTTGAGAAAAGCATATTCATATGTGTGCCGCCTTCAAGAAGAGCAAGTGTGGCTCCTTTCGACCCTCCTCCCCAAGCGGTTTCTCGAGGAAAAACGGTCGCATCTCTTTCAGCCGCTAAATGAAAATATTGGGTTTGATCATCGTCACCTGCCTTAGAAGCATGATCTCTAAGAAAGGCACAGCCTGGTACCAGATCTTTGGCTGATCGACTAAAAAAGCGTCCCCAATTTGCCCTTTGAGCTCCATTTAGGGGACTACCCAAAGTAATAACCTTTTTAATCGTAATATCTTTTGCATAATATTGAAGAGAGTGTCTAATCACCACCCCTCCCATAGAGTGGCCAATTAAATTAACATCCCTTCGCCCCACACACTTTAGAACCTCTTCAACAAAATCAGCCACCTTCCGAGCATGCTGGTCGATGGTCGAAACCAGACTGCTGTCTAAATTTGTAACGAAGACATTCTTTAATTCCAGCTCGCTTTTTATTCTGGCGAAATCTGTAGAACACCCTCCAAAACCATGAACACAAATAGTCGGCGTCTCATTTGCATCCGCCTCTTCTTTGGAAGGATTGCTCCTACTCAAGTCGAAAAACAGATCCATAACCTTTTCGAGAACCTTTAACATCTGCTCTCGAAAAAAGGAGGAAATCTTCTCTTTACGACTTCGTACATCTGGTACTTCATCTCCAGGATCCTCTGTCACAGAGTCTGCCGCAGAACTATACTTGCACGCTAAAGAAAAAGAACGGTCCAATATATGCTTTTGTATTGAGCGTAAGGGAGCCGTCACCACAAAGAAAAGAGTCGAAATCCTGCTTTTGAACCCTCCGCTAAAAAAGGCCGGACGAGAGCTCTCTATTTTCTGGGCAAAAGGAAAGTATATCCTCGTAATTTCCACATTATCATCCCTTGTTATTTCAAAAAACCAAGCATACAAAAACTCTTCTTAAACGCCAAGAATCTACAAAAAACAAATTAGTTAATGAAAAAATTGTCATTATTTATGATAATAACTTCTTTAACAAAGGAGCGTATTATGGAAGATCTTGACGAAACAGTTCTTAAGAAGCAAAAAAAAGATCTTGAACGCATGGCAGAAGAGCGTCGTCAGCTCTTTCAAAGCCTTGAAATAAGCGAATCCGATTTTCTCAAAGCGCTTAAAGACAGAAAAAACTTCTCCCCTGAAACATGGGAAGTTCTACAAAAAAGACGTCATGAGCTCGAAGAGGTACTTGATAAAAAGATTCAAGCTGCCAGCACACCAAAAGAGCCCAAAAAACCACATTCTCCGCCCCAGATCGGCGGTCACTGGATTCATGTAAAATAACAAGCGCCTTAGCTCAACTTTTTGCGGTGTAAGAAACCCCTTGCTTTAGGCGCATTGATCTCGATAAGATCATTTGCTATTTTTAGATCATGTAAGGATCTCATTGTATGTCTGCAAACTTGGTACTGCGAACCATTACCTCCTCTTTCCTTATTGCCGGAACCTGTATTGGAGGGGGAATGCTTGCGCTTCCTCTTGCCTCTGCCCCTGGAGGCTTTATCCCGAGCTTAAGCTTGATGGCTATTGTTTGGATAGCAATGACTGCAACAGGCCTTTGCCTTGTTGAGGTTGGCAGCTGGATGAAAAAAGAGGATATGCACTTAATCTCCATGGCATCGACCATTTTAGGCGCGTGGGGAAAGTGGCTCGTCTGGATTCTCTTTGCCTTTATCTCATACGCCTCTTTGGCAGCCTATGCTGGAGGTTGCGGAGGGTTTATTGCCAAGGGATGGACAGCACTTTCTGGATGGGAAATTTCAAAAGCGCAGGGAGTTTTGCTCTTTGTCCTTCTTGCAACCCCCTTTCTCATAGGACCAAGACACATCTTAGGAAAAGCCAATGACACTGTCTTTATCCTGATGATCATCGCCTATCTTGTCATCATTAGTATTGGACTTCCCTCTATCCGAGCAGATTACCTTTTAAGAGAGAGCTGGAAAGACGCTCCTCTTGCTATTCCACTGCTTATTACCGCTTTCAGCTGTCAGATGATCATTCCAAGCCTTCATGCGTTTTTGCATAATCACAAAACAGCACTTAGAAGCGCTGTCGTTCTTGGAACCACAATAGCCTTTGTTGTGTATGGCCTATGGCAGTTAGTCGTCTTTGGTAGTGTTCCTCTTGAAGGAGAGTGGGGGCTTTCTCAGGCTGTGGCTCTTGATGAACCTGCTACGTACTGTTTAGAGAAGCTTACGAACTCATCTGTTATCCCTGTAGCTGCTACGTTTTTTGGCTTTTTTGCGCTGATAACCTCCTTTTTTGGAATCGGTATGGGGCTCTATGATTTTCTCAGCGACGGCCTCCACATCCCCAAACAGGGAAAAGGACTTCTCTATCTTTCTGTTCTCGTCCTCCTTCCCTCGCTCTTTTTTGCTATCTATTGCGAGAAAATCTTTTTCACAGCTCTCGATATGTCTGGTGGATTTGGAGATACCGTCCTCAACGGAATGATTCCTATCGCCATGCTCTGGATAGGAAACAAAACCCTCGCTCCGAAAAAACTGCGTCTTACTTTCTTTCACTACGGCTTTCTTATTGTTTTATTCCTTCTGTATGTTGCCGCCTTTGCACATGAGACTCATCTTCGCGTTATCTCTCCAGAGTCTGCTTTTGACAATCGCGCCACAGGAATAGAGGAGTGACCTTACCGCTTAGAGGCCATATAGTGATCCAACGCCTCTTTTCGAAGACGCTCCCACATGCTCGCCAATCCGTTTGCTCGCCCCGGGCTCAGCGCTGACCGAATCCCGATCTCTTCAATATATTTGGGAGAAACTGTGAGCACTGTCTCTGGAGACTCCCCATTATAGACGCGAGTAAGAAGCTGTCCTAGCCCTGCCGAGATAAGAGCATCAGACTCTATGGAAAAGAACAATTCCCCTTCCCTATACTCTGTTTTGAGATAGGTAAGGCTTTGACAGCCATGAACCCTGTTTTCCTCACTTTTTTCCTCTTGGGAAAGTGTTGGCTGAGACTTTCCAAGATCGATGAGCACCTGGTACTTTTCCTCGGAAGTGGTGGCTTTTGAAAAAAGCTTCTTAATTGCCTCTTCCTTTTCAAGAAATGTCATAGAGCACTCCCTTTCCGTTGAGCCAAAAATGGTACCACACAACGCGAGATCTATTGTCTAAAGTTTTCGCTCTTTTCTTGAAGGTGAGGGGGAAGATTTTCGAGCTCTGCTAGCTTTTCTTTCAAAGCCTCCGCAATGGCGAGATTGCGATCGCGAATATCGATATAGCGGCGATAAGAGGAATAATCTTGAGACATAAGGCGCTCTGCCTTTCTCTCTGCCTGCTTGGCAATCTCCTCATGGGAGACAATCTTTTGCTTGATCGCCTCGATTCCTTCAGGAGTTACCCCCTCTTCTGCAAAGCAAAAAGCAGCCATCACCATAAAGAACCAAGAGAGAATAGTACGCATAAAAAACCTCCGCATTATTTCCCCTTAATATGTGAACAACTTTTTTAGGGCAATGTAGGGTTTCAATTTGGCATTAGAAATCAATATTGAGCCAATAGCGCGTATGACGAAGCTGCCCTGTTTTGCACAAGGCCCCCCTTGTAACCAGATCTGCTAAATCACGTGTAGCTGTAGCTCGAGAGGTTTTTGTGATGGAAATATAATTTTCTGCACTTAACCCTCCCGAAAAGCCTTTTGGCCCCTCGGCAAACATTCTCAGTAAAACTTTTTCTTGTCTGCCGTTTATTCTTCCAGATAGTGCATTCATAAGCTTAGCCTTGGCTACCAAAAAATGTACCAAGGAGAGCGCTTCTGCCTGGGACTGAACGATCACTTCGGAAAAAAAAGCAACCCATTTGCCAATATCAAGCGTTGTATTACACGAACTAAGCGCTGAATAGTACTCCTTTTTTCTTCTAGTGATGCCCTGAGAAACAGCAACGAGCGTTGGACGCCCTAACCCCTGTGAGAGGACCTTTTCGACAAGCGCTCGACCTATTCGGCCGTTACCATCTTCAAAAGGATGTATAGACTCGAAATAGACATGTGATACAGCAGCTCTTGCCAAAACAGAGCCCTTACCCTTCGAACTATTAAACCATTTGATGAACGCTGTCATCTCTTTGTGTACATCAGATGATGGGGGCGCCTCAAAATACAGCTCATGCCTATCATAACGACGAGAAACGATTTGCATGGGCTCACTATGCGTCCGGTACTGTCCTCGATCTTCTACGGAGCTGCTTTCAATAAGCACATTGTGCCACTCATAAAGCATTTCATGTGTCAGCGGCTGATCATATGTATCGTAAACTTTACAGATTAAATCGGCCATTCCCTGCTCTTTCGGGGACTTTCTTTTGCCATCGGAGAGAAGACCAAAGTGACGTCGGATTGAAAACTGTAGGCTCTCTCGCTCTAATATCTCCCCTTCAATTTCAGCACTTTTGAGCCCTTCGGTACAAAGAAGCTCTACAACAAACTCCCTTCTTTTTTCCTCATCTAGATGACGCAAGACGGCAAACGTCCCTCCCGCCTCTTGAAGAAACGTTTTCTCCAAAGCAACAAGTGAAGAAGCCTCATAAGTAAACTGTGGCCATTTCGGCAACTGCCAATTCCAGGACATGAGCTATAGAACCTCTCTCTATAGCTCAGATTATGCCACATTTTTGAGCTATAGTCAACCATGAGCTATAGAAACACCGCCTATAGCTCACAAGACGGATGCTTACCGCTCCTGATCTTCTATCTTTGCCAATTTCTCTTTTAAAGCATCGGCCATAGCTTGGTTGTTTTCTCTGATAGAGACATAGAAGCGATAGGAGCTGTAATCCAGAGATAGAATTCGACAGGCCTGACGATCGGCAGCCTTTGCCCTGTTCTCGTAAATCTTGATGAGCTCTCTAATCTCCTCAGGATCTTCTTGGGCAAAAAGAGGCAATGCTACCAAAGAGACAAAAAGAAAAAATAATCTCACACATCCACCCTTTTTTTCTTTTCCTACCCGCAAAGGTCTTTTTCACTCAAGACCTGTAAATCCTACATAAGAGTTCAAAGAGTTGACCTCTTCCATTACTTTACGCCTAAACGCTTCATCGTTTTTTAACGATCGGCCAGCATACGCAAAAACCGTCTTCTCGTTCACACCCCTTTCGATCGAGGAAAACCAAAAAAACTCACTCTCCAAGAGATGAGAACGGCTACTTCTAAGAACCTCTAAAGTATACTTCTCATCCCACTCAAATGCAGCAAAAACAAACCATCTACTTTCCAACAAATTAGAACGACGTCCCTTAAGAACATCTAAGGTAGCCCATGTATCTAGGGTCAGGGAAATAAACATAAACCCCGCATCATCCAACAAAACAGAATGAACCCTTCTTAAAAGGGAAAGAGTGCTCTTCACATCCTTCCTCAACAAAACGAGCATAAACCGTCTATTTCCGAGTAGGCTGGAATGTGTTTTCATAAGAAGACGAAGAGTTTGTTCTTCGTCCTTTTCTAATAGATCGAAAACAAATTGACTATCTTCTAATAACCTCGAGTGAGACAGTCTAAGAATCTTAAGGGTTTTGTCTAAATCCCTCTCTAACATATCGCATACAAATTCTCGACCCCCTAGTAAACCAGAAAACGCCTTTCTAAGAGCATCAAGGGCCGCCCAAAAATCCCTTTCTGATAGATAAAGAACAAACTCTCTATCTTCTAATAGACTTGACCGAACCTTTACAAGAGCATTAAGGGTTGCTCGAAAATCATTCTCTAATAGATCTAGAACAAACTCTCTATCTTCTAATAGACTTGATCGAACCTTTACAAGAGCATTAAGGGTTGCTCGAAAATCCTTTCCTAATGCAATTACAACAAACCCTCTGTCTTCCAATAGACTTGATCGAGCTGATATAAGAGCACCAAGGACAGCCCGAACATCTTTAGACAACACACCAAGCACACGTTGTCGATCTTCTAAGAAAGAGGGAATTGGATAGCGCAAAGCCTTTTTTAGGTTTTGGTGTAATAGAGCAAAAAAAACGTCTGTATCGAGCTGGAAAAACCTTTTTCCAGAGTCGAACAAAAGGGCTAATCCCCTTTTCTTCCACCGCTCCTTTGACGGATATTGCTCTGACCTCAAGGCCCTTATAGCATCCACAAAAGGTCCAAGGCCGATATCTCTTGAGGTTCTTTCTACAGCGTCACTTATGCCCTCTCCAAAAAAGAGTTGGGATACAGCCGTTACCTTGAGAACTTTTGCGCTCTTTTGCAGATGATCACTTGCATACGCATAGTTTCTCGGATCAACTCTAATGGCACTACAGACCATCTCCTCGTGTCGACAATATGCCGACATCGAGCCGAGGAAAAACTCGTCTTTGCATACAACAGCCCTTGCAACTTGGCAAATAACTCGATCTGGAACGAGCTCCCCGACCAAATATCGAGCATCCGAACATGTTCTACTAAAGCTCTTCGCAGACTCGAAATCTAATGTAGCTATTATCTGAGCAGAGATTTCGTTGGGCAGCGCCAACAATGGGCTTAATTGAGAGGCCGTAACATCCATACTTCCCCTTTTTGCCCAAAGGTAACAAAACGAACCCCTTCTTTACAGCCATTTTAGTCTCTCAAAAAAACTTATGCCGTTTCGATTTCTGCGCCAAGCGAACGAAGGGTAGAGAAAAAGCCCGGAAAACTCTTTTTCACACATGATACCCCGCAAATTTTCATCTTCTTTCGAAGTCCTGTCAGCGCTAATGCCATAGCAATTCTGTGGTCATTCATTCCATCAAGAGTAGCGCTTACTGTCTGACCCCCAAAAATGGTAAGCCCATCGCTCTCTTCGGACACCCTGATCCCCATCTGAGAAAGAGCATGAGCCATAGCGGCTATTCTGTCTGACTCTTTATTCCGATAAATAGACCCATTGTATAGTCTCGAAGGACCTTTTGCATGAGCTGCAAGAATCGATACAACGGGAAGAGCATTTACCGTCTCATTGATATCAAGCTCTATTCCAAAAAGCTTTTGGGGCCCCTTTACACGAAGAGTATTCCCTTCAAAAGAGACCGAAGCCCCCATTCTCTGCACATAATCGATAATTCGATAATCGCCCTGCTCGGGATCAATCCCACAAATTTGCACATCAGAGTCTGTAAGAAGAGCGGCGGCGACCATAAAGGCTAGAGCGCTCATATCCGCAGGAATAGTGTAAGAAAATTTGGTTGCTCTCTGGCCTCCGGGAACCAAGAACTCGTTCTCCTTTCGTATCACCTTTATACCGACTCGAGAAAGCCACGAAAGGGTCATCTCAATCCATGGTCGCTCTCCCATCTTCCCAACAGCAACAGTTGAGCCCCCTTTAAGAAAGGGAAGGGAAAGAAGGAGCGCAGAAAGTGGTTGAGACTCCTCTGCCTCAAGCCAACAGTCCCCTGAATGGATTGGACCCTGAATACGAAAAGGAGCAAATCCATCTCTTTCCAAAAATTCTACTCGCGCACCCAACTGTCGCAACCCATCAGCCAATGATTCAACAGAACGTCGATGACAAATAGAATCATCTCCAGTAATGGTAACAGGAGCACGACCTTGAGCATATAAAGCTGCAGCAAAACGCAAAACAAGACCGGAATTTCCAACATCGAGATGAGAAATTTTAGGCCGAAGCTTTCCTCCCACCCCTCTTACATAAATATAATCATCTTCATATCCACACTCTGCCCCCAATCCGCTTATAGCAAAGATCATGGCGTCCGTATCAGGCGAGCGAAGAGGATTATGAATAAGGGAGATGCCGTTTGCCATTGCAGCTAAAACAAGTGCACGCATCGTGTGTGACTTTGAAGGAGGAAGCAACACACTCCCCCTGAGAGAAGAAGGAGAAACAACTACAGTGCCCATACCGCTTCATCTCGAAAATGGACATTTATCGATTTATCTACTATTTGCATTTCAAAAGCGTGGCGTTCTTGTACATGCCTCTCGTCTATTTTTACGCCTTTTCGATCAGCCGGAAAGCGTACGCAAACCATACGATCAAATAGGGTTTAAAAAACAACGTGCGCTTTTAATCTCGATGCCCTTAAACGTAAAAGCGCGAGATTAAAAGCGCATGTTGGATTTTTTAGGTGTCTTTCGGTTTAAGCGAGACAACCGCAGATCTCAAAACCTAAGACATTTTTAGAATATGCCTAACAGGCAGATAGCGTCAAGAATTTTTACACCCCTTCTTGATGCACATACCGTAAAAAGAGAGGGTGACGTAGAATATGTGTTTTCAGTTTTGACAATTGGTCTTTAACTCATGGCGATGCGTCTTATTCTTTGTGTGCTGTTTTTCTCCCCCCTTTTTGGAGAGACCATTCTGGACAGGCTCAGCTCTCTTAGAAAGGGAGATCTTGTCGTCTATAGTCTCCCCCGCTCAATCTGCATCGTCTCTGTTGAAAATATTGAAACCCACGTTGCGCCCTATCCCGCTCCAGGGGATGAGAGAGAGGGGCAGGATGCGAATATTGCGACGAGGGAAAGAGCTAACTCCCTTGCCGAGGAACAACACGAAGTAGACGGCTCCCTACAACCGTCCCATGAGAGGAATAGGGGGCAACGTGGGTTTGATTCTAACACGATCTTTTTTCGGGTGGTTACAGCAACAAAGGATATTTTAGATAGAGAGGGGTACCCGACCTGGATTACATGGTTTGACGCACATGCTCCAGATGCCTCAACAGATGAGACGATCTCTGTTTGCGGAGGAACCATTGTCCACAGCGATAGCTCTCATGACTGGTTTCACACACTACTTTCATTAGATCTCAGCCCTATCCCTAACTATCTTCGTAAAAGAGCGGGACCAAAACCAATGGCAGGAGAACATGACCTCAGACCTATTTGGCACCCCAAAATTGTGGTCAACGGCGCTTACCTCGAAACACCATCTGTCGCTTTAGAAACCAAGTGGCCTCAAGACGCTACGCCGCTTTCAAACCGCCCATTAACGCTCTATTTTCCAACTTCTGAAAAAAGTGTGCGAGCACTTCCCTACTGGATAGAATCCCCTACTTCATCATATAGGGCAGAGGTTATCGACTCTCGATCATTCTCCACACACATACAAGAGCCGCCTTCTCCTTAGAGCAGGAACACAACGATCTATCTCTCTAATAATCAAATAGTTAGGGTATTTTGGTTTATGTAAAATGGCATACTTTGCACGTTGTGCTATTTTCCATCAACCCCCTTTTTATACAGCATACACACACGATTTCCACAATTCCACCAACCGACATGCAAAAACATGCATACATATGCAAACATATTTACGAGTTGTCAAAAAAAAGACGAAAAGGCACAAAGGTGGATGTTTATCAAAAAACAGCACTACGTCTATGAAAAAATGCTTGTCGGTCCTCCTCATATCGGTTTTCCAAATTTTTTCGGTACAGGCTCAAGAAGACATATCTTCCGACCATACGCCTAAAACACAACTCTCCTCATTTCGCCCCAGACCCCAATTAGAACACACAGAAAAACGACTTATCTTTCACCATATTCCCAAAAATGGAGGGACAACGGTTCGCCATCTTCTCCAGCGTCTATTCGATAAGACTCAAACCCACACCGAATATTTTATGTACCAGCTCGAGGAAAAACCAACAGACTGGTATCTTCCATACGCTTTTATCAAAGGACACTTTCCTTTTTTCTATCTCAAGCATATACCCGGACAACGAATTACCTTCTTGCGAGATCCCGTACAACGAATCTTAAGTGCCCATCAATTTTGGAAGCGGTTTTGG
>Ga0180437_10004854_pt1 | contig 18792 bp, 27 predicted proteins | sample SS_ome_4_FD_132410 | JGI IMG/M metagenome (GOLD analysis project Ga0180437, IMG submission 132410) | Hypersaline lake sediment archaeal communities from the Salton Sea, California, USA - SS_3_D_1 metaG | ecosystem: Environmental > Aquatic > Non-marine Saline and Alkaline > Hypersaline >... | reverse complement strand
TTTGAAATCAGAATCCAAAAACCACAAAGCAGAAGACCTAGTTTCTGTATAGGCTCCTCCCACAATCCAACCGAAGGGGGTTCTTGTTATTCCTGTAACAGAGTGCATTTTTTTATCAGGATGACCTATAATTTTCAAGGTTTTCCCATCTGTAATTCCTAAAAGGGTATCCGGATTATCCACATTACAAAAAGAGGCTAATATTCTAGGCATTTAAAAATCCCTTATATAATTTCCAATACGGCCCTAACCATTTTTTAAATTGTATTAAATCAGGATCAGAAGTAAAACCGCAAGTATTTTCGTGGCCTATTCCCAATCCAGTACTTCCCGGTAATCCCTTAATTCCTATGGAGGGAAATTCCTCTTCAGAAAGAAAATAAGAATACTCTTGTATAATAAGCTGCCTCCAGAATTCCCCATCTACATTCATATAATTATCTTTGAGAGACTGATTACATATTTCCTCAAACAAAGGAAGTAACTTAAAAGAAATCCCAGTCATACACAAGGCCGAATTTTCATTCCTAAATAGTTTATAACACCGTTTCTTAATGTTATAATATGGTTGCCAAATGTTTCCTACTGCATCGAAATTCTTTAATGTATCTACGGTTCTTTCTAAATACCACGGAGCATAAAACTCGTCGTCTTCTATAAACAAAACCAAATCGTCTTGGATATGGGGTAAAGCGCAAATCAAGTTTTTAATAAAATTCCTCACCCCTACTTCGGTATTCCTGTTATTAAGATGCTTAACCCTTATGTGTTTATAGGACTTTTTTACCTTAGCTACCTTTTTAGAACCGTCGGAAATAATCCAATTTATATCTCCCTTAAATGTTTGCTTCTTCATCTGCTTATAGCAAAGATCTAAAGCAATTGGACGATTTGCTGTAGTTGTTATTAGGGTAATCATTAATCCCAAGCCTCCTTCCCCAATCTTCTTGGATGTTTAAACCAAGTAGTAAAGGGGTTTTCTGTAAAAACCCCCGGCAATTTTCCTATCTTAATACCTGCCCTATGTGCGGCATAATTTAAAAATATTTGATCTTTTGCTTTTGTATTAGTTTGATATTCAGCCCACCAACATTGGTTCATAAATTTTATTTGTGGGGTATGTTTTCTCACTAAAAAACCAGCCGATACTAAATCGTTTGCTCTATATCCTCTTGCTCTGAATTGAGCAAGACGATATCTTAAAGGTTTTTCTTCTAGCCTGAAGAGGGGGATAATTATATCCGCCTCCTCTTCTATAGACTTTCTACGATTATGGGGAAACGCCCAAATAGGATGCTCCTGTAGATAGTTGAAAAGGACACAAGGATTACAATTTAATTGGAAAGATCCATCCATCCATAAAGATTCGTCGGCATCTGGGAAAAATAAATGAGGCATTAGCTTATACTGATATGATTGCTCTCTAGGAGTTTCCCCTTCCGTTCCCCAAGAAGGAACTAAGACAATTTCCCAGACATCACTCTCAAACGTATTATCATCTGTAATACAAACAAACCGAACAGAAGGATCGGGATTTAAGGGCTCCTTCAACTCCGTATCTCTTCCCCCAAAAATAGCAGTATATACTACCCGTTTCATTTTGTCCTCTCTAAAACTAAAAGACCGTTACAATCAACATAATGTGCTTTAATTTTCCAGGAAGGATCTCGAATCATCAATTCATCAATGGCTGGACGAATGCCTAAGCCCTCTGCATCTTGTAAGGGGTTGGTAGGAACAGTGTTAGGGTCAACCAAAAAAGTTCCTGTTTCCTTTTTAGCCCCAAAGCTTCCAAACGTGATGGTATCGTGAAAAACTAGATACTTTTTTGCTTTATCTGCAAATCTTCTTAATTCGGAGTTTAGTGCATAATAAGTATGCTCCCCGTCAATAAAAAGCATATCACAATTAGGCAACGGAGCTAAGACACTCTTAGAGATTATATACCTCCACTTATCTTCCGCAAACGCTTCTAACTCTCTTGCTTGAGAAGTGAAGTTCATATCTACGCTAAATACCTTATACTTTGCTCCTAGGATTAAAGCGGAAGAAGATCTTCCCGTACTTACCCCTATCTCACATACAATTTCACATTCTGAAGCCAATTTTAAAAGTCGAGGAAGGTGCTTATATATGTGCGAAGGAGTATCACAATGCTTTTTGTAAATCTGTTCTACTTCTTCTTTATTCCAATTCAAAATTTCTTCCCCCCATGCCTATATGTCCTTGTCTTATTGTAATTGTGTTTTAATATCATGGTTTTTTCTAGATCCCAACCCATACCCTCAAATAAATCTAAAAGCCGAAGTCCGATATCTCCTCCCTCTTCTTGGGCTTTCCCTATTTTTCCCTTTGCCCAAGCGTCCGCCAATTCTGATATTTCAGTATGGAGGTTCAAAAGACGGGCCTCGAAAGTAATATCAGGCTCCCACCAGCCTTTTTCTTTAGCTACTTTATGGACATCTTTTGCAAATTCGTTAATGTGCATTTACTTACTCCTTTTCTATTTCATTCAACTTAGCAAATTTCCCCTGTGTTAATGGTATTTTTTTACTCATTTCCGTGTTATTCTCTACTATAATAACTACAGAAATGAGCAACCAATTCTAAACTTTCTTTTACTTGGAAAAATTGATGGTCTCCGCTTAGTCCCTCCCAAGACTTTAATTTTTGTTCAATATCCTTACGAAGATAACATAATCTATTGTTGCTACAATTAATACAACTTTTATCCGATTCTATTACTCTATGTGAATAAGTAAATTTCATTATTTACTCCCAAAGTCTACCGTCTCTTGTTTCCCAAGTGCTAAAGAGATAAGTCAATTCTAGAGATTCGTCATCGCAGCCTACCAAAATCCCATCTCCTTTACCTTCAAAAATGTAGATATACAAAGTCAAATCGTCTGCACGATATACTTCCGCTCCTCGGCTAAGAGCCTCTACCTCAATATCATCCAGGATACATTTAGTCTCCGTATATCGCTCTGTTCTTTGTCTAAACTCCTTATGCTTTTGCCCCGTGATGTTTAAAGCAACCGTAGCAGCCTCCCCATCCGGAGTCGCTCCAGAAACATCCCCGCTCAAGGAGAATACCCCAAACCATTTGGGAGCATTTAAGGTCTCTATGATAGGAGTTTTTGAGCTAGTTCCAATTTCTTGGAATGTAATCTTACCCTGCTTACTTTGGTTTCCCCCTCCAGCCGCCTTAATCATATTGCCATTCTCTCCGATGAGCTGCAAAACGGAAGGCTTTAGGGCGTTTGTTTCCGCCTTAATTCTTCCAAACAACTCCTCATGCTCATTAATGGCTGCCCGAATCGCCTCTGCCTTTTCCTCAGAAGAACACCCCTTACACAAAGGCACATCTACAACTTCCGTAAAGGTGGAATTCCCATCATTTCGTTTATAGCAGATGTAGATTTTTTCTACCGCTGTCTTTTTTGGAGGAGACATTTCCGCTACAAACAAAGGATTTCCATCATCCCCAGGCTTTGCTAAAAGAGAAATAGACAGCCAAGCAGCAAGAGCTACTACAACAAACAGGATTACGTAAAATTTAGTTCTCATCTTTTACCTCACAAAATGCTTCATATTTTTTTAGAAAAGCAGAAACAGTCCAAGTCGTATCGACTTTGAAACTCTGCCTTGAGCCGTTTTTCTCCTTCTTTCTCATATATCCCCCCCGTCGAATTCGGCATTTCAAGCAATTTAATTCTCCTTTATTATTTGTGTAAAATCTCTCTGGATTTAGCCCTGTCTTTTTTCTCTGTTCTAAAGGCATAACTACTTCGTTTCCACATATACTACAATATTTTTCTCTGCTTTTTGGTATATGGAAAAGTTCCAACAGTTTTCCTTTAGCTTTTTTTACTACAGAAAAAGCTGAAGTATCTCCCAGATTTCTTTTCTTTGCTATCTCTAAAAGAGTAAACCCTTTTAAATAATGGTCCTTCAGCACAGCCTCTTCTGCATACGTTAGCCCTCTCTCCTTTACAGCTTTCTCTATCATCTTACGGACATCAATAGCGATATCAATATCCCCCCACCGAACTTGTAATGTAGGGTTATCAAACTCCTCAGCAGCGTCCCTTCCCCATCTTCGTCTAGTTTTTAGCAGATTGTAAAAACTTCCGACGATTCTTTTTACAGAGAAAGTAGTTAAAGGGCATTTCCTGTTCCACTTTTTTATGTGTTTGCATACTTCAAAATTCGCTTCCGAGATTAATTCCTCTACAGAAACCCAACCTGGGAATCTAGCAACAAACTTAGTAGCCAGATGCACGATATACTTGGAGATTTTCAGTACAGGATCTTCCTCGAAATCCCCTAACTCCTCTGCTTGGTGGAGTTGGCCTAAGTACCAAGTAAGATGTTCATTTTTTGTAGCTATCATGCTACTTCTTTCTAAAAAACCCAAGGTCCACAAAAGGTAAGGACTGAATCTTACTCATCCCGCCGCCGAGGTTCAGGAGCTTGATATCAAATCCAGCCAAGTAATGTTGAAGCATATCCAAAGCCCCGTCCATCTCTTTTAGGTGTTTGCCCATATGATGGGTCTTCGTATCCAAGTCTACTCCCAAGAGGCCGATACGCTCTGCCCCCAAGTATACCGCTAATCCTATCGCACAAAAGGGGCTCATTTTAAGTTTAGGGAATACCTTGGAAGCACATTTATCGATATAGTCCTCTCCGTCTTTTACTTCAGAAAGGAAATGACAGGTCTCGAAGGTGTTGATACTCTTAGGATTTTTAAACTCCCATTGGTGGGCATTGTAAGTCCAGATATCAGCATAAGCGTCTTGGATAAAATCCAGTCTCCCGCTCTTGATAAAGCAAGAGGGTCTATCCATTACGAAGACTGTATCCGGAGTAAAATACCGAGAGATATCATTTACGCCTATCGTATTATACTGAGGCAATAGGTCTATCCATCGGTTAAGAGAAAGCCCTAAGCCACAGATGATGAAGTCTTTACTCATCTATTTCCTCCCAATACCACATTAATTCGTCTAGCATTAGTTCTTCTGCAAATTTGTCTGGGTTGTTTTTAAAATAATCTAAATCCTCTTCTGCTATTTCTAATACCCGTTCGTAACTCTCTATAGTTATTTTTATTTGTTTACTCATCCTTGCTCTCCTTTAACATAGAAGCTATTTTTGCGTATCCTGCTATATCCACTAGATTATCATACTGTAAAGAATGAGAGAATCTAGAAATCTTCATAAGACACATCATCATAGCAACATCCACAGGAGTTATCTCGATACCGAGATACCCGGACCAAAAAGAAGCGGTTTTCGCGAAATTCCCCAAGGGATCTCCATGCCATTCTTTTCTGGTTTTAATTATATTTTCTGCTTCTTTAAAAATATCGTTCATAGTCGTTCATAATCGTTTAAACGTTTAAGTGTCCTCTGCACAATCGGGATGTTCTTTTGCGTATTCTAAAACACCCAAATCACATTCTAAGTCTCTTAATTCTTCTAAAAGCCTAGGTATTTCGTATTGAATATACTCCTCCCAAGAAACAGCATCATGGCCTTCTTCTTTTACCTCCCTAGGAGTAGAGGCCGCTAAGATCAAAACCATATCCTGAATTTTTCTTATAAGATATTGCTTAGAGTATATTTCTTTTTCAATTTCGGATTTTAGTACCTTAGAGAAATACCACTCCGCTTTTACGGTCAACCCAGATCCCATTATTTAGGCTCCCCAAACTTCTCTTCCAAATCAGTTAGACATTGAGCAATTATTAGATTAAATTTGTTTAATTTATATAGTCTGGCTTTTATTGCGTTTTTTATTTCGTCTTCTATGTGTTCTTTAATCAAAGAATCCAAATCGCCTATCTCAAATTCCAAATCTTTTTCTTCTACTTTTATTTTAACCTTCATCTTTAGGCTCCCATATTACTAAAGTCCCGTCATCTCTACGAATCTCTTCCGCTTCCTTATACCATCTACGCATCAAAGCAAGCTCCCCGCCTACTTTGACATCCGGGAACATCTTCTGCATTCCAGAAACCATTACTTCTTTTAGTCGTTCTGCCTTCTCTGTTACATTTGCTATAGCTGTACCTTCAATAGGAATCTGAATCCCTATCTCATCGTGTACGAACCAAGCAGGTTTGCATCCGTATAATATCGAACCTTTAGACTCGTCTAAGCATTCCCGAACTACATCAAATACCGCAGCTTTGGCTCCCTCCCCTGTATCCGTTTGCATTCCTGCGTTATTGGATATAGCACAGTAAGAAGCATTCGCCCGAACCATACCCAAATTGCTAGTGAATTTATACTGCCCCGGATTCTTAGGATCTTTTTGTTTTTGAACCCAATCAAAATACTTCTTCGCCTCCGGAAACGCTTCCAGCCAAACCTCTCTCAGCTTTTTAGCGGTTTCTACATCAGTATCCACCCCATAATTGGATTTGGCAAAGGTTACGAAGGTATCATACATCAGCCCTCCAGGGTATCCCAGTCCGGTAGGTTTGGCAAACGTCCTCCAGTGTTTGTAAAATTTTCTAAACTTTTCTACATCATCATTTTTAAAATCCAAGAATTCCTTATAGATATCTTTCTTGGTAGGACGTTCGTAGGCTTGATTCATTACCTCTTTAAAATTAATCTCCGTATCAAGATGGTAAGCCAGTTGAGCCCCCAGGAAAGCATGGGGATCGCCTCCATCATTAATCAAATCCTTTAGAGTCGATTGTCCAAAGAGGTCATAAAGCTTTTGAGCAAACGCAACTAACTCAATATAAGAGTAATCGAAGGTGCAAAAAAGATACCCTTCATCTGGAACATAACAAGGCCGAATCCTAGGCGATTGGTTCTGCACATTTAGGGAGGGGAGGAGCGATTGAGCAAAAGAGGAGGTCCGCCCCGACCGTTTAAGGACATCAAACCCCGGATAGACCCTAGGAGCTTCCAGGATTGGCAATTCCGTAGTTCTTAACCGTATCGAGGCTTGCCTTTTCAGATACTCTTTAATCAAAGTCGAATGTGGGGCATACTTTTCTAGAGTCTCTTTGGATGTAGAGACATTATTCTTCTCTGTATATTCTACTGAAAGATCTTTATTAGCCTTACATAATTCTTTAATATGTGTCTGTAATTTCTTCTTAGATACTTTCTCTTTCGTTCCTTTTTTGAATTTGGTAGGGTCTTTCTTATAGGGCTCTCCAGGTTTAGCAGGAATCAAAATCCCGGCCTCGATAATACCCTGGAAATTAGCCAAGTCCAATTCTTTATCGACTTCTTCTTTTAGTTTGTTAGTGTATTCCGGGTCAGTAGCAATACCCTGAAGGCTCATTAAGTGAAGAGCAAAAGCACAAGCCGTCTGGAAGGTTTCGGTAGCCCTACTTCCAGGCTGTACTTCCTGCTTCTCCCAAACCTCGTAAGTATATCGGGCATCGTTTAAGGCGTAGTCGTAAGCCTCTTTGGGGTAATCCTCCGCTTGCATCCCATCTAATTCGCAGTACCTTAGTCTCCAGGTATCTTCCCCTTTTGTATCCGATATATCCTCTCCTAGATAATTGCTTACGAGATAGGCTAAGGACTCTTTCTTAGAGAATACCCCCTTAGTGGATAAGTCCTGCAATCGCTTACGAAGTTTAGTATCCGTTACTTCCATCCGTTCAAACTTATCCCAAATCAAAGGAATCAACTTAGGATAAGAGCCAGCGATGCAGGCCAAATCGAAAGCTATGTTATGCCCTACGACTAACTCTTTCCCTTGCAGGGTTGATTTAAGAATATCCTCCAAATAATCTTTAGGATGATTACCCTTTACGCCCCCTCCTGTAGTAGCGGATCCAGAATCCCAAAAAGAACAACAGACTACTTTCGGGCAAGGGCTTTCTGGGGAGATACGAAAGGTCTCACAGTCCAAAGCAACTACTTGCTTCAAGTCTTTTTGAGTAAATACCTCATCCACATCAAACGTAAACATACCTTTTGTACGATCCTTTTTCTTCATATCCTCTATAGATACCTGGTAATTCCCCTTCCTTCTATCCTTTAACTCCCCCCTTTTTCCTTTGTTCCAATTCTTTACCTTAGAAAAATACCCACACACCCTAGTCATATGGTCCAGGACTTTAAGCTCTCGTCGTTCACAAAGGTAATCCGATAAATCAAACCATTCGTGGTCCTGTATGGCTTGAGCAGAGACTTTAAACGTAGGCTTTGTGCCTTGCTTATGCTCTACTAATACATGATCCTCATCAATCACCACTATTTCCAGAGTCGGAGATTCCTCTATCTTTGAGAAAAACTCTTGAATTTGCATCTTGAGCCTCTTTTATTTTTCGTTTTAATATTTGAAGTATTTCGTGTTTTTCGTTCCAAGGAGCAGACCGATAAGCCCTTTTGACTTCCCGTTCCGACCTCCCGGACATCTCAGCCGCTAGTTTTAGGAGTTTAATTGTCGATTTTTTCACTATATCTTCCTACTAAATCTGCCCCACATACAGGACAACCTCCTAGTTGAGTATAGGATATTCCATATATGTAATCGAGGTCTTTTTTTATATGAGAAAGACTTACGTCCATATGCTTAAATTCGAAATATTCACAATGCTCACAAGTAAATTTTATTTCCATTTTTGCATCTTACCCAGGGGAGGGGGCCGCAACAAAACCCCCTCCCCTACAACTTATGAAAGGAGTACATCAATGAAGAAGAATTTTTAGTCCTGGCTCTGGCCTTGAATCTGCTCCCGCTCTTTAAAACGGGTAATCATCAATTCTAATTCCTCCGCAGAGAGCAAGTTTTCCAACTCGTCATTCGTAAAATGCTCTTCCAGGTCCGTAGGACCAAGAGCCCTAACATACCGCCTCTTGGTAATGGGATCCTGCTGTTCCTTTGGGAGATTCTTACGCTTCTCAGGAACTACCTGCACATTATTCATCTCGATGATGAGTCCAGCCATACGTTGATGTTCCGGGTCAAAAAGATTAAGGCAATTCTCAATCGCCTCATCTCCAGTAACCTCTTCTCGGCCTACCCCATAAAGGTTCATCACCATACGTTGTATGTTAGGCAAAAAGAAGTCGGCGGTAGGGCCATCCTTTGCCATAATATCCGCGCATTCCTCGCCTACCTTGTGCATAGTCCCTTCCGGAAACGCTCCAGGGTTCAGCACCTTGAGGACTCGCTTATCGATAATAAGCCTCTCGCCTTTTCTACCATCGACATATTTGGTCCGCAACAGGAACATAATATATCGTCCAGGGCCTTCATACCCGCCCCCATCAAAAGAGGGCTTCGAATCCTGGATACCATTAAACATGTCTTTGAAAGCCATAATCAACTCCTTAAAAGTAAAACCTATAGAAAGTGCTTCGATGTTAATATTAGTATACATTAAGCCTTTACAGAATCAAGTAATTTTTGAAAATGTTTTATACAATCCTCGCAAAAAGTAGAGACGCAAGCATGTATAAGTTTTCCTTCCTTTCTGGTACCACAATAATCACAACACGTTCTAGACTTATCCAATTCGTTAACGATAATCTGTTTAACCATCACTAAATTCCCCGAATCTTTCTCTAATTTTCCTACGTTCTGTAAAATTCAAATCCAACACCCTATCCCCCCTCGCTCTTAAAAACCCTGGGGAATAAATCTTAGGCATTGGGTCATACGCTGCGAGTATCGTCTTCTGGTCCAATCCTGAAGTCTCATGAGCATACAAAGCATCATTCAAACATCCAGCCATCAAGAGATGGTCAAAGTCCGTGACGACACATCTCCAAAAATCTACGGAGTCTGAGAGTTGCCCCGTTCGATGATGCCTCCCCAAAAGCTGGTGAGCTAACTGAGCAGGTCTAGGCCATTGCACTACGAAGGACTTCGCTAGGTACTGCATATTGGTTCCTTCAGCGTGAGCGAAGGAGCAAACGAGTACTTTACCTTTGTTGTTTTTGGAGTCCTCTGCTATCGTATTATACTTCGCTCCAGCAGGGCAATGGACTACCCGCTTACGCCCTAGAACCTTCCTCAGCTCCTCTACCAACCATAGGCCAATCTCTATGTTTTCGTACCAGATTGCCTCCGTTTCCTTCTTAGAAAAAACGGATTCCGCCCATACGGTTGCGGCTCTGATTTTGTAGTCACAAACTCGCACTGCACGACTAACCCGTTTAGGCATTCCATCGAATTCCATGTCTCGCATCTTTCGCCAAACTGCCGCAAGAGTGTGCCCAACTCTTTTATTCCCGTTCCTTGCAATTTCACGATCAACGAGGAGGGGGGTATCGTAACCCTTTCGTGATCTATGATGGAGGAAATCCCTAAGCTCACGATTGTAGCCTTGTTTGATTTTGTGGTGAGCTTTTGCTCTTTCAAGTCGGCTTCTAGCTTCTCTGATATCGATGTGGTCCCTTGCATGGTCCGCTACCTCCTCGTCTGTAGGCCAAATGAGTTCGTTATAAAACCCGCTCGATAACTCCTTGAGCCATTTAAACTTATGAATAGCCCAATCTATCTCATCCCCGTTAGGTGTACGCCAAAATTGTTCTACTTCTCCTATTAACTCTTGTATTTTATCATACCCGTCAAAACTAGTCGGGTCTGGTATAGTCCAATTAAATATATTTAAAGAGGCTTCGCATTCACTCTCCCCCGATATCACTACTCCGGGGGCTGTTTTAAGGCGCATCTGATACGCCTCTCGATACCCCGAAGTAATCGGCGGGAATTCGCCCTCTGGAAACTCTCTCTGCGCCCAGTACCGTAGGGGGTCCAACATCCTAGCCGCTAATTTACCCTGAAATACGGAGTCCGAGTCCAGTATCCTCCCCCAGTCCTTTAGCAAACTCCCACTTCGAGGCAAGGGAGTTAAATCCCCAAGCGCAGCCCTAAGTAGATGGGCATGGTCTAAGAGCTTCTTCTTGGTCATGGTCCCGGACATAGGATAAAACAAAGGGCTTTTATCTTTGATAAAACGAAACAGCCTTTTCGTTCTAGCGGATTTTGCATTGGCTAAATTGTGAGCCTCGTCTGATATAACCGCTATTGGGGATATTTCGTTTATTAAGTCCTCAGCATCCGTTGTGCTTAAATATGAGTAAGGAAACAGATAAACCCCAGGTCTATCGCTCTTCGCCTTCCTCATCCGAGTCTTTTGGTCTAAGCCTCCCATAGGTACAAAAGGGGGCAATTCCGGGAGTACTTTCCTGGCAAAAGGTATATGGTAGTTGGGATAGGAGTTGAAATTCTTCGATGGCATAAGATACAATATCTTATGTACACCCTTAGACCATAATAGTTGAGCGACAATTAGACCCGTTAAGGACTTACCATTCCCAACTCCTAACCCTCCTACCATACAACTGTACTCTAAGTACTCATAGATTGCCTTAGCCTGGGAGGTAAACAGCCTCCGCCCTTCTGCGTATATCTCAGGCTTTAGCACCCTTGCGTTAATCTTTGCAAAATCCTCATCGGAGAGCAACTCTTCCCTGGGCAAAGAGAGAATACGATCCATCTCGCCTCGATCTCCTACATCCCCTTTCGAGGTATTTTGAAGGAATGCAGAGAAGTTCTTTTTGGGTTGCTCTTTAGGCTTTTGGATACTCGATATTTTGGAAGCGAAACCCATATTTAATCTAGCTCTCCAAATCCGTGAGGTTTTAAAAACTCATACAAGTTTAAAGCTTTTTCAGAAATCGTTAAAAACATTTCCTGGAGTCCTGCAACTTCAACTTTGGTAAGATCTTCCTCCCTGAATCGGGCGAAGTTATCCCCGGAAGCAGACATACAAGCTTGCAAATCATCGAACTTCTTAAAGAATTCCTCTTTATCGAATTCTTCTTTGGGCTCTTCCTCTTTTCCAGAACGAAGTTTCGTAGTAAGAATTCCTCTAGTATCGGAAATATACTGTAGCTCTTTCGTTTCTATCGTAGGGTCCATCGCCATAAGATCCCCTTTGTGAACCAAGCCCCCTTGAGCCATCTTTAGGGTCTGGTTATTCTTCGTTTTACCGGGGGTCATAGCCGCTCTTTTCTCTTCCTTTTCAGTTTTAGCGGAACAAATCTCTTCCCATTCTTCAGCAGAACAACTATAACTCTCCCCATGAAACCTGCACAACTCGTCAAATTCATATCCAACAAGAGTGCCTTTAGGATCCTCCTCATCATAATTAATATGTTTATACAAAGGCGGATTCTGAGCTACTAATCTCCAATACTTAGGATTGAACACCGACTCCCCTTTATGTTTAACATCTCTCCAAAACTCAAACGACGATTTCTCTTTAGGTTCATCTCTATATTCTACCATCAATTCGCCCCCCTAATAATCGTAGTACAATAAGGCTTTAAAGCTCCTAGAAAGGCGTTCATATCCGGAGTCTCTGTAGTACAAACCACCATAACCCCCGTAAGTCCTTCCACATACTTGCTCAAGGCGATAGCAACATAATCCCGCCTTTTGAAAGCATCCATCTGCCAAGGAGATTCCATCTGTTTAGACTCATCGACTCTGGAATTGAATTGCTCCATGACTTCTTCCTGTACCTGCTTCATCAGGTCTTCTGCGATTACTACCTGCTTCCTGCCTACCTTTTCAGGCACACATCCTACCAACAAAGTAATGCCTTCGGGTTTCCGTCCTCGATTAGATTTACCTTTTTCTTCCTTGGGCTTAGGCTCCTCTTTAGGCTTATCTTTTTTTCCAAAAGGCAGTCCTGCTTTGGGTTTAGTCTTAGGCTTGGTCTCTTTTTTAGGCTGTTCTTTTTCAATATTTGTACTATCTTGTTTAACTACTTCCTTAATCTCTTCCACAACTTCCGGTTCCGAATTAGTCTCTTCTTTTTTCAGTCCCTTAAGGTATTGCTCCAGCAATCCCATATCTTGCTCCTTTAAAATTTCGTCCTTTTGTCTTGATACCCGTCTACAATATTCTGTTACACCTTCCTGCCCCGTGCAGATAGGCATAAATGCACACCCCCCAAATTTATTACATCCGTAAGACTCTCTAGGTCCATGAATCGCTTCCCATGCGTTTTCGCCTAACTGTTTCCTAGTCCTAAGAGCATGTTCTTTAGTCTCTAGTATCTCTATCCCGTCCTCGACGATTTCCGTATACGTTTCCTTCATCGCCTCTTCAGTAATCTCAGCTACCGATGGGGGGAATCTTATCGTTCCATCCTTGATAAAGGCGTTATGCCTTACCTGTACTGGAGTTTGGAAGAAGAACAGCTCTGTAGCAGCCAAGGCATAGACTCGCATCTGCAAATCTTGAGCTAACTTCTTAGGCGTTAAGGCATACCGCTTATCCTTGGTAGTCTTATGGTCTATGATAAGATTTTGCTCTTTATCAAGTACATCGATAATCCCGATGAGGTTCAGGTCTTCCGTTAAGGGCATAGAGAAGTTTTTTTCTATCTCTACATTTTTCCCTATATCAAAAAACTTTTTTTCTGTTCCCTTTTTTATCCAGGTCTTTATTAAATCTGTTTCTGTCCTGGAAAGACGTTTAATTATCCCATCACCAAAATAAACATCCCAATTCTCGGGGAAAAGAGGGGATTTGGTCTTATCCCCCATGAAACGCTCAATAGCTTTATGAGTCAAGTCTCCCAAAATTAAAGCATCTCCTGGGATGGTAGGTAGCTTGAAGACTTTCTCGAACGCCCATTTTCGTCGGCATAGTCGATGGGTCTTGATTTGACTTACTGATATGTTCATCCTAATTTGTCCCCAAGAAAAGATTTACGATATGCCATTTAGGGGCAAACCAAGCAGATACACAAAAATCAAAAGAAGCAATTGGAACAACTATTACAACAATAACAGAGGCTAAAATAGCTACTGTATGAAAAGTATCCAAAAATACATCCCGTTCTTCTCCCCTCCAATATCGAATACTAAAAACACCAATAACAGCAAAAGCTAACGTAATAGCCCACGCCCCTAAAGCCTCTATTCGGTGGAGTAAAAGCATCTGTTGAATTACTTCTGGAGCTTCTTCGATAGCGAAATCGACTCCAGCTTTCAGCTTATCTACTAGATAAACTACCGCCTCATTAAGTTTTGCTTCTGTTTCCATTAATCTGGTCCTTAAATTTGGTCCTTAAATTTGGTCCTTAAATTTGGTCCTATTTCTTATTCCTCATCAAGCCTTCTAATTTTCTCAAATTAAACCACTTCTTCTTCTCATCTCCAGAGCCCCAACACCGATCACAGATCCCCTTGGTCATCATTTGACCCCCAATTCCTCCTGCCCACATAGAAGTACTAGGATAAGTATACACCCCATACCCATTACATTTTTTACATACCTTCTCTATCCCTCTCCGCTCTAGCATATGCTCCCAGAATTCTTCTCCCGTTTCTTGACTTTTCATCCTTCCGCCTTTCTAATAAACTCCCTCATTTCCTTCATCCGCTCCCCCCCTAAGAGCCTTACCAAGTTCCCATGAGAGTACCCTTGTCTTTCCGCTTCCTCCTGCAATAGCTTCAGGTCCAACTCCCTCCATACCAAGTTCTCGGACTTCCCCCCTCCTACTAACGGCATTCTCTTCTTAATCGGCTCTGAGGCTACCAAAGAACTCAAAGCCTTTCGGACTGCCTCTTGGCTAAACTTCGTGGAGGGGAATTGCATCCTAAGCGCCTCCATCACTCCCGAATTGGTCATATAAACCTTTCCGGAACCGTCATCGATGGACAATCCTCGGCTAACTGGACTCTCCATCTCTAGTAGATTTATAATAGCCTCAACCAATTTAGGGGCGATTCCAGCACGTACCTTCATCTCTTTAATTAGGCTACTATTCATTGGGCCTTCAACCAAAAATCTACTTCCTGGCGGATATTCATGTCTTTTAACAGTATACATCCACATTAAGTGTTTGGCAACTATAAAATCACTTTTTTGTCCAGCATCCCCGCCTACCCATCTTCTTCCCGGCTTCCCCGTATAGGATAACCCCCCTAACGCCTTTAGATAATGCGCGGCCTCGGCTTGGGCTTTTAAGTGGATGAGCCTCTGCGATAGAGCCTCTTGGTCGTCCAGGGTGAGTTCCCGATAGAGAAAAATTTGCCGTATGGCATCAAAATTATTGGATGTAAAAATAACCCGGAGCGGGTTTCTGATTTTGATCCTATCTTTGAATTTCGGCTCAACCTCAATTTCATCCCCTCCCGTTAATCTTCTAAATGTGTCTGCAATGTCTATACCGTTCACTCTACCTTTCGGTAATCCCTCGTTTACGACTACAAAACATGTCTTTAATAGGTTATTGTTAAACTTCTCAAAGTCCTTGCCTGTAGCATGGACCCCCGTATCCAGGCATTCCTCCAGCCCTCGAACCAGCATCTTCTTCCCGCAACTGGCGGCTCCTGCTAGACTTAGAGCGGCTATTGGGCCTTCCATGAAGTTCAAGGAGTGAGCCAACCAAGATTCTAATAGATACCAATCCTCCGGTTTGACTAGCTTTTGTAGCCATAGGTCTACTTCGTCTGAGTATTTAGGTTCTAGGTCTTTTCGAAGTTTATACATATTGATTACCAAAGATGCGTTCGCCCCATCGATGTCTTTAATCGTATACCCATCTGCCGCTAGAGAACCGAACAACTCCCGCACCTTCGTACCATGATGTTTTAGCATGGTAGCTGCGGGAATCTGTTTAACCCCCTTCTCTGTAGTGATTTCTGTTTGTATGATATCATCCATCTCTTGTCGTTTGATGATAGCGGGAAGCTCGATAGTCTTATTGGTGGAGGAGGGATGGTAAAAACCGTTCTCCTGCATGATGTAGTAATCGGTAGCAGTCATACAGATAGCGTGTTCTAAGGCGAATTGCCTACGCTCCCAGGCTGTATCAGAGTGGATAGCAGGATGGTCGCACCATTTTTGCATATTTGATACTATTCTATCAATCTTCGAGTCTACCTTTATCTTATCCCGCTCTGATTTCGCCTCCTCTTTGGCGTAATATTTTAGTACGGCACTCCATAGGGTTTCCGTCCAGTCGGGGTGCTGTACGTCCGGTGTAAGGAAGCTAACAGAGCCGAAAAGGAGGGCGTAGATCCCTTCTGGCGAATAGCTGGATATACCGCTAAGGAGCCTAGAAATTTGTCCTGCATATCTCTGGATTGTTTGATCTCGCTCTCCTTCCTCTCCGATTGGTTGGTCTTTGAAGACTGCATCATAACATTCCCTTCCTTGTAGTAAAAACTTAGCGGCCTTAAACCACTTGGTACTAATCTTGCGTCCTGTCTCGGATTGAGTCCATAGTATTGCCTCTACCTCCTCTGGTGTAGGTTTGGGCACATCTGGTATAACATAAGGTATAACTTCCTCTGGGTTTTTTGTGACTCCTGCGGCTGGAAAACTTTCCGGATCTAGTCGATTTTCGACATTTTCTTGGAAGAAGTAAAAGGGGTCTTCCCAGGTCCGCTCCCCTCCGCGAGTCACTTGCGGGAGTCTAAATACTCTCGTCCAGTCCCATAATCCATCGTCTACCACTATCCACTTAGGCATCTCTGTTTTGAATAACCGTAGGAGTCCTCGCATCATAGGTTCCGATTCCGTAACCTTAACAGGTCTGGTAAGAGCCCATATTAGCCTAGCTCCATGACGAGTCGTATAGAAGTAAGTCGGCTCTGGGATGGGGAAAGAGTCTTTCGGTTTAGCAAAGAGCGTATCGAGAGCATAGAGGAAGTTCTCTAGTAAGTTCTCGGTCCACTTCGTATGTCCAGGCGTATCGATATCTATAGCGAATACGTCTATCTCCGGTATATGATTAGGGACGAGGGCAGGTAGTATTTCCTTTGTAAGGATAGGGCCTACCTGCCCTTTGGGGTGTCTATGAGCGAAGAAGTGAGCATCACACTTCCATCGAGTATGCAGAGCTTTCGCTAGGGAGTATACAGGCCAAGCGTATATCCTCCTAGGATCTTCTTTTAAGTTCAGTCCTTTAGCGCGGGAGGGAGTCTGGCTATTCGTTATTCCGATTCGTGGTTTGATCTTAGTCTCCTATATATTATCTTTCGCGCCTTCTTCGTATCCTCTTGCGTATCCTTTTTCGTATCCTTCTTTCAGTGCGGCCTTTATAAGAATATCGTAATTCGTAATGGCCAGATTTTCGTCTTTGAATTCGTCAAACCAAATATCTATCCAATCTTTACCTAGTAAGTATTTCATATTTGTAAATCCTATTTGCCATTTTTCTAGTCCTCTTCTGTTTCTGATACCTTCTTCCCAGTCCTTAGTTTGTAGTCCCTCTTCGTAGAATCCCACTGTGAGGCACCGAAGACTCTACATCTCCAGCATAGGGGCTTGTAGGAGTCTCTCCCGCACCCCTCACAGCAATAGATTTTACGTTTACGCTTCTTAGTCATTACTCTAGCTTCTTCTCTTCCCTATTATATGCTTCTCCTAACCAAAAGCCATATCGATACCCCGCTTCAAATCCATATCCTATCCCCCTCTCTTCTCTTTTTTCTATAATCTCTAATATAATGTTTCTTAACTCATCATTTACGTCTTCTGGCAAATACCAATCTAAAATTTCTTCATGTTCTTTCTTTATTTTTTTATAATCAACAAAAACCTTAACCATTTTTCTAGTCCTCTTCGTCAATACTATAATAACTTATACACCTATCCGCTACTAAAGGGTTTGTAGGAGTCCCTCCCACACCCCTCACAGCAATAGATTTTACGTTTACGCTTCTTAGTCATTACTCTTCAGCTTCAAAAGACATGCAATGTGCCCCTATTCCAGCTATTGCATCATACCCATTATGTATAAACGTATGAAAAAAAGCATTATCACCATCAAACAACCATTCTTTTTCTACTTTCGCAAAGTACTTATATATCTTATTAAATAAATAACAAGTATCTATATGTTTACAATCAGTACAGGTTTCTTCTTTACCCATTTTTAGTCCTCTTCTGTTTCTGTTACCTTCTTCCCAGTCCGTAGTTTGTAGTCCCTCTTCGTAGAATCCCACTGTGAGGCACCAAAGACTCTACATCTCCAGCATAGGGGCTTGTAAGAATCTCTCCCACACCCCTCACAGCAATAGATTTTACGTTTACGTTTCTTAGTCATTACTCTTCAGCTTAATCGGCTTATCCTTGGACGAGTTGCAAAACTTTGGGGTTATCGATTTAACAGAAATTTTAGTATTAGGAAGACTATGCTGAGATCTTAATCTTGGTATCCATTTTAAAATACTAGACAAAGAAGAAACCCGTATTGTAATATGACTACTTAAATCTGCATTAGGGGGAGCATATTCCCTAAAAAATATCGTTTCGTGCATCCATATCTGTTCCATTATTCTTCCTTTCCTAATCCTAAGTCCCTACGTTTTTCTTCTTTAAGTCGGTTCTTCTTCTCCAGGTCCACCTTCCTCCCCCGCCAATAGTCCTTGTCCTTACTGGTCATTCTATCGGGCTTGCGGTTATCCGTGCAGTAAAACCCGGAACCTCTAAAAATCAGTCCAATCAAAGGCTGGATTACGCGCTGGAGGGTCTCCCCATCACACTTGGTACACCAGACTAAGGGCCTTGCGTCCGCCTTTTGAGTCTCTTCGAAAGAATGTCCACAGCACCCGCATTCATAAACGTATATTGGCATATTAGCTCCTTATTTATATGGTGAGCCTTTATTATACCCTACTATTAAGGATTAGTCAAGAGGTTTTTTAATAAAATTATCCGCTTCCTCTTACCTGTCACTTATTCACCTCCTTCCGATGTTCCTCCCTTGCACCTTTCCAGAAATAATATTTTATAATGTCGTATGTCAGAAGCCCAAAAAG
>Ga0180437_10004853_pt1 | contig 18796 bp, 17 predicted proteins | sample SS_ome_4_FD_132410 | JGI IMG/M metagenome (GOLD analysis project Ga0180437, IMG submission 132410) | Hypersaline lake sediment archaeal communities from the Salton Sea, California, USA - SS_3_D_1 metaG | ecosystem: Environmental > Aquatic > Non-marine Saline and Alkaline > Hypersaline >... | reverse complement strand
TGTTCTCCGAAGACCATTTTGATAGCTTTGGTTTCACAGGCATCATTCAGCTTGGTGCTGGTGCCATGAGCGTTGATATAATCAACCTCCTCAATCTTTAGGCCGGCATTTTGTAGAGCAGTACTCATGGCACATGCCTCGGTCGCAGGAGTCGGAGCGGTTGAATCGTAAGCATCGAAAGACCAGCCTGCGCCGGCAATTTCAGCCAGAATAGGCGCACCTCGCCTCTTGGCGTGTTCATAGCTTTCTAAAACAAGTAATCCAGTCCCTTCACCGTAAACAAAGCCATTGCGGTTAAGGTCAAAAGGTCGGCTAGCTTTGGCCGGGTCAGATTCATGAGAAAGAGCTCCCAAAATGTCTATTCCAGCTATGCTAACTGGCTCCAGGCTGGCATCGGAACCCCCGGCTATCATGATATCAGCGTATCCCAGGCGTATGAAATTTGCGGCGGTGCCTATAGCATCGGTACCACTGGCACAAAGGCTATTTACACTGCTATTGGGGCCCTTAGCTCCAAGAAACATTCCCACCTGCATCGATGCTGCGCTGGGGCTTGACTTTGTGATGAAAAGTGGATCACCTCGCCTAGGTCCACCATTATTGAATCGTTCAACCCCTCTAACAATATAGCCATTCTCTATCATGGTAGAAATGATAACACCTACCCGCTCAGGATCCGCATTAGCTATGTCCAACGCAGCTGATTGTATGGCTTCTTTGGCTGCAGCGATGGCAAACTGGATAGTCCTTGAGGTACGGTCAACTACCTTTAAGTCCATATACTTTGTGGGATCAAAGCCATTCACCTCAGCATCCACTTTCACTCGAAAGTTGCTGGCATCAAAGCGGGTGATAGGTCTGATGGCTGACTTTCCTTTGGCTAATCCTTCCCAGAACTCGTTCGCACTTAAGCCCAAGGGATTAATAGTGCCCAGGCCGGTAACTACAACCCTCGGCATCTTTATCGTACCCCGAGAATTACTGGATTTTTTAGAATCTCTAACCGTGTCCATCATCATTCCTTCCCAGCAAGGGTGAACAGCCCTACAGAGGTGCCACCATCAATAATAATTGTTTGTCCTCTTATCATAAAGGCCTCTTCGCTGCACAAAAAAGCCACTACATTAGCGACATCTTCGGGGATTACTCCCCTTCCCGCTGGCGTTGCTTGACGATTGTCTTTCACTAGACCTTCTTTGAAATAGAACTTCAGTGCTTCTGTCTCCACAGCAGAAGCAGCTACAGCGTTAACGCAAATGCCTTGGGGTGCTAGCTCTATTGCCAAGTAACGGGTCAATGCCTCCAAGGCAGCTTTGGAGACTCCAACTGCAGCATAATTGGGCAAGACAAAGGGTGAACCCAAGCTAGAGATGCTGACTATCTTACCACCCCTTCCATCCATTAGCTTGGCTGCCCTCTGGGCGCAGAGTAGAAGGGCTCTAGCGTTGATGTCCATGGTCCATTCCCAGGCCTTAACATCTATATCCATTATAGGGCGACCTACTCCTGAAGCCGCATTGTTAATCAGGATATCCAGGCAGCCAAACTTATTGTCAATTATATCAAACATTTCATCGATCTTTCCTGGGTCTCCCACATTAGCTCTGATAAGTTCAGCTTTTACTCCTAGAGCCTGGATGTCATTAACTGTTTGTTCTGCAGTATCGCGGTGGCGGAAAAAATTCACAATAATATCAACACCTTGGGAAGCAAGTTTTAAAGCAATAGCCCGACCAATGCCTCGTCCACTGCCTGTGACTAAGGCCAGCTTCCCTTCAAGGGACATTGCTAAACCTTCTCCTTTTGTGCTATCTGATTTTCCACGTATGATACGAAGTCGCCGAAGTTCTGAAACTTCTGTGCTTCCTCATCGGGGATTTCGATCCCAAAAGTCTCTTCCACTGCCACCAATGCCTGCACTATATCCAGGGAATCTGCCTTAATCTCTTTAAATGTGCTTTCCCGGGTAATAATACTCTCATCAGCATGGGTAATCCTGGCCACGATTTCTCGTATCTGATCTTCGGTATTCATAATTTGCCCCCTTGGTTAAATTTTGCTAATTCCGACTTCAAGCTTTCAACGCTCTCGGTTTTTACCGCTTTCTTGGCACTCTCTATAGCATTAGCTATATGGGGTGCTCTGCTAGCTCCATGCGCTACCCTGACAACCCCATCGATGCCCCACAGAATGCCTCCACCTCCCTGCTCAGTTTCACTGGACATCTTAGTTACTGGGAACAGTCTATTAAACAAAATTCTGGCTAGCATACCTGAAGGTGGATATTTTTTCAACTTTTGCTCTGTCCAATCCCTGGCGTGAATCCCTATGCTCTCATAAAATTTCAAAAGCACATTGCCCACAAATCCGTCACAGACGATGACATTGGCTTTGCCGCTTAAGATATCATTGCCCTCTACATTGCCAACAAAGTTCAACCCGCTATTTCTAAGAAGAAAATAAGCTTCGCGCACTGCTTCATTCCCTTTACTTTCTTCACTTCCAGTGCTTAGCAAAGCTATCTTTGGGTCAGCGATGTCGAGGAACTTCTTAGCGAAGACTGAGCCAGCGATGGCAAAAGTCAGAAATTGATGTGGCTTGCAATCAACATTAGCTCCAAAGTCTACCACCACGGTATTTGGTGCGAAGGTACCCAGAGAGCCAATGATTGCCGGGCGGCATATCCCATCCAACATGCCCATGAATTGAATGGCGCAAACTGCAACTGCCCCGCTAGGTCCAGCACTAACCATAGCATCTGCTTCGCCGGATTTTACCATCTTTGCCGCTACGGCTGCAGAGCAATCAGGCTTCCGGCGAATTGCCAGAGTAGGCGGCTCATCTTCTTTGATGACTTCGCTGGCTTCGGCAACATTGATAGATGAATTGTTGGATAATTTGTACCTGGATAATTCGTTTTCCAGAATGTTTTTAGAGCCAACTAAGATGATTTTGACGTCGTTTTTTCGGGTGGCGAGGACTGCACCTTTGACTATCTCATCGGGAGCATAATCGCCACCCATAGCGTCGACTGCCACCCTTACTGTGCTATTTTCAGCCATTTCTTATTTATTATCAGTGGGCAGCTTGACTGCTGTCTCCCCGGCGACTAGTATTTCGCCCTTTTGATTACAGCACTCAAAACTGCAATTTGCATATGATACACCATCTTCGTGTTTAATGGAATCAATTTTACCATTTATAGTTACAGTATCTCCAGGACGTGCCGACTCCTTGAACTTTGCTGAAAGTTTACCTCCAGAAAGCCAGCTTTGGCCAAAAGCTAAACCCATCATCTCTGATACGTAAGCCAAGTTAAGCATACCATGAGCAATAGTGCCACCAAAAGGAGTCTTAGCAGCGAAAGACTCGTCTATATGGATGGGATTAAAATCACCTGATGCCTCAGCATAAAGATTAATCTTCTCCTGTGTTATATGCTTTACCACAGGGTGAAGGGCCTTACCTTGGTGAATTTCTGTGAGCATTTCCTGTTAGCTGGGCAATGCTATGGTTGCCTTTCCTGATTGAACTTTTTCTTTACTTTGGTCAAAAATGTCTAGTTCCAATATTAACATACTCATTTTACCTCGGGTTATCTTTCGTGCCACCCTGGTATGACACTCTATTGTGGCGCCAATGGGCAGCAGTTTTAAAAACTCTAACTCCTGTGAAGCATGTATAGCGATAGCTCCAGGTGGTAGGGAAAAAGACTCCGCCATAGCAGCTATCGCACAGGCTGTTATAGCCAAGGGGGGAACAACTCCGTCGTCCTGGCTATCAACAGCTTTTAAATATTTAGAGACTAGAGATGCACTCATTTCATAGTTGGCAGGAGGGAATTCATACCCAGGTATTAGTTCTTCATAGCTTATAGTTTTGTCCTGCATTTGACCAGCCCTCAGTGCATCGGCTTACTATGTATATAAAATTATACACTGACTGCGATGATTGTCAATATCTCAATTCAAATCGGGTGATATATTATCAAGGAAGAATAGCCAAATTACATAAGGTGCAGCTTGATTGTTATTTTCTCCCCCGCTAGGGGAGGGAGAATCAGAATAGATTGCCTTATGATGGTAAGAAAATTAAGTGTTACCAATCATCTGAACGAGAGCGGGTCACTTGTTTTATCTTGCTTGATGGCTTATTATAATAGGCTGGCTTCTGCTTTGCGTGCAAAGTAAAAGCGAGGAGAACAATATGGAAGATATTAAGACAGTTGACATAATGAACTATGTTGGAGACGTCGAGAGAAGGTAATGTTTGGCACCAATGGGTATGGGCTTGGGCTCTGCAAGGACCAGTTTTTGTCCTTGGACATAAAGGATGAGACCAAGAGAAGAGTCCTCCGGGGAATGCTATCGAGTTTCTGGGTTTACAGTAGAACTGAGGGGACTCATCTTGTAGGCGCAAACTAAAAACAAAGGAGGGTGAAAAAAATGGAAGACATCAAGGCAGTTGACATAATGAACTACCCTAGTGAGGCTGGATTCGGGCATTATCTGTTCAACTATGACGAGTACAAGATAATGGCTTTAACCACCTTCAAGAGCCAGTTCGGAGGAAAGGTGCCCACGGAGGAGGAATACGACCAGATCAAAAAGGCTGGATTCATGGGCGGACATAGCAGCCCTGAGGAGCTGGTAAAGGGCATGGATGAAGCCGGGTTTGAGTATGTTGTTATATCTGATGTCAAGATGTGGTCCTACAGGCGGCACTTCCAGTTGATAGAAGACTACACCACTGAGGTGGTAAACCAGTGTGTTCAAAGAGGAAAGGGCAGAGTAATAGGAGGGGCGAGCTATAATCCCTTCCGCATTGATGAAAGTCTCCGAGACATAGAGAAGGCAGTAAAAGAATATGGTTTCAAGTATGTCTACTTCCACCCTATTACCTTTGGTATTGCCCCGAACGATAAGAAATGCTATCCCCTGTATGCCAAATGCGTAGAATTGGGCGTACCGGTAGGCATGCAGGTGGGGCACTCAGCGGAAGTCTTACCCAGCTGGGTGGGGCATCCCATGTACGTTGATGAAGTAGCTATAGATTTCCCTACCCTTAAAATCAACCTGTCCCACACCGGATACCCTTGGATTGACGAATGGTGTTCCATGATATTCAGACACCCCAATGTCTATGGCGACATATCCGCCTACAACCCGGCGCACCTGAACCCCGCCACAGTACAGTTTATGAACGGAGGACGGGGTCGGGAGAAGGTCATGTTTGGTACCAATACGTATGGTCTGAAGCTCACCAAGGGCCAGTTTTTGTCCTTGGACATAAAGGATGAGACCAAGAGAAGAGTTCTCCGGGAGAATGCGCTCGAGTTCCTCGGTCTGAAGTAGGAAAAAATCCAGACGGAGATTAGTCTTTATTGGCGTTTTGGGAGTCAGGGCAAGGGCTGGCTCTCTTTACTGAACAGCTTGCCTTTTCTTCCGAAAGCATCCTGGGCGAATTCTGTATTTGATACGCCCAGGACTTCTTTTCGTACAAGTGTCCGCAAAGTAAGGAAAGACGTCATTGTACCAATGATAAGAAACTGCTTCTAACGTATTGACAACTGCCATCTTTTAAGAGTATGGTGGCAAAATGAACTGATTCAAGCCCTAAGCGTACCCGCCGAAGTAGAGTGAACAAAACATTGAGGTGACATGATGAGCAAAATAAAATGGTGTCAAAAGCCTATTTACCTGCTGGTTGCCCTGGCATTGGTGCTGTCACTGGGAATAGCGGCAGTGCCCAAGGCAGAAATGCTGTGGGCGCATCCAGGTACAATCCAGGTTGACGTGAACGACCCCGGCTGTGTCACTGGCCATCAACCTGACCCGTATTCGGTTGTTTACTGCAGCATTCAAGATGCCATTACTGATGGCTCGCCCGGCGATAGCATCAATGTGGCCGCAGGAACCTATTATGAAAGCATCACCCTAAAGGGTGGAGTACAAGTTTTGGGTGCCGGTGCTAATGTGACTATCATTGATGGCAGCACCGCCCGCGGCGGGCAGCCTGCGTACCACGTGGTGGTTGGTGCCGACAATGCTACCCTGGACGGTTTTACCATCACCGGCGGCAATGCCAACGGAACAGGGAGTAATAGGCGCGGCGGTGGGATGTACAACTACTACTCCTCTCCTACCGTGACCAACTGCACGTTCTCAGGCAACTCGGCCGTGGATGGCGGTGGGATGTACAACTCTTACTCCTCTCCGACGGTGACCAACTGCATCTTCTCGGGCAACTCGGCTGGCTCTGGCGGCGGGATGAACAACTGCTACCAGTCCTCTCCTACCGTGACCAACTGCATCTTCGAGGGTAACTCCGCTACTAGCTTTGGCGGCGGGATGGCTAACCAAGTCTCCTCTTCCCCTACCGTGACCAAGTGCATTTTCGATGACAACTCAGTTAGTTCCAGTGGTGGTGGGATGTACAATCACTTGAACTCCTCGCCGACGGTGACCAACTGTATCTTCTCGGGTAACTCGGCTGGCAATCCGCCCGTTATTGGCTCTGGCGGCGGTATGTGCAACGTGAACAGCTCGTCTCCCACTGTGACGAACTGCATATTCTGGGGCAATTCGGCTATCTGGGGACTTAATGGCAATGGCGGCGGGATGTACAACGACAAGGACTCGTCTCCTACTGTGACGAACTGCTGCCTGGTCAATAATAGCGCCAGCGCTAACGGCGGTGGAATATATGCGCGGGTATCATCGCCCACCATTGACTACAGCGACGTATGGAACAATTCCCCGAATGACTATGACGGCTGTTCGCCGGGGCCTCAAGATATCTCCCAGGATCCCATGTTCGTCAACCCCGCGGCGCAGGACTTCCAATCAAATCCGGGCTCCCCCTGCATTGACGCCGGCACCAATGTGGGAGCACCGACTGAGGATATAGAAGGGAATCCCCGCCCCATTGACGGCAACGGAGACGGCATCGCCACCACCGACATGGGAGCCTATGAGTTTGTGCCACCTCGACCGCCTGCTCATTTCAGGTACCTGCACGCGGAAGACGGCCTGTTCAACCTGACCGACCCCGTGGGCACCCAGTGGCACGAGCTCTGGCCGTTCTTCGGCAAGCGTTACCACCTCAGCTCCTGGAACGATACGGGCGGAGATGGCCTTATGAGCTACTGCGACTGGATTGACATGTACGAGAAGCCTGAAGGGGCAATCAAACCCTACCATGTGGAGAAAGTGACAATCACGCTGAATGTCACGCCGATGGAGATGGGCAATCCCATGTACATCGAGCTTGAGGGCGGCTACAATGCAAGCGTCCTTATGAATCCCATTGACACCCAATGGCATGAGATTTACCCCGTCTTCTGCACGCGATACCAACTCAGCGGCTTGGAGTGGCATTGTGGGCCCCCGCTCGGTCACTGCGACTATATTTGGTTGCTGAACAAAGGGACCGGAGTGGAGACTAAATGGCATGTGGAGGATGTTGCTATTGACATCATCGTCACACCAGAGCAACCGCCAGTGGGCAGTGAGGCCTACCCCATTAATAAGATTTCTCTGCTAGCTCCTTGGATTAGCCTGGCAGTGCTGTTGGCAGGCGGCATAAGCTGGTATGTCCTGAGGCGCCGCGGGGCTGGAAGTTAAAATCAATATAACGACTCCAGTCTTGCTCGTTGATTGGCCTAAGCTGCTCGGAATTGAGGAATTCGAAGAGGCTGGCCAGTGCCGTGTGCTTTGGGTTGTTTAGTCTTGGTCACTTCGCCATATATTCAGTAGACGGTAGTATAATAATCATGTGGTATAAAAGCTTTTCAGCGATGACATAACCCCTTCTGACGAGCTTTATCGCATCATTCGGGCTGAAGATAGCCCTGCCGCAGTTAAGCTTAAATCCTACATGAAGAATTTGTGGCGCACTTATTATCCTTATGCTGATAAGGATTTCCAAGAGCAATTGGCACACGATGTTGACGCGCGTTTCTGGGAAATGTACTTGACATGTACGCTCATTAACAAGTCCTATAATGTTGTCCCCAAGCAAACGAGAGCCAGAGGCCCTGACATAAAGATAGCCCATGCTTCAAAAACCATATGGGTAGAAGCTGTTACACCTAGAAGTGGAGGCTCAAGCAAGCCTGATAGTGTTCCTTCCCCTATAATAGGTATCGTCCAACAGATTCCAGATGAACAAATAACTCTTCGATACCGCAGTGCGATACACGATAAATATTTTGACAAATACTTCAGGTACTTGAGAGATGGGATTATCAAAAGCGGCGATTGCTATATCATAGCGTTGAATGGCTGTCGGATGCCTTGGCGTGGCGGTGATTATGAGCCACCAAGAATTGTTCGTTCTGTTCTACCTTTCGGTTGGCCAGTGGTCACTGTTGATACAAGCGCTCACAAAGTAGTGAAAAGAAGAAACCAATACAGGGCATATTTGATAAAAGCTAGCGGGGACAGGGTAGACACAGACATATTTGTGAAAACGGAATATAGTCATGTCAGTGCTGTCATGTTTTCTGAGGTTGATGTTGCCAATCCAACTTCAGCCATGGGTGACGACTTCATTATCGTCAATAACCCTTTAGCATCAAGGAAGTTGCCTAACGACTTCCCCAAGGTCGGCCGAAAGTACGAAATCGACTTATCAGAAAACAAGGTTATGGTATTTCCAAGGAACTTAAGGTAGCATTGGTCATTTTAATCGCCTAACCCTAAGTCTCTTCATTTGGCGTCTCCGAAGCCACAAAACAAAAAGCACAGCCTGTCTGCTGTGCTTTTCAAATTGATTGGTGGTGGGGGTTGGATTTAAACCGACGACTTTATCGTTGTCGGCATGAGGCGGCTTAATATGTCGAAAGATTAAACTAGGGTTTCGGTCCCGTTTTCCCGTTTCGGTAGTGTCGACTGGTGGGCTCGGCAGGGTTCGAACCTGCGACCAACCGGTTATGAGCCGGCCGCTCTGCCACTGAGCTACGAGCCCACTCTTTGGCCCGTGAAAATTGAAGATTTTCGCGGCAAGCCAATTCTGTGGGGCGGGAGATGGGGCTTGATCCTGCGATGCACTGCCTGGAAGGAGTAGCTGCTGCTGGCCCCCGTTTTCCTCACCTTTCGAACCCGAAAAGCGGGAGAAGCCCACCGCTTTTTCCGACCAACCAGATGCCCCCCTTTTTATACCTCCCGGCACTTGCTTGCTTGATTTTACCATACCCCCTTCAGGGGCAACAACCGGTTGTACTTCTTGACAAGCGAAAGTGATACTGCTTAGCTTCACCACAGGCATCCAGGGTCAGGAGGATAGGAGTACCCGGTGCATTATCATAAAAACAGAAGGTGGGTTTGTTGTATTTGAAAACCGTGCTAGATTTTCCTCCCTTGTTGAATCATCGATTTGATTTTGAAGACACTAGAAGGGTGCTTAGGGTAGTACCGATGACAGCCTGGGCACAGTTGGATGAGAGCAAGGAATTGGCACGACCTGACGTTTCGTTCAAGTCTCCGGTTGCATTCTTATGACTTAAGGGAGTAGTATTTTGGCGACCAGTCCGTGGATAAATTAAAGTTTGCCTATTTCTCTATGGAGGTTGGTGTCGAGCCGGAGATACCAACCTATAGCGGTGGATTAGGAATCGTGGCTGGGGATACGCTTCGCGCTGCTGCTGACTTGGGACTGCCTGCAGCGGGGGTGACACTCTTGCACCGCAAGGGATATTTTCGTCAATACCTGGACGACCGCGGAAATCAGTCGGAAACTGACACACAGTGGTCTCCTGAGAAATTTCTGGAAAAACTCCCTCTAATGGTTCAGGTGACTGTAGCCGGTCGTCAGGTGCAGGTACAGGCATGGCGCTATCTAGTCCGCGGCGAGTTTGGGCACTCTGTACCCGTCTACTTTCTGGACACGTCTGTAGCGCAGAACACGCCATGGGACCAGAGCCTGACTGACTACCTCTATGGAGGCGATGTGCGCTATCGCCTGTGCCAGGAGGTCATCCTTGGTTTTGCGGGGGTGGCAATGCTACGGGCTCTCGGTCATCTGGAGGTTCAAGCCTATCATATGAATGAGGGACACTCCGCGCTTGTTACACTGGCACTGCTGGAAGAACAGACTTGGGGACGTGGTATTCAGACGATGGAACCGGCTGAGAGAGAAGCAGTCAGTCGGCATTGCGTGTTCACGACACATACTCCCTTGGCGGCGGGGCATGATGAGTTCCCCATTGACCTGGTCAGAGAAGCTCTAGGTGACGAACGAACTGATTTCCTGATTGAAGCTCGATGTTGCGACAATGGTGTTTTGAGTATGACCAGCCTGGCCTTGAGCCACTCGCGATATGTTAATGGTGTCTCGATGCGTCATGAAGAAGTTGCTCGTAACATCTTTTCTAATCACCAGATTGACGCTATTACCAATGGTGTGCACGCCGTAACCTGGACATCGCCACCTTTTCGCGAACTATATGACCGCTATATACCACAATGGCGCCGTGACAATCTCTACCTTAAACATGCAATACGCATACCACTGGATGAAATCAGGCAGGCCCATAGCAAAGCCAAACAGGAATTGATGGCCGAGGTAGAACGGCGTACTGGCATGCGCTTGGATCCACAAGTCATGACCATCGGGTTTGCCAGGCGCGCCGCCGAGTACAAACGACATGACCTCTTATATCACGATTTAGAACGGCTGAAGTCCATGGTTCAGCGCGGTCTACGGCTGCAGATTATCTATGGCGGGAAAGCGCATCCCAGGGATGAAGGTGGTAAAGTGCTTATCAGAAAGGTCTTCGAGGCGGCAAGCGCTCTAAAGGACTGTATAACTGTAGTTTACCTCGAAGAGTATGATGTAGCACTGGCTAAGTATGTATGCTCTGGTGTTGATTTGTGGTTGAATACTCCGCAAAAACCGCAAGAGGCTTCGGGGACAAGCGGTATGAAAGCGGCACTCAACGGAGTACCCACGTTTAGCATTCTTGATGGATGGTGGATTGAAGGGCATATAGAAGGGGTGACTGGATGGTCCATCGGGGATGGCTGGCAATCTGAGGCGGATGTTGATAGAGAGGTGACTTCTCTATACAACAAGCTTGAACAGGTGATAATGCCCATGTATTACGAACGACGAGACCAGTTTGCGAGCATTATGCGCTGGGCCATTGCGCTCAATGGTTCCCATTTCAACGCGCAACGCATGGTCACTCAATACGTGCAAAATGCATATCTGTAAATCGCCAGGATGAAGCGGACAGTTTTCAGGGGAGGAGCATTTCTAAGGAGAAAACCCACTCTGTCGGGTGGGTTGTGAAGCTAAAAGAGCGGGAGACGGGACTCGAATTCGCGACAGCCCGCTTGGAAGGAGTAGCTGTCGCTGGGCACGTGGAATGGTCTGCGACCGTCATGCGTAAACTGAATTCAATGGGAGAGACAAGCATGCTCAGTGAGAGAGGCGTGGCTGGCAAGCTGTTATCGGGAGATACTTGTTTTTCAACCGTGTAGCCCTGGTTATGTCGGTGGCCCTGTAGCCTCGTGGGCGCTGGGAACAAGCTTCCTCCTGGGGAGAAAAAGGGAGGCTATAAGACTGCCTCCAAGGATTCCGGCAATAGTGTAGAGAGTGACTCGCATAGAATGCCCTATCGCATCAGCCGCTATCGCCTTGATTTCCTGTGCTGATTCAGGTGGATACTGGCCGAGTATGGCTTTAGCTTCGGCTGCAATCTCATCTCTGGTCATCTCCACGGTGTTTTGTGTTACCACCACCGTCAACGTATCCTTGTCTTCTTGAGGGAGAACACTGCTGTTGTTAATTCCCAGAACCATCCCCGATAGAAAGAAGGTGATTAGAAGCGTTCCAACAAGCGCCGTGCCGATAGACCACCCCAGATTTCTAAAGGTGTTAAACAGTCCTGCTCCCTCATCAGCCTCGCTTACTCTTACGGAGGATAAGGTCAAATTTTGAAGTTGAGCTGTGGCAAGCCCCATGCCAAGACCATACACAACGAGTCCTGGTATCAGGGCCGTTATGGCCATGTCTGCACTGAATGAATTCGCCAGGAGCACGGTACCTATAATAGCGATAACCGTACCAACAATGCTGAGGTATCTTGCTTGTATCTTGGCCACCAATCGAGGCGTTATAAGCGACATCACCATCAAGGCAATCGTCAACGGCATGACGATGATGCCCGTCTCCATGGCGTTCAAGAACAGTATTGATTGCAAAAAAACAGGTAAACAGAAAAAGAGTGCCCCAAAGGACATATTTACGATACCAGCTACCCCCCCACCTGCCATATAGGGCCTATTCTTAATCAAGCTAAAGGGTAATAGTGGCTCCCTACCCTTCTGTTCTTGTCTTCTTTCCCACAGTACGAACAGCAGCAGGAAAATGGCCCCGGTGATCATGAGCACGGGGGCAATGGAAAGTCCAAATGGCGCAATCTCCACTCCGCCTATTACGAATGGCTTCGTCGCTTCCCACCAGCCGTACTTAGTGGTGAATATCACACCCAACGCCACACTGAAGAAGCCCACTGCCGAAAGCAAAACACCGGCCACATCCACCTTGGCTCTTCGAGAACCCTTTTGCCCCTTAACAAGGCGAGAGGAGACAAGTATGATGACATCCAATACCAACAGCATGAAAAATGCCCAGCGCCAGCTAAGGTATGTGGTAAATGCTCCGCCTACGAGGGGGCCAATAGCGGCACTGCCCACATAGACCGCTGAGAAAACTGCAAAGGCGGACGCGCGTGCTTTTCCCTCGTAATTTTGCATGAGCAAGATTACGCCGGTCGGTACAATGAGAGCAGCGCCCAAGCCAGCAATGACAGACCATCCCACAGTGAGCATGACGACATTCTGGCTTAGACTTGCTGTCAACATACCGATGGCAAACAGAATAACTCCAATCATGAAGATCCGTTTTGCTCCATAGATGGCGGCTAGTTTGGCACCGAGAAGTATGAAGGCGGCGATAACCAGCGCGTAGCAAGCTATGGCGAACTGGATGTACTGTATCTCGGTATTGAGATCCTGAGCCAAAGTCGTCATGGCGACGTTCATCATGCTGGCGTTAAGCGCAAAAATGAACATCGATATAGCTACTATCAACAACGCACTATAATTCTTCACTGCCTCTCACTCCTTTCTTCATGATTCGCTTCGGGCTACCTCCGACTATTTCTCGGCAGGAATATATCATCGGCAAATGCCTCGGTCAATGTTATCCAACCCCTGTTATGGATATCACGACCGCAAGGCACTTGAGATATTCGTGACTTTAGACCCCGCCCCGTTCTTATCTCGTCTGCACCGGCAACGGCCAGACCTCGGCGCTGGTGAATCTGGTGCTTGATTAGCACCGCTAAAGGGAGTGAGCCGCTGCCCCCAGCACCAATTGGACCAGATAATATAAGCGGGTGTGCTTTCTATGAACCATGGCCTAGCACTGCCAGCAATGCAAAGCCAACAAGGGGAAAGCGAAGCCAGCAGCTATGCCTTAACTTAACTGACTGCCTAGCTACCCGCCCGTGTCCTAATGCCAACTATAATCAGAAATATACCTATGATGATTGCGAAGGCAGCAAGTAACCAGAGTATGCCGATCAGCATGGCTTCAGGTATGATTAATATTACTGCCCCGAAGCACACAGATAGGATGCCCAGCGTCAGTGGCAGCCCCACCGCGACCTCTTTGCGTGCCCGAATAGCCGTAATGACACGTATGATGCCGGTGATTAAAAACCAGGCTCCAATCACGTAGAATATCACCAGAGCCATTGCAAGAGGGCCTAAAAAGATGAGAATCCCCAGCACGATGCCAGCCAGCCCGCTCAACAGCATTAGCCACCAGTGCGCATAATCTCTACGTAGGCGCCCCGATATGACCGTGGCGAAGATTCCGTCTATCAGGGCAAAGACGCCAAAAATGATCGCTAGCACCGCTATTGTTAGAAGGGGCCAGACGAAGGCCAGAACACCCAGGATAATGAGAAAAATCCCTCTTAACAGCAGCGACCACCAGGGTTCTCGGTGTAGTAATGCTTCCATATTTACCTCCTTTTCGAGTGTATTAGGTCAATATTGGTTTGAGTCGCCGTGGATAATATGAATACGTAATATAAGACCATGCTCTGTATTTCAAGAGCTCAAATAGCTCATAATGACTGTTACAAAAATTATTACTCAGTCGAACCTATGTTACAGCCTTCGCCCGCCGCTGCTTCTCTGTGACCAATAGTGCTCCCAGTCCAAAGATGATCACAGCCAGACTGACAAAGAAGCCAAAGTACGGTATGAGTTTTAAGAGGGTGATAATGGCGAGGCCTGAGGCCAGGGCTCCAATCATGATAGCCTTGCCCTCTACAGCTCTGAAGCGGCCAATAATCAACATCCCGATAAGCAGGCTAACAGGAATTTGAGCCAGGTAAATGGCTATGCCATAGAAGGCCAAAGTTATTAACCCCGCCGATAAACCAATAATGGTGAGGCACGCTATTATCACGGCGATGGGAGTAACAATCAGGATGATGGCTCCCCAGCCAGCGCTCAGCCCAGGCCTAGCGCGTATGGACGCAGCGACGGATGTCAGCCGTCTCGGGGCAATGAGAATGATGATGAGGCCTGCTATCAGGGCCATTAGGAATCCCGTCAGCTTGCCCAGCGCACCCGAAAAAAGAGAGAAGGGGTTGAATCTGGCTGCCTGGTCTCCCGCAGCAGGAGGCTGGGCAGGCAATATCGTCAAGCTCATCACTTCAAGAGCACCATTTCCGTTCACCTGATGGCCTACGGCGACTGCAGTTCCACTGCCTGTGATGGAACCTTCAATTTGGGCAATTCCAGCAGCGAAACGGAGGATGCCCCCGATTTTGGCTGTGCTGGCTATATTCAAAGTGGCGCAACCAACCGTCACATCGCCGCTGACATGTCCATTAATATTGATGGTCTGGCCAACAGCCATAACACTGCCATTGACCATGCCATTGACATTGATGGTCCTAGCGGCAGCCCTGACTCCGCCGTTAACAGTGCCCTCCATGATAATGGTATCGGTAGCTCCCACATAAAGGGGGCCATCCACTGCCTCTCCATGAGGAACGGTGACGTCATCTCCACTGCGAACATCAAATGCCAGAACCGGCACTGTCGTGCAAATCATTAATAAAGTAACTGTGACAGCAGTGGCCAATATTTGGAGAATATGTTTTGACATATCTGTCTCCTATTTCTACTCGATTTTGGAAGTCCTTCGCTCCCTGTTGGCAAAATAACACGTCCCTTTTGGATAGTCAATACATTTGTTGAGATTTCTAGCGGGTGATGCCCATGCGTACGACTGTAGTGACGAAAATGGCCAGGTAATAGTGGCGGGTGAGTCGCCTGGCTTGACTTTCGCTGGCTTTTAAAGAACCCTCAGACCCTCCCCAATTCGCCCTCAGCAATCGCCTGGATGGTTGAATTCACAATAAAGGGCTGGTCACCCGTACATGCATGGCCAGCCCTTTTAGCAATCCGGAATGCTGCAGTGCAAACTCTAGCTCTTTCCAATCTTGAACATTTTGGTTCCGCACACCTGGCACACGCCCTGGGTTGCTGGTCTGCCATTTTTCATGGTTATGCTTTTGGTGTCCTTCATTTCCCGCTTGGTGCGACACTTCATACAGTATGCTTGCATTTGCCCCCCCTTCTTTTTGGGCAGATATTAGGCTATTCGCTACTACTGTGTCAATATCCATAACGTACAGCTGCAAGACAGGGCAATGGCTTGCATTGAAATTGGTAATTATTTGCAGTACGGTGCTTTTGGGAAGTCTGTCTAAGAATGAAGAATCTGATAATATCGACAGATTCTGAAGCTAACTGGAGCGGGAGACGGGACTCGAACCCGCGACACCCTGCTTGGAAGGCAGGAACTCTACCACTGAGTTACTCCCGCAAAACTGAATCTATTTTACCTCAAATATTATACCTGGTAAACAAGGAGAAGGTTTTGGGCCGTAAAGTCTGCTTCAAGAGCGCGGACTCATGTTAGCTCTTACCCAGCCCACTATGGCTTCTAGGGACGTGCCTGGTAAAAATATTTCTTTTATCCCTAGTTCCTTAAGTTTTGGAATATCCTCTTCAGGAATAATGCCTCCACCGATAACCATTACGTCATCTGCTTTGTTTTCCTTTAGCAACTCAATCACCTGCCCAAATAAGTATATATGGGCTCCGGAGAGGCAGCTTAGCCCGATTAGGTCGACATCCTCTTGTAACGCTGCAGCGACGATTTGCTCCGGCGTCTGATGCAAGCCGGTGTATATCACCTCAAACCCAGCATCCCGGTAGGCTCTGGCGATAACTCTTGCTCCGCGGTCATGTCCATCCAAGCCGGGCTTGGCAACTAAAATCCTGGTCTTTCTTTGTAAGCTCATTGTATTGCCTTCACTTTCACTTAGTCTTCTCTGTCAAGGGATAGGGATTGAGATATTCGAGTTCAATAAAACCCCGGGTCTCGATACTCCCCGAAGACGTCTCTCCACACATCACAGATTTCCTGCTCGGTAGCATATTCCCTTACTGCTTCCACCACATAGGGCATCAAATTTTTATCTGTCTTGGAAGCAGCGCGAAGATCGTTCAAAATCTGAGTCACCCTCCTGTTATCCCTTGCCGCTTTTATCTCCTTCAACCTGGCAATCTGCCCTTCTTCAACCTTTTCATCTATTTTCAGTATGTCGGGAGTAGCTTCCTCTTCAATAACATTTTTATTCACCCCCACCATAACCTTCTCGCCACTATCTATTTGTTGCTGGTAATGATAGGCAGCATCGGCGATCTCCATTTGGGGGAAACCCTTATCGATAGCAGTCAGCATGCCTCCCATGTTGTCTATCTTATCGATGTACTCCCAAGCCTTTTCCTCTATCTCGCTGGTCAAAGACTCCACAAAATAGGAGCCGGCCAGGGGGTCTATGGTGTTGGTGACTCCTATTTCATCGGCGAGGATTTGCTGTGTACGGAGGGCAACAGTGGCAGCAAATTCGGAGGGCAAAGCCAAGGTCTCATCTAGGGCATTGGTATGTAAAGACTGTGTCCCACCCAGAACCGCTGCCAGGGCTTCAGTGGTAGTCCTGATAATATTATTGTAGGGCTGTTGGGCGGTTAGAGAACAACCTGCGGTTTGAGTATGAAACCTCATCCACCAAGAGCGAGGATTCTTAGCCTTGAACCTGTATCTCATAATTTTAGCCCATATCCTTCTGGCTGCCCTGAACTTGGCAATCTCCTCAAAGAAATCGAGGTGGGAATTAAAGAAAAAGGAAAGACGAGGGGCAAAGGAATCAACATCCAGCTTCTTTCTTTCAATGACATCCTGGACATAAGCTATCCCGTCAGCCAGAGTGAAAGCCAGTTCCTGGATAGCGGTGGAGCCTGCCTCCCTGATGTGGTAACCGCTAATGCTTACAGTATTCCACATGGGGACATGTTCGGCTCCGAACTCGATGGTGTCGCTTATAAGTCTAATCGATGGCTCAGGTGGGAGCATAAGTGTCTTCTGGGCGATAAATTCCTTTAGCATGTCGTTTTGGGTTGTGCCCCCGATTTTATCCCAGCTTATACCTGATTTTTCCGCGACAACCAGATACATTGCCCAGAGTATGGATGCAGGGGGGTTAATGGTCATGGAGGTAGTGACGCTATCGAGAGGTATCCCATGAGTCAGAATCTCGAAGTCTCTCAGGGTGTCAATTGCCACGCCACATTTCCCACACTCACCCCTGGCTCGAGGCGAATCGGTATCATATCCCATCAAGGTGGGAAAGTCGAAGGCTGTGCTCAGCCCCGTCTCACCTTCTTTAAGCAAGTGATGCCATCTTTTATTGGTATCCTCGGCACTACCCATTCCAGAAAACATGCGAAAAGTCCATTCCCTTCCACGATACATTGTAGGTTGACATCCCCTGGTAAATGGGAAAATGCCGGGATAGCCGATGTCTGTAGCGAAATCCAGGTCTTTAATATCTTCTGGGGTATAAATCCCCTTTATCTCAAGGTCGGAAACGGTGGAAAACCTTTCTTTCCTCTCAGCCTTCTGGCTCTTGGCTTTCTCTACTTCTTTATCCCACTTCTTCTTGCCTTGGTGCACATCCTTAAAGGTTTCTTCTGTAAACATCGCTGGCTCCTTTACCAAATTGAGTTGTCTGTATTACCTTAGCCTGTTGAGAAGAAAGTTTTACTTTGTTCCTAATACCTGGCGGGCAATTGTCCACCTCTGCATCTCCGAGGTCCCTTCGTAGAGTTCAGTTATTCTCTGGTCACGGTAATAGCGTTCCACGGCAAAGTCTTTAGTATAGCCATAGCCACCGAATATCTGAAGGGCTTTGTGGCAAACTCGGTGAGCTGCCTCAGAGGCAAAAAGCTTTGCCATTGCTGCTTCCTTGAGAGGAGCATGCTCTTCTTTTTGGGTTAACCAGGCAGCCCGGTAGGTCAGCAGCCGAGCTGCGTCTATATCCGTAGCCATGTCGGCAATCATCCATTGGATTGCCTGGAGGCGAGAGAGTTCCGTATCAAATTGTCTCCTTTCCTTGGTATAGGCCACGGCTGCATTATGAGCAGCCTGGGCAATACCTAGGGCTTGAGCAGCTATGCTGACTCGGCTGGCGTCTATAGCCTCTAAAGCTATCCTGAAGCCTTTCCCCTCCTCGCCTAGCATATTAGCCACAGGTATTTTGCAATTATCGAAAACAAGCTCTGCTGCCGAAGCCGGGTGCAGTCCCATTTTTCTTTCTATTTTGCCTACAGAGAAGCCTTTAGTACCTTTA
>Ga0180437_10004844_pt1 | contig 18812 bp, 14 predicted proteins | sample SS_ome_4_FD_132410 | JGI IMG/M metagenome (GOLD analysis project Ga0180437, IMG submission 132410) | Hypersaline lake sediment archaeal communities from the Salton Sea, California, USA - SS_3_D_1 metaG | ecosystem: Environmental > Aquatic > Non-marine Saline and Alkaline > Hypersaline >... | reverse complement strand
ATCCACACGGCAACTGGGTTCAATGAAGGTCTCTCCAAGTGCAGGATGATGGCCCCACATTAATTCCATTTCCTCCTCGCCCTCATTGACCAGGCGTTCCTCAATCCACAGCACGCTCCGGTCTTGCTCCATAGTGAGTACTTTCTCCACATAAAAAGGCGTGCGATACGTTCGAACAAAAAAGCGCACAGAAATACGCTCTGGTGTATCTTCCAGGATGACATACTCCCATGGAATCAGCGAGACCTCTCCATGAAAACCAAATTCTGCACCCTTGTATTGTGTAGGCGTTCCGCCTGTGGGCAGGATTTCCTGCCAACCGCCAGCATAGTTGTCATGGAACGCTCCCGGTGCATTTGCTACAGTTGGGACAAATAAAGCTGGATTGCGAAGCGGAAAGGGGGACCGCCACATAAATTCGATGTCCTTTGGCTTGTAAAGGAATTCATAAATATCTGTCCCCTTATCCGCAAGGATGACCACACGTAAGAATTGATTTTCAAAAACAATCGTCTTTAACCCCCTGAATACATATTCCCTCAAACGACATCCCCAGTTCCGATCTTGGATGTACGTCATCACAAAAACTCCCTCCCTTGGTTGTAAATGAAACAGGTACGCCTAAGATAGCCTCACATCATAGCCTACGGAACTTTTGGAAAGGTCCACCAGCTAAGATCGATATTGGATCTCATAATCTGGCAAGCTGTTGGCTTCAATATATTGACCGGTCACATGATCAGATTGTTCTGAAGCCAAGAACAGAAATACGGGCATATTCTCCTCAACCTTTGGATCCATGCCATCTTTTACCTGGGCACGAATCATCTCCGTTGTGGTCCCTCCCCCTGCTCCGGCGTCCAACACATCCCGCCACATAGGAGTCACGCCGCGGACACCCATAGCGTTGACTGTGATCCCATAAGGTTTCAACTCCTGCGCAATAGTACGCACAAAATGGTTAGCCCCTGCCTTCGAGGCGGCATATCCACAGAAGAAGGGCATTGGATTGTCACCCGCACCAGAGGTCACAACGATCACCTTGCCCCCACGTTGCTTAACCATGTGTGGCAGAACGAAGCGACAAACGAGAAAGGGCCCCCAAAGGTTCACGTCAAGGGTCCGCTTCCATGCCTCTGGATCCACCTCCCACACGGGACTTCCCGGACCCTGATGTCCAGCAATGTTGGCAAGGATGTCAATTCGCCCAAATTTCTGTATGGCATCCTCAACAGTTCCCTGCACGGCGGATGGATCGGTTACATCCGTGACGATAGAGAGCGCATCGCGTCCAAGCTTCCGGATCTGCCCGGCCACCTTTTCCAGCCCAGCTTCGTTCAGATCAAGGAGAACCAGGGCTGCACCCTCCCGGGCAAAAGTCAGGGCACAAGCGCTTCCCATCCCTCCCGCTGCACCCGTCACCAGGGCGATTTTTCCTTCCAAAAGGAATTTATTCATGATCACCTCTTGAAATGTGTCGTGACACTAACCCTACTCCACGGTCGGTAATGGGATACTGGCACCTCCATCAATGATGTAGGTTGCGCCTAACACCATCTCCGCATCCTGGGAGGCAAGAAAAACCGCCAAATGACCAATATCCTCCGGCACAGCCAGCCGACCGGCTGGCATCAGTTTACCCGCCTCTTCCAACACAGCCTCGGGATCATCAAAGGTAGCCAGGATGGGGTCCATGATAGGCGTGATGGTGCTGCCAGGACATATACAGTTTACACGTATCCCCTGTGGTGCGCATTCCAAAGCCAAGGCGCGGCTCATAGAGACGATCCCGCCCTTGGTCGCGCTGTAGCCAGCAAATGTCTTCAACGCTCTGAAAGCCAAATTGGAGGAGATATTGATGATGGTTCCACCACCCTGATCGATCATATGGGGGATGACATACTTCGCACAGTGAAAATATCCGCCCAAATTGGTCTGCAGCATTTTAAAGAAGAGATCCTCTGGAAGCTCCCAGAGAGGATGTAGGTATTGGACAGCGGCATTGTTGACCAGAATGTCAATCTTCCCATAATTTTCCAGGGTCTTCTGTACCATCTTCTGAACCTGTTCTGAGATCCCCACATCAGTGGAAACCCATATCGCCTCTCCTCCGCCCTCTTCGATCTCCTTCACCGTTTGCAAACCGGTCTCCGACCGGTTCACCACCACAATTTTGGCGCCCTCCTGAGCGTAGAGAAGAGCAATGCCTTTTCCAATCCCCCCTCCAGCACCAGTCACAATGGCGACGCGACTCTCCAACTTGCCTCTCTTATCATCCATCTCTTGCACTCCTTACTCTCAACTTCACCCTTCTGCGACAAAGGGAAACTCTCCACTCCACTCAAATGCAATATTCCTGTTTACCAAAGACCCACCATCTCTTGTTTAGATATTTATTGCCTCTTTTATAGGATTATGGTTAGGGCATCTATTTATCCATCCAATTCAATCACCAAGGCGAATAACGGCCATACCGGCATATTGATCTCTAGACCCTCCCCTACCCTTCTCCATTCACAAGGCAGTTTCTGCCTCAGATCGGATGCTTCCACCCTGCGGACAGTCTCCCCATTCGACACTGCTATTCGGAGGGTCATTTCATCCCTTATCTCTAAAGGCTGGGCCACTGCCATTTGCGCGCCATTGATGATGATCTGGGATCCATCGCGATAGGCGCTGGCCTGGATGCCTTGAACATTCACCGCAACGGCTGTATGCACCCCAAAGCGAAATACATCATGATACATCTCATACCATTCTAAAACCGCTTTGGTTTTTTCGTAAAAATCCTCTGGAAGTTCATCCCAATCACGGATACCGAAATCACAGCCCTGGCCACACAGATGAGCGAGGTGTAAGTAATATAATCCCCTACGCTCACCTGTGATACAGCCAACGTTGAAAAGGTGTTCTGGAAATGTATAGAGATAGAGATCGTGCAGGGGCTCAACCCCATCCACACCTTCAACGGGCCAATCGTTGTGAGACTGCATGGAATCGAAATATTGCCCGAAGATATCGTTGACCCCTTCTGTCGCCAGGAAGAGATCCGGCTTGATGGATAACAGGTGTTCTCGCAGCTCTCGAAGAAAGGTATGATAACGAGACCATGCTAAACAGGGGCGTTCATGGTCATGATGGGATGCATAACAGGGGTGGCTCCTGGCAGCGCAAATTTGATCGATATAAATCCCATCAATATCGAAGGTTTTCACCAGATAACTACATTTCTCTGTGAAAAGCTTTTGCCATTGGACAGCTCCTGGACACATGACATCAAAAGTGACGTTGCCATAAGTCTCAGTAAGGGGAGGGGCATCGGGAGTCGTTCGCACGACCCAGGCTTCTCGATCCTCGGGTTCCAAGGATGAGGCCGGATCAACAATCCTGCCATTGACATAGATACTGATCTTCCTGCCGGCGCTGTGAATTTTCTGTACTACGTCTTGCAACCCCTCTACCCCTCCAAAGCTTTCCCCCGGGATATAGTCTGGAAATTGGGTGTCGTGGCCATCTTCGGTATAAGCTGTCAGCTGGATCAGTTCCAATCCCGCTGCTGTAACTTGTTCAGAAACATCAGGGAGTTCATCGAGCACATGCAAAAACGTATCCGCGAACTGCTCCTTTAAGCCCACCCAGGCCCAGGAAGGGCACTTTTCATACCATTTGGGGACCTCGGGTGTCGTGATGTGATCAGATGCCCACAAGCGATAAATGTCTGATCCCCCACGCCAATCGTCCTTATGAAGCGCAAGGTGAACGTCTGGTACTGCGATGTTTTCTCCAGGAGCCAGCACAAGGTCAAGGAAACGAATTTGAAACGTCGGATCATCCCCTTCCACCCCCCAAATAAGTTCTTTATAGAAAGGGATCTCATCATGTGCACCCACATAGATCCCTTTCCCTTCAGTGGTGAGGCTGGTCCATTGCATCGCAGCCTTAAGTGGATAATGCAACCTTAATGGTTTGCCTGGATTGACGCTGCCGTATGGGATCGACCAACCTGCGCAATAGGGATACGTGAAACGCAGATCGGGGCCGATGACAAAGGGTCCACGCAATATATAGCTTAATCCCTCTAGGATTTTTTGACCTTTATTGGTGAGCTGTGTCCTATAGGTGCAGCCGGTCTCTTCCAAGCTGATCCCCTGTATAATTTCAACACCCTCTACCATGCTGGAAATTTGGATCTCTCGGTTGCTGCTCTCTACATCGAAACATTCCCACGTCTTTTGAGGGAAGTCTCCCTCTTCAAAAATCAGAGCACAAAAGAATCCTGCCCTTGATTCCGCACCCAGCTGTGGAAACAGCATGAAACCCAAGCTCTGACTTTCCAAAGAAAGGAGGGAGCCTTGCTCGTTAAACCGTGCTTGAGAAGAATGATTCTGAAGGACGTATTGATATTCTTGCATAAAGGGATAGACTATCCTCTAAGAGCCCCTGCGGTCAGGCCCTCGATAAATTGCCGTTGGAAGATCAAGAAGATGAGAACAATGGGCATTGTGACCAGCACCAATCCTGTTGTCATTCGTGGCCAGTCGAACATGTACTGGTTTTGAAACGTTGTGAAGATCCCCACAGTGACTGTCTTGTAGAGTTCTCTATTCATGACCAGCATAGCCCACAGGAACTCATTCCATGTCCACATGAAGTAGAAAACGATCAGGGTCGAGATGGCTGGTCGGGTTAGCGGCATCATCACGTCCCAAAACACGCGGTAGAGAGAGGCGCCATCCACTACCGCAGCATCCGCTAGTTCCTTTGGTAGACTGCGGAAGAATCCCCGCATCAAGAACGTAGCAAAAGGCAATCCTGCCGCCACATAGGGCACAATCATCGCCCATGGTGTGTCCAGTAGGTCGAATCGCTTCATCTGCAAGAAGAGGGGTAAAATCGTTGTTTGCCCCGGGATCATGATCCCCGCCAATAGCAGCATAAATAGCGTGTCATTCCCTTTAAATTCTAATTGTCCAAAGGCGAACCCGGCTGGCAGGGCGAAAACCAGGATACCCAGCACGGTCACGGCCGAGATCCAGGCGCTGTTCAAGATGTAGCGTGGGATCCGTGTGGTCGTCAGCACATGGAGATAATTGCCCCACTGCCACTCATTAGGCATCCCATTCGGCAATCCGAACAGGTTTGTGTGAACCTCAGGATTGGTCTTCAGCGACATCAGGAGCATCCAAATGATGGGATACAGGGAGATGAAGGCATACACAATCAAAATGACATACGTCAGGAAGAGCCAGGGGTTGCGGCGAAGACGGATAATGAAAGCCGAAAAAACCCTTCTTTGTTTGTACACAGGTTGAGCATTATCATTGGTTCTTGATTCCAACATACTCATAAAAGCCTCAGTTGATTATGATGTGGTTTACCCTTTCAATGCCCCGGCGGTGAGGCCCTGAATGAATTGTCTCTGGAAAATCAAATACACGAGGATGATAGGCATGGTGACGATAACCAAGCCGGTTGTAAGCAAGGGCCAGTCAAACATATATTGCCGTTGGAATGTGGTAAAGACTCCCACCGTAACCGTTTTATAAAGATCGCGGTTCATAACCAACATGGCCCACAAAAATTCGTTCCACGTCCACATAAAGTAGAAAACAATCAAGGTTGAGATAGCCGGTCTGGTGAGCGGCATCATCACATCCCAAAAAACCCGGTAAAGCGAGGCGCCATCCACAACAGCAGCATCAGCCAATTCCTTCGGTAGGCTACGGTAGAAGCCGCGCATGAGGAAGGTAGCAAAGGGCAGCCCAGCCGCAATATAAGGGATGATCATAGCCCAGGGGGTGTCCAGCAGGTCGAAGCGCTTCATCTGTAAGAAGAGAGGCAGAATGGTCGTCTGACCCGGGATCATGATCCCGGCCAGGAGGAGCATGAAGAGGGCATTGTTGCCCTTGAACTTGAGTTGGCCGAACGCGAATCCAGCTGGTAAAGCAAGTGCCAGAATCCCGATCACTGTCACCGCTGAGATCCAAGCGCTGTTCAGGATGTAGCGTGGCACCCGCGTCGTGGTCAACACGTGAACATAGTGTTCCCAATGCCATTCTTGGGGCAGTCCCAGCAAATTCGTATGAACTTCGACATCGGTCTTCAACGACATAAAAAACATCCAGAGGATGGGATAGAGAGAGATAAAAGCGTAGATTATGAGGATGACGTATGCCAGAAGTATGACTGGCTTTCTTCGAATCCGCTTCACAAACTTGTTCAGGCGATTTCCCTCAACAAACATTGGGGCTTCGGCGCGTTGCTCGATGTTTACTTGCATACAATTTCGTCCCTTTCCTGTTTCTTACTCACCAACTCTCCGACGGTTCAACCGCAGATAAATAAAACTTAAGGTCGCGATGACAAGGAACATCACACATGAATACGCAGCCGCATAGCCAAAACGGTTATGAGAAAAAGCCTCTGAGATCATCCGTGTCGCGGTTACCTCGGTAGCATAGATTGGCCCACCCTGCGTCATGGTGTAAATAATATCGAAAACCTTGAAAGAACCAATTATGGTAATAACAACCATCACGGTTGTAACTTCGCGAAGCATGGGTAACGTAATATAGTAGAAGGATTGAATCGGGTTAGCCCCTTCAATATCTGCAACTTCATACAATTCTTCGGGGATCGTTTGTAGCCCGGCGTAGAAAATCACCATATAAAAGCCAACTGCCTGCCATGTGGCAGCAATCAGTACAGAAATAAGGGCGGTTTTTGGATTTCCCAGGAAAGCGAAACGGGAAGGTTCGCCTGTAAAAACTTCAATCAATTTGTTAATAATGCCGTTTTGAGGGTTGTATATCTCGCTCCACAGGAGAGCGACAACGATCGTCGAGAGGACATAAGGCATGAAGATCGACGTACGGAAGAAGTTGCGACCGATCAAACCCTTTGAATTAAATACAACCGCCAGGATTAATCCCAGCATCAAGGGTAGGACAAGGGATCCGATCGTCCAATAAATATTATTGGTGAAAGCTTTTATAAAAAGCTTATCATCCGTGATAAGGTCGACATAGTTCTGCAAACCTACAAAGAGTTTTTCCGCCGAAAACCCATCCCATTCAAAGAAGCTATAATAGAAGGATTGAATGGCCGGGATAAAGAAGAAAATTAGATAAAAAGCCAGGGGGATGATGATAAAGTGATAGGGGATGCTCTTCCGCCATAGGATTTGAAGCCTGGATGGCTTCTCGTAGATCATGGTCCTCTCTATATCCATACCAGCAATGTCCTTTCTAACAGATTCATCCAAGACTGTATTTATAAGATGAACGTCAGGGGGGCATTCCTGCCCCCCTGAGATGGTTCAAACTAGCGCCCGTAGAGTTCGGCCGCAACCTCTTCGATATTGTTGGCAGCATCCTCAACGGTGCTCATACCATTCAGAAGGGCTGCAAACTCGGTGGGTGCGAGTTCCGCCGCGATGTCTGATGGGTTGCCGACATCAAACCAGGTTGTAAAGCCATTCTCGTTGATGTAGTTGGCCAGTTTAACAGTCGCTGCGCCTAGGGCCTCCTCGGTGATTAACCCGTAGTAGTCGCCGGCATTAAAAGCCAGGCCATAGTTGACCCAAAGGGCTTGCGATTCCTTAGAGAGGAAGCTGTCCATATAAAGAACGGCCTCCTCCGGGTGCTCTGAATAGATTGGGATGTAGAGAACATCGCTCACAGCACCCACAAATGTGGCATCGACGTCGGGATTGATGGATGGGAAGTCGAACCAATCCCAATTGAAGGTCACATCGCGATCGTGTAATGTAAACTGCCAGGTGTCGCTGATCATCATCGCTGCGTCCTGCTGGTACCAAAGATCCCAACCCTGACGGGAGTTCATGCCCAAAGAACCCTCAGAGATGTACGATCCCATCATCTCAAGCTTCTCAAGGGCATCGATGACAGGTTCCTCTGTCCAGGCATGCTCGCCGGCATAGAGTGCCTCGGTCCACTCCCTGCCGGTGCTGGCGACCAGAATGATCTCAAACAAACGCTTGGCTTGCCAGTTGCCATCCGAGAGGCCCATACCAATGGGAATGACACCGTTCTCCTGCAGGGTATCCAGGACATTCATCCACTCATCCCAGGTCTCTGGGGCTGTCAGGCTGTACTGGTCGAAGATGTCTTTGTTGTAAGCCACGACCGTCCCATTGATGAAATCGGGGACACCGTAGCGTTTGCCATCCGAGCCACGCACTGCGTCGATCATAGATGCTGGGAAGAGCTCAGCCCAACCATGCTCTTCATAGGCCTCCTCCAGGTCCATCACCAATCCCGCCTCAACATATTCGTAGTAGGTGGACGGGTTGCACCAGGCCCAGATGAGATCCGGTGTAGTCTCTGCCGCGAAGGCTGTGTTGAGCTTCTTTACGTAGTCACCCTGATGGGTGGTTTCCACTGTGATCCAGGGATATTTCTCCATAAAGATCTCGTTCATTCCATCGAACAGAGCGTTCACGCCCTCGTCGGTGGAGGGGTCCCAGGTTGTGAAGATAATGGGTTCCTCGACTGCAGGTTTCTCAGTAGGCTCCACAGGAGCCGGTGTTTCCGTTTCCGCCTTGCAGGCCGTGAGTGCGAGAGAGAAGACCATTAATAGAGACACGACTACAAGGAGGCTTCGCTTTAGGTTACTCATTCTCATTCTCTCCTCTTCTTAATAAGAATCTGAATCTTGACGGCTTACACGTCTTCTTATCTTTTCCCTGATCCTTCACCTCCTTTTTCCAATGAGGACGAGCGCAAGACTGCGCCCTTCCCGGGTGACGAGACATATTCTATATATCGGCTTAAATAACCTCTTGTGTAACGTGGCTGCGGAGGATGCCAAGCAGCACGCCTGTCCTCCATATCAGGCTCGCCCACAAGGAGATCGATCCTTCTTGCAGGTATATCGATGCGAATGAGATCCCCATTCTCCACCAATCCGATCGGACCACCCAGGACAGCCTCTGGGGATACCATACCGATGCACTGCCCTGACTGGCCTCCTGAGAATCGGGCGTCTGTGATCAAGTAGACAGAATTGCGGTAGCCTCGGTCCTGCAACATCCAGGCAATATTAGACTCCTCTGGCATCCCTGGTCCACCCACCAAACCCTCGTTGCGTACAATAAGGACTTCCCCCTGCTTAAATGCCTCCGCTTTAAGAGCTGACCAAGCTTCCTTCTCAGAATCAAAGACTCTCGCGGGCCCCTCAAAAACATCCATGCCCTCATCAATACCAGCCAGCCGAACCACAGCCCCTTCCGGTGCCAAAGAACCATAAAGCACAACCAAACCAGCATCAGCTTTCACCGGTGAGTCCAGCGGATAGAGCACACCCAGTTCTTGGGCAAGTTCCCAATCCACCTCCACGCTCTGCAATCTTTGCTCTAGCGTTTCCCCTGTACAGGTCAACACGGATGTATCCAATAAGGGCTCCAGTGCCTTGATCAGGGCTGTAAGCCCTCCAATCCTCTCCAGTGTAGTCACCGCACAGGGGCCATTGGGCGCCAAGGGGGAAATATAGGGCGTCTCCCTGCTTAAATCATCGAAGATTTTCAAGTCCATGGAGAAGCCAGCTTCATGGGCAATGGCAGGCAGGTGCAAGAGCACATTCATGGAAGCCCCGATGGCCAGACTCACCCGGGCTGCGTTCAGAAATGCCTCCGGTTGGAGAATTTCTTCGATACTCAGCCCCTCCAAGATGAGCTTCACAATTTGCTTGCCGCTCTCATAGGCCAGCTCGCGATGGAAAAAATCATCCGCGTACGTGGTCGATGCGTGAGGCAAGGCAAGTCCCAATGCTTCGGCAAGGATTTGCCCTGTCACAGCCGTGCCCAATTTATCAGCCGGGCACATCGTATCCGAGGCGTCCCCCAATCCTGCGCTGAGAGGATGTCCGGGTGTAAGACGACAACCAATCCCGCCTGGGACAAAGAGAAAAGGTCGCTTCAACCGCGCCGCACCCATCATCATCCCTGGGTTGATCTTGTCGCAGGAACTGATGGAGACGATCCCATCATAATGGTGAGCTTCTCCCACCACCTCCAGCGAATCAGCCACCAATTCGCGGCTCGGCAGCACAAATCGGAACCCAGTGTTGGCACTGGCCATCCCATCACATACCGCGATGGTGTTGAACTCTAAAGGCACACCTCCCGCAGCGCGCACCCCATCCTTCACCGCCTGGGCCAGGTCGCGCAGATGCCGATGACCAGGAACAGCCTCATTCCATGAATTGGCAATTCCCACCAGAGGCTTTTCCAGATCCTCCCCGGTAACACCAATCTGGACCAACATGGCTTGATACATGTTGGGTAGGGAATGGGCGCAGGCTTGCTGCCACCTTGGAATGAATCTTTTCTCAGACATCCAACCCTCTATTTCCACTCAGCCCTTGTCCAATATCCCTCAATGCTACTCTGCACCGACTGGGTGAATCTGCAAAATTCGAAGGCCGTATCCTGGCAAGTTCACATGGAGTTCTTCCAGAGTCTCCACTGGAAACCGCTCCTCTCCTTCGAAAGGTAAAATCTCTTCATTAAAGATATCTCTCACAGTGCACACTGTTGACGGCCCAAGGTTTAATTGAGAAATGGGTAGTTTGAGTTGGAATTCGGCTTCCACATCCGCCAAGTTGATCAAGGGGATGAGGTGATCTCCCTGATAGGTTCTCAGGAGGGCCAAAACCATATCTGCGCTGCACCCATCAGCCAGAAAATCGCAATCCCCATATCGCAGAACTGGATTGTTCTGGCGAAGCTGCAACAGTTGGCGGTAGAAGACTTCCGAACCGCGCTCAGCCCCGACATAATTCATGATCCCCCCACCCTGCAAGGCGAACATGGCGAAAAGGGCTCGAGAAGCCTCTATACCGAAAGCCTCATGCCGAAACTGCGCTAACTCCCCCCACCAGAAGGTGTCGTGGGAATCGAGATGCTGGACCGTAATCGAGTCGGCCGGCAAAGCCAATCGCTGGTAATGCAACCATCTTGCTACATCCCTGGCGTTGATTCGTCCCTCGCCGTACATCCTTGCACCAGCATAACCACGCTCAGAAACGACTTCCATGAAACTGCCGGTCAACCACTCTGCATCGTAGTTATAGTTCACATCCATGGAATGGCGGAAAAGTGGACCGCTCGGTTCTGTATAGAGCAAAGCCTCGGGATGAAATTCCTTGATGGCCTTTCGGACTCGCATCATAAGGTGGTACGCGCCGTAATAGGATGCGCTGGCTCGATAGGGCAATCCACGATCCCAATTGGGCATGCAGTTCCACGTCGGCGCATCAAAACGAAAACCATCTACCCCAAGGTCGGAAATGTAATGCTTCAGTACGTCAATCATGAAATCCTGGTAGTAACGGTTCGCCGGATCAAAAGCCCAGGTGTAGACCTTGGCGATGTCACCCTCCTCATCCTTCATGAACCATTCGGGGTGCTCGTCTCGGTAGCGGGAACGTTCGTCCGCCAACCGCAACCACTCTTTGAAGATGAAATCATAATAGGGACCAAACTGCTCCATATCCCAGCGGATGATCTCTTTATCGACGCAACCATGTAAAACCACATCCAGGATGACTTTCAAGCCCAATTCATGAGCCTTCTGAACCATAGCCTTCAGTTGATCTTCAGCACCATACTGCAAATCAATATCATAATAATCATGCACGGTATATCCGCAGAAGGGCCAGTGTGGCATAACCTGGATCACCTCAAAGCCCATGTCTGCAATGCGCTGTAAATCCTGGGTCAGATCTGACATTGCAGGATATGGCTCGTAGCTCCTATCCTCCTTAAAAGGGGCTTTCCCCACGTGAACTTCATAAATGGCTACACCCCGACACCATTCCGGACGGTTCTTGGGGACACCGAAGTGGATGGTCTCATACCATCCTTGGAAACGCTTCATCTCAGCATCCCAACTGCCTTGGGTGATTCGAGTATACTGACGCCCCGCCTCTACGGTGTGCCCTTTCGTGAAACGATCGGCCAAGAACAACCAGTGGACAAGATCAACACGCTCGTTTTCTCGCATGAGCTCCATAATGGAATATTCACTGGTCGAATGGGGCCAGCACATCAGGCTGACTTCGACCTTCGGATTGTGCAAAGCCACCAATCCTACCACCGAGCCTGGGGCATCTATGGAGTGTTGCACCTTCCCCGGTGCAGTCAGTGTGCGTGAATCCAATCCCTCCCAAATCCCTTCCGGCAGTTCTGCAAGTGGGAAATGAGACATGACAGGGTAGTCTGGCGCTTCTATCAACGTCGAGTTGGCATCGCCCACTGAGACTCGTGGCAGGCTCATGCGCATATCACGAAGCAAGACCTCCTCCTCGCCCAGATAGGCGAGACGTAGGTCCCGGCTGAAGGTATCGCTCTGAGGTGAGAGCGTGAAGATCGACGTCAGGATCCAATCTCCCTCCTGGGCTGAGATCTCCAGCGCAGCTTCACGATCGAGGCAAATCGCCTGATGATCTTTGTAGGTTGTCTGTGTGCCTATATCCTGTGCACCCTTCAAGTCGTACACACGGCTGTTTCGTACCACGCCTGGATAGGTCCGTTCCCCATTCACCCTCAAAACCAAGGTGGCCTCTTCAAGACCTTCCCTTCCGACATGCCATTGACCTGTGCTGGAGTCAATCAAGCCAATCCAGTGACCACTACGAAGGGAAAATCGCAGTGCCAGCTGCTCATTGCCAAAAGTGAGAAAATCCTCATCTTCCTGGAGAAAAACATCACCCATCAGGGATCTACGTCGCATCAGCATAACCTTCATAATCGGCCATATTTATTGAACACATCGATAATTGGGATTCCTTCTCGCAACTCCGCTCGGGTTTTATTCTCCAAGTCAACAAATTCCTCCGCCTGGGAAATGAGCGCTTCTATATCCACGCTGCCGTCCATGGGGATGGACAAAATACCATCATCATCAGCGAAGATCAAATCGCCTGGGCGGATCAACACCCCTCCACAGCGGATGGGTTTGTTGAAATCTAAAAGTTGTAAACGACCATCCGAGTCAGCCGGGGTGCGGTTGACATACCAAACAGGGAAATCCAACTCCTTCGTGCGAGTGACATCACGGATGGCGCCATCCACGATAGCGGCTTTTGAACTACATGTGTATTTGGTGATGGTGCTCATCAATTCTCCCCAAGCAGCTGCCTCAAAACACCCGCCAGTATCCACCACGACGATCATATCCTCCTGCAGCGCATCGAAGAACTCCGCAAAGATGCGTAATTTTTCCTCTTCAGATCGGAATTCCTTTGTAGGCGCATAAACTTCTCGCACGGTAAACGCTGGTGCCGCGACGGTCACATCCGGCAGGAGTGGCCAAAATCCCGCTCGTAAACATTGGTCTCGTATGCCCATTACATCGAGCACATCGGCCACTGCTGGAACGAAGATCTTTTCAAGTCGAGAGCACCATTCCATTATCTGTTCAGTCATTCACAACCTCCATGCTTGATTCTAAGATCAGGCAGGCCAAGCCATCATAAGAAAGCTCTTCCAAACAAGTACGAATTTCATCCACCGTGCCAAAGATCTCCAGTGGCGCTGTATTTTGGATCGTTTTAAAGATCGGAATTAGTTCACTCAGCGGTGGGCCCGCAGGGTCAATGTTCACCTCAATCAGCGGTTGCTTTTTCATTCCCAAAAACGAATCGATGATCTGCAATCCTTCCGAGTGTAAATGCATGATGGGGCATTCAAATGACCCTAACACCTTTCGGCTGTGTGGAGCGATGATTTCTTCAAAGACCTTGGCTGAGATCAAGGCTGAAGCATCCTCCTGATAAACGGGGCACGGTCCTGGCATCCACAAGCCTGCGTTCCCGTAGCCCCCTTCAAAAGGGGGAATCATTTCGTATTGTGCTTTAACAACCTTCACCCAAAACTCCGCCAGCTGCTTCCCCAATTGAGAAAGTTCTTTGGGGTGATCGTGAAGGGCGAGATAAAATTGGGTTGAACCTAGGATGGCAGCCATCAAGTCTGAAATCCCGCGCATAATCCCAGAAGCGACTGGGTAGCGACCCTCTGAGAGTTCGACCAAAGCCTCTGTAGCCTCAAGGAGCTTCTGAAACCAGGCATTGTTTGGATCAATCTGGACTTCATCTCCGAGTCTGAAATCAGGTGGAGGCTCAGCCCACACAGAATTGGATTCACGACTTACATGGATTGCACATCCAAGGATGGCTTCCAACCAGGGGAACCCATTCAAGGGCGAAGCCCAATACACGAGATCACCCCACATCAGACCTGTCCGATCCCAGGTTTCCTCATAAACATGCTGCCAGCGTTTTACATCGATATCTTCTGGGTGAACTCTCTCCTCTCCCAGATATTCAATGAGATCCAACATCGGATAGATACTGTGACGATAAAGGCCGACAAGGGGTCTCTCCACATGTTGCCTCTGCAAAAAACGCGCATGTCTTTCGCGGAAATCCTCCGGCGACTGCTTATACAACCGTTTGCTATTTACTAAATTTGACGGCGATGCTTTTCCATTCAGTGTCATAACGGCGTTCACGAAAGATTTCAAATCCTATGAGTCTGCAACAAAGGCTGCTAACCGCCCAGAGATATCAATAAATGCACCATACAGATCTTTGTAGATGGGGAAAATCCGATCATAAATGGCAGACACGTCCGAGTTGGGCTCAAAAGCGCTCACGGTTCGGCAAGCTTGATCCACAGCATCCTCCAGGCTTGCATAGACACCCGCACCCACGCCCGCCAAAAGGGCTGCGCCTAAAAGGGAGGCTTCTGTCACCTCCGGCACAACAATACGCTTACCCGTGATATCTGCCTTCAACTGCAACCAGAAGGGAGATTTCGCCCCTCCACCTGTGACCACAAGCTCTTTGATCGGGATGCCACTGCTCTCCAAGGACTCGACAATAAATCGTGCCTCAAAGGTGATACCTTCAAAAATCGCTCGACTCAGATCGGCTTTGCTGTGCGCCAGGGTAAATCCAACAATCCCGCCACGCGAATTCGGATTCAAGGCTGGGTCTCGGCCGGTTCCCGCACCGCTCCAATGGGGGAATAAAAGAAGACCCTTTGCCCCCGGCGGGGAACTTTGAGCTGCTTCTGTTATGAGGTCAAAGGGATCTTTCCCCTCCTTTAAGGCCTTTTCTTGCTCCCATTGTCCTAATTGATCCCGATACCATCGCACCAAGCTCCCAGCAGCCAGATGGAACCCCAAGGCCAACCATAGATCAGCCCGCACGTGACACTGGCTACCTTGGCCTCGGGCTAACATCTCCAGCGATGTGATGGGAGTCTTGGTGGCTGTCGTGATCGCCTCCACAGAACCTGTACCATCCGATGCCACGCCCTCACGCACAACCCCCACACCCAAGGCAGCACAGGATTGGTCATGTGCGCCTGGGACGACTAGAATCCCGGGTTTCAAACCAAGTTCCTCGGCCGCAGATTCAGAAAGCTCACCGACAGGGTGTGCGGATTCAACAGTCGGCGAGAAATGATCGGCCGAGATACCCATCACGTCCAGATACTCCTCGATCCAATTCTTCTCCATGGTATCGAAGAGCATCAATCGCGAAGCCATAGAATAATCGATGGCAGGAGTTCCCGTCAACCGCCAAACAGCGAAATCCTGGAAGGTTACAAATTTATCTGTTTTTTCGAGCACTTCAGGTCGATTTTCACGAAACCAGAGGATCTTGGGCACGGGAGGGAGCGAGCTGATGGGATAGGAAGTGCGTTGGAATATCTCCTCAGCGCTAAATCTTTCCTTGAACCAGGAGATGTATTCCTGATAGGCTTGGGCCCGGGCATCCATCCCCTCAATCGCATTGTAGACCGGTTTTCCCTCCTCATCCACAAACATGAACGTCTCCCCCAAGACCGAAAGACCCATAGCGACAATCTGTTCTGCATCAAGGCCGCTTTCCTTGACACAATCTCGGATGACCGAACCCGCCTTTTGCCACACTTCCTCTGGATCAATCTCTGACCACCCAGGGTTGGGATGCTGAAAGTGATACTCCTCTTTCGCTGTCGAAATCAACTCCCCTTTCTCGTCGAATATCCCCGCTTTTGCCCCGCTTGTGCCCAGATCAACCCCAAGCAAATATTTTGAACCTGTCATGATCCCCTTCTCCTTTGTTCCGCTTGCCACCCGAGGTGTTTCCCTCCCACAAAGAAATTCCTGATCTAAGACCTTTTGATTGAGAACTCACGTCCGATTTGCAATAACACATCGGACGTCGTAGCTGCACAATTCCTCCAAATATTTTTCTGGCACTTCCGCATGCGTAATCACCACATCGATGGCCTCTAAAGGGACAGCGACATGTTGCGCAACATGCCCGAATTTATCAGCGGTAACCACGAGATAGACCTCTTGCGTCACTTCCACGATGCGACGTTTTGAAGAGGCTTCCAACGGTAAGGCATCCGTTATGCCATTTTCTAAGGTGAAACCGTGAGCGCCGATAAAGCATTTGTCCGGACGAAGGAATGAAATCACATGTTCTGTATCTGGACCTACAAAGGCCATCGTGCTTTTGGAAAGTATTCCCCCTGTGCAGTGCACCTCAACGCCTGGGAAAGGTGCCAACTCGTTGACAATGGCAGGGCCATTAGTGTAAACGGTAAGGTTTCGAAAACTACGACAATGCCGGGCTACAGAGAGGGCTGTTGTCCCCGGGCCCAAAAAGATAGTGTCCCCATCCTTGATAAATTTAACCGCTTCCCGCCCAAGGATGTCCTTCTCTTCCTGATAGGAGGCTTTACGTTTTCGATAATCCGTCGGGCCCAAGTAAGGTTGGGATGCGAGCGCTCCACCCCGCATCTTCTGTAATGCCCCCATGCGCTCCAATGCTTTGAGATCACGATGAATGGTCATCTCCGAAACATTGAATAAATGACTCAGTTCAGTGATGCTGACAGTGCCCTGTTCATTGACCAATCGTTCAATTTTTCGTCTTCGCTCAGCTGGAAACATTCCCCACCCGCTTTACAAGTCGAAACCGGCGCGATGAGATAAATTGTGATCTTTTGTCATTATAGCATACGAATTGTATAAAATCATGTTAGAAATTGTTGACTTAGGGCAATTTATTCATTAATATTGAGGTGGATCCGTCAACCCGATGAATGGTTGGGTTATTCCTCGAAGATATTTACGTATTCAGGAGCTTCTATGCCATTTGCGACCGTTCGAGAGATTTATGAAAAATCTCGAGAGGGGAATTATGCTGTAGGAGGCTTCTGCGCTGAGCATCTCTACATGGTGAAAGCCATTGTTGAGGCCGCTGAAGAAACTCGATCTCCCATCATCGTTTTCCTCTGGGAAAAGGATATCGAAGCTGCTGGACTAGGTCAGCTTGAGAACATGGTGCTTTTCGAGGCCAAAAAGGCAACCGTTCCCGTTTCGATCATGCTTGATCATGGGACTTCGGTGAAATTTTGTCTTAAATGCATTCAACATGGTCACTCAGGCATTATGATCGACGCCTCCCACCACCCACTCGAAGAAAATATTGCAATTACGAAACAAGTTGTGGAAGTGGCTAAGGAATCGGGCGTATTCGTTGAGGGCGAGATTGGCACCATCTCAAGAACTTTTGAAGATACAGGAGCCTTCAGTGAACCACCGAAGTATACAGATCCCCACGAAGCCCTTCAATTCGCGGAAGGTAGTGGGGTTGATGCCATGGCCATCTCCATCGGCTCAGCCTCGGGCCTTTACCATGAAAAGCCCCGATTGGATATCCAACGTTTGAGACAGATCAGAGATCTCACTGAAGTTTATTTGATTCTGCATGGGGGCTCAGGATTGCCCGCTGACCAGATCCAGCATGCTATCCAAGAGGGGATCTCGGGGATTCGTTTCGCCACGGAAATGCGCTTAGCCTTTTTTGATGCCATGGATACAAAACGGAAGGACCTGGGTTGTGACCACCCCGATTCTCGCCTAATCTTAAGATCAGGTGCCGACGCGGCCAAAGCCAAGATCATTCGACGGATGGAACAAATGGGCTGCGCAGGGAAAGCATGAACGACATCCTGTAGAAATTTACCCTTCTCCTCTTCCCACTCAAGTTACTCTCAGAATGGGAAGTTTAATCTTGAATGCCCTTGAGAAGACATGCGGATTAACGAAGTCGTAACTCTCCTAATCCACTAGGTCTCCCGACACACCTGGATCAGAATCCATACCGATGAGGGTCGGATGGGATTGGGTGTCTCCCTGCTCCCATTCTTAATGAGACGAGAAGAATTTGATATCAGCGACAGCCATTTATACGGAGAACTGCGAAGGGCTTCAATTGTACGCTTAACTCCCCTTCCTCCGTATCCATAATCTGTCTAGCTTCCGATCGGAAAGCTTCCGGTTCCACCATGGCTTTGATGGTATTGGTCTCATCCAGGACCCTGTGCTCCACCCGTTTAGGAAGATTCTGTATTTTCACAACCTGGGGTTCAGGTGTGAGATTGACAACATGGACACATAAACGCTCTCCCTCACACATCGCCAACCCCTCCACAGTATGCGGGTCGCTGGAAAGGGTGGGGATGACCTCTCCACCAACGAATTCGGCCATGTCAGCAAATACATGGTAGACGGGATAGATGGAAGGCTCTCGATCTTCAGAAACCCCCTCTTTGTTCGACGCCGCAACTGAAGCCATAACACCTCTTAAACCGGTGGTCGCAAAATAAGTGATGCTTGAGGTGCCCACCTGAGCCAGGTGCTTGAGGCTACCAATGGTCCAGCCTGCAGCAAACAACGACGATTGGCGAAGATCTACGTCGGGCGGGATGTTGTCGGTTT
>Ga0180437_10004843_pt1 | contig 18815 bp, 15 predicted proteins | sample SS_ome_4_FD_132410 | JGI IMG/M metagenome (GOLD analysis project Ga0180437, IMG submission 132410) | Hypersaline lake sediment archaeal communities from the Salton Sea, California, USA - SS_3_D_1 metaG | ecosystem: Environmental > Aquatic > Non-marine Saline and Alkaline > Hypersaline >... | reverse complement strand
TGTCCCAGCACTTGATCTGAAAGGTCATGTCGCCCACGGCCAGGACCTCATCAATCAGCAGAATCTCGGGCTCAAGATGGACGGCAATGGCAAAGCCGAGTCGGACATACATCCCGGCCGAGAAGTATTTCACCGGTGTATCAATGAAATCCCACAGGCCGGCGAAGGCTACAATCTGGTCAAGCTTCCGTATAATCTCTTTTCTGCCGAGCCCGAGGACCGAACCGTTGAGATAGATGTTTTCCTCACCAGTGAGGTCTGGATGAAATCCGGCCCCCAGCTCCAAGAGAGCAGAGACCTTTCCCCTTGTCTCGATGGAGCCTGCCGTAGGCTCAAGGATACAGGCAATCAGCTTGAGAGCTGTGCTTTTGCCCGAACCGTTGGGGCCGATGAGCCCGACTGTCTCCCCTGGTTCAATGGTAAAATTAACGTCCTGGAGAGCCCAAAGCTCTTCAGACGAACCACAGCGTCGAGGGTCGAATAATCTGAGCACCATCTCCTGAAAGGAATGCGGGCGCTCGTGTCGAAGGATGAAACGTTTTGAGACGTTGGCAAATCGAACGGATGACATTTCCACATCTCTTCCAAACATGATCTCAACACAGACGAGAACAGTGCGGCCTTGACCCGCCTGATAACTGTGCTATACTACATTCAGAGCTGTTGCTGCAAAAAGGAGCTCTTTCAGTGATGATAACCAAAGAGACACGCATCCTGGCCCTGATCACTCTTCTTTACCTAGCACTGGCTGTGACCTATAGCATCGTTGTACCCTTGTGGGAAGCCCCCGACGAGCCCTCGCATTTTCTATATGTGCGCCATCTGGCCCAAAATGGTCGCCTGCCCTCACCAACTTACGGAGAAAACATCGCCGGTAGCTTTGAAAGTGACTACATACTGTCTATTTATGAATGGCATCATCCCCCCTTGTACTATCTGCTGGGTGCTCTGGCTTTACGGACAATCGAACCTCGGCACAAACTATCGGCGTCCTATGTCTTTCCCCCCATCGATCCTGATCTCGCCTATCAGGATAGTCTCTTCGTTCACCAATCGAAGGGCCCCTTTGACCTCGATGAAGACGAACTGGGCCCTCGGCTGCTGCGCTTGCTTTCGATCCTGACGAGTGTGGGGACCATATGGGTCACCTACCAGACAGCCCGACAGATATTTCCCTCGGAGCCCCTGCTGGCCCTCGCTGCCTCTGGCGTGGTGTCGTTCATCCCCCAGTACACCTTCATTTCTGCTTCGGTGAACAGCGACAACCTTGCGAATCTACTCTCTGCGCTGACGCTCCTTCTCACAGTCAAGGGGACAACGGGGAAAAACGGCTATGGAAAGACACTCCAGCTCGGGCTGCCTTGCTCCCTAGCCCTGCTGTCCAAGACGACGACTCTTTTTCTCATCCCGATTATCTGTTTGTCTTTCGCCCTTCGGGCCAAACAAAAAGGCTCGACCTGCTACTTCATGAAGCATGGTTTAGCCTTTCTGTCGTTTCCCCTCTTGACCATAGGGCTCTTCCTGGCTCTTTATCCCAGGGAGAATCTATGGGCCCTCGTGACAGCCTACGGAGAGTCATTGAAGGTAAACACTGACCTCCTATCTCTAGATTACCTGTGGACCGTGCTGACTCAGATCAACCGGTCCTTCTGGGCTCAATTTGGCTGGATGAACATATTGGTCCCCTCGACCATTCCTAGCTTCTTAGGCTTGCTCTGTCTGGCGAGTCTTGCCAGTGCCATGGTCTTCTGGGTCAGAGGCAACAGAGAGCGAATCCTTTCGCCAACACAGAGCAACTCGCTGCTGGTGCTATTTGCCTCAGTCCTTTGCATTTTGCCGACCGTGGTCAAATTCAACCTGGCCGTGTTTCAACCTCAGGGCAGGTTCCTCTTCCCTGCCATCTCCGCCATCGCCATTCTGAGCGTCGTGGGTCTGCTCTCCCCACTGCAGCTTCGTTATAGGCCGCTAGCCACTTTGGTCATTGTGGGCGGGATGCTGGCTTTCAATTTGGTTTGTCTGACGGCCTACCTATGGCCAGTCTACCACGGCGGGTCGTGAGGTTGAAGGAACGCACAGTCAAGGGCTATATGCTTTAGTTATGGTAGGCAGAAAGACTCGATCGGTCGCAACCAGAATCACACCGGAGCCGGTATTGTCATCCTCGTTCGATTCTGGGATCGTCCCTTCCACATCCACAACGACATACACCTCATGAGCTCCGGGCGAGACGTTGGCCCAGGTGACCTCGGCTGTCTCTGCCCCGCCGCAGCCGCACAGGTTGGAAATCGTCTGATTTGTGCCGATCTGATTTCCAGCACCGGGAGGTGGAGGGCCATCGTAGAAACGCACCACAAAGCTTCCTTCGACGGCCTTGCTACCACTGTTGCCTATTTCTGCCTTCAAGGTCAAGGTGACGGGGTCCGCCGGTGAATATGGTGCTGCGGGGTCTGAGAAAATCCGGGCCGGCAGCAGGTTGACATGGGGCGCTGGCACTTGGCTGGTGACATAGGCTTCCCACTGCTCGCCGAAGAAGTTGATGTCCTGGGGCTTTGGGTCGGCAGGGGGGTTGAGTCCCGAATGGAAAAGATTGCCGTTGTAAATCTGCCCCCATTGGTTCTCCGTATCGTCGTCCAGGCTGTACCAGTTCCAGCGTTGCACCAGTCTGTTCTCGTCAGGGGGGTACCCGAGAGAAGTGTCAACGCATTCGGAGCCCAGAAAGTAGTCAAAGGTCGCATACATAAAGTCCCGAACCCGAACGACATCGAAATCATTGCCGTTCTCGTCAACAATGTCCGGAGCCATGTTGATTCCATACTCCGTGATGATCAGCGGCTTGTTTCCCTCCCCCCTTCCCTTCATCCATTGCCGGAAAGCGACGATATGCTGCTTGAAGAGGTTCATATTGTCGTTGTCTTTGATCTTGTAGAGCTTGCCCTGTGTAGCCGACATGCCAGGTGGGATATCGGCCCCCCAACTGCCGCTCTCCTCTCGCAAGATAAAACCGTGAACATTCCAGACATCAACCGGCATCCTCTCGCCATACCTGGCTTGGTATTCATCAAGGATTATGTCAAGATATTGCAGACGTAGGGGAGTGGCCTGAATCACGCCTCCGATGGCCACCTTGGCGGTCGGGTCCCATCCCTTTATGGCGTGGTAAAGCTCATGATAGGCCACGGCATAGACTGAGGGCAGCATCTCATCCTGGGTGTAGCACGTGCCTTCGATTTCCCAATCACGCCGGTCCATTTCGTTGCCAATGAGCCAGAGAGAGCCCTCATTGTTCTCTACATGCGTCCTCAATGTCGTCCAGTTAGATGGATTCGTCAGGGTGTAAGTATAAGGGGTGGTATACGCGCCACAGGGACTTTCCTTGCTTTGATGTAACCGAACTACCTGCACGTGTTCCATCCCCTCCGGACGCGTGGGGTTCAATTCTGTCCGGAAGTGATGATACCATCCGGCGTGGAGCCGATCTATATCCGAATAGTCGCTCGGATCCCGCAACACTGCTGCAAATCCAAAGCGACAATTACTAAAAGAGGTCTGGCCGGCAGCCACAAACGTCCAGAGGAAAAAAACGATGGCTGTCAGTGAAACCATAAGACCAATCGCTGCCGTGGATGGTATCAGAACCTTTCCTGGCTTCATAAAATTGCCTTTTCCTCAAATAGTGGGAACATCTAGCTATATTAAATTATATCATAAGTTAAATATGACATCAAAAACCGTAAACTATTAATCCTCCTCTCCCTGACGCCTCCCGACCCAGAGGGCGAGCAGAGCAGCCAGGGCGGCGCCCAAGGCAAATCCCAGTGGCGGTAAGAGACCACTGGCTCGTTTGGGCGTAGAGGTGGACGTGGCTGTGGGAGTTGGCGGTGAAGGCAGGGCCGTGGGAGGCCACGGCTCAGTGAGGGTGGCCATCGGCCCCGGTGGGGGCGTTTTCGTGGGCACGGGCGTGGCGGCACTAGGCTGAGGCGTGTCCGTGGCGACCGCTAACGTGGCCGTCGGCGGGACTGGTGTCAATGTTGCTGTGGGCGGTACGGGGGTATCGGTTGGCAGGGGCGTCGCCTCCGATGGAGCAGGGGTAGGCTGTAACTCCTCAGGAGGTATCTCAGTGGCAGGCTGTAGCTCCTCAGGGGGTTCCTCAGTGGTAAGCTGTGGCTCCGGAGTGCGGGTGGGCACTGTCTGGCGGTATGGATTCTGGCCCGGAGCGGCCCATGTGCTGGGCTTCGGAGAAAGGGTCACCAGAGCAGCCACTGTCAGGATCACCATGCCAGGCCAGGCGAGAAAATGTCGAAATCGCTTCATTGCCATTCCCTTATCTCAAGGCGATTTGGCCTCTGCCGAGCGAAAAGTCAACACTAGCTTCCGATCGGTGGATAGATCAAAGGTGTAGCGGATTCGTGCCTCTTCGACATTCACAGGGTCAGGTTCACTACTCACAACCTCTGCTCCCTGGGGCAGTAAGACCTTAACCTCAACCGGGGTGGCATCCGTTCCCGGTTGCTTTTGAATCAACAGTTCGTACCGATAGCCATCGGCCTCCCGGCGCACAATCTCGGGTGGAGGCTCGTATTCAAAGTGGATCTCCTTCCGTGTGGCGGGCGCCAGCTCAAAGAAGGTAGCAAAAACCGTCGTACCTGCTTCCAGCGGTTCGATCACAGGCTCCCCAGAGGTTCCCCGCCCATTCAGCAGGTGGGAGGCGGGGACCGGGGTGCGGGTAGCCTGCAATAGCTGGCTACCCTGAGGGACATACAGCCTTAGATAGCCCCAGTAGCACCTGTCCATCATCTGTTCATAGATTGGATCGTAACGGATCTCTTGCCTGCAACCTTCGATCTTTTGAGTGCTTCGATGCTGATAGGTCAGATCGAGAACGCTGTGGAGTCGGCCCTCGCTATCTATATCCACAGTATACCTCATAGACTCCTGGATCCGAGCATTTGCCTTGTTCCACCCCATGTTGGCGTCCACCGCGAAAAGATAGTCTCCCTCGACAGGCCGAATAGCACCATCCCAATAGAGATCGCTCAGGATGGCCGCCGTCTGGGGATCTTTAACGTAGATCAGGATGTGCTTTTCCTCCAAAGCCCGCCGCGTCTCAGTCACTAACGCCAGGGGATCAAAGGAATCCACGTCCCCCTCCAACCTGGTCAGCATAGCCTGCAGCAGGACGCCCATGAAATCCTTGCGATGTCTCCACCACTCACTGGTCATCCCTTGGCCCTCGGCGGGAGCCCAATAGGCTCTGATCTTGCCGATGACGTTCTGTGCATCTACCGTTTCTCTGTACTCTTCCAACTGTAAGGGGCCGAGCGCTTTAAATAGAAGCTGCAATGCTTTCTGATCCACGGCGATAACGCCGTCCACCCGCACTCCCTGACCCAGTTCGTACAAATCAGCCGCTGCCTTGGCGGTGGTCGGAAAATCGGGCGACCAGTTGGCATCCCGGAAGACCCAGATTTCGGCCAGCATGTACTCAAGAAGAGGGGCAGGCGGGTCCGGATAGGGCTTGGAAAAGTCATCTACGGCATAGCTATCCTTGAAATCTAGCGCGACGATCTTGCCGTGCTCAATCGTCAACAGACCGACCTCGGTGATGTAACCGCCCGTGGCCCGGCGCTCGTCTTCATTCTGGGCCAGGATCAGGTAGGATCGGGGACTGGAGGCACCTAACAATTCCGGCAGAGCCTGCGCCCCCCGCACCGCTGCATTGATCATCGGCCAGTAGCGGTCTACCTGCTCCACCCAGCGGGCCACGAGAGGCGATAGATGGGAGGCATCCACCTCGGCACGGAGAGCGGGAACGACCTCCAGTTGGCGCTGTGCCTCTGCCAATTGCGGCTGGGCAGCCACCAGTAGGGGCAACGCCTCCTGCAAAAGCGCCGCAGAGCCGTCGGAAGGGGTCCCCTCAGGCAACGCTAATCCGGCTACCGGCGCCAGCCCCTTGAAGGCCATCTCGCCAGCCGATGAAACGCGGACCCCGATCTCCAGCAGACGCGGTGCAGCCGCAATGTCTTCCCCCAGATAAGGTAGCCAGCCCAGTTTAGAAGACAGGGGCAGAAAGGGGCCCAACTCAGCCTGGAGGGCTTCGAGATCCTCCCGCACCCCCGACAGTTCATCGCCGACGGCCCGCAAATCAAGGGGCTCTGGCCCTTCCAGGTTCGATCCCTCTTTCGGGACCATGCCATCGAGGGCCCGCAGGTGCTGTCGGGCTGAGGAGAGATGGTGCCACAGCCGGTAGGCTTTGCCGCAGAACAGCCCCATGCACAGCAGCAACACCGTGAGAGCTACTGCATCTATTTTCCTACGAAGCTGTCTGAATCGAACGGGCATTCTCACCTCTCAGAAGTCAGATCGCTCCCCAGGTGATATCACTCTCCTTGCCGTCAGTCGTGATACGCACTCAAGATCCCGCTGTCCCGTTCGATCTGATAGATTAGTCGTGGCGGCAGGTTGGCCTCGATTGGGCTGCTCAGCGCTTCCTTTTTCAGCCTCATACCCCCGCTGCCTCTTGCCTCTGCTCAACACTGCGAGAAGGATGCCCACTGGTATCCCGGCCGCGAAGGCCCCTGCCCGAGAGAAGAGCAGAAGGGGCGAGAGAGTCGCTACAGGCGGGTCCTCACGCCAGGCTCCAGCAACGAACGGCAGGGTGCTGGCGAAGAAGGAAGTCAATGCTGCGAGGGAAAACCACAACGACTGAAGCCAGAGCACTGCTGCTCCCACCCCGCCGATCGTCAAATAGAAGAGAAGGACCTGGGCCTTAAGGAGTTGCGGGGTATAGGAATCTCGCACCATCTTGCCAGGGTGTTTGCAATAGGCACTCATGCGCCAGCAGGCCCGCCAGAACTTGACCCGCAGATAGTCGGGCCAACGAACTGGGTGTCGGTGATATACAATGGCCGCTGGATTGAAGACCATTTTGTATCCACCATGGGATATCCGATACGATAGATCGGCATCCTCAGCCGTCGGCCCCGGAATGGCTGGGTCAAAGCCACCCACTGCACAGATGATTGCCTTTCTGAACGCCGCTGCGTGTGTGTCAACAAAATCAATGTATCTATAGCGACTCAGGAGTCGGTACCGCTCCTCGAATTCCAACTGCACAAAACGGGGGATGATCCTCCGCTGCTGCGTCGCGTAGGCTCCCTTCACCCCTACAATCTCGGGATCGGCCAGTGGCTTCACCATTTGTTCAATCCAGTCTCTGGCTGGCACACAATCCGCATCCGTGAACAGAACGATCACTCCGTTGGCCTCAGCGACACCCCGATTGCGCGCTTTGGTGGGACCCTGGTGAGGTTGTGAAAGGATCCGCACATCGTAGCCCCGTGCAATCTCGGCGGTAGCATCGGTGGAGCCATCATCAACGACGATGACCTCGTAGGCTCCTTTGGGCATCGTCTGATCCAGTAGGGCCTGCAAGCAGGGGCCAAAGGTGTCGGCTGCATTGTAGGCCGGAACGATCACGGAGATCAACGGACATCTTCCCCAGGGACCACCACTGCCCCCCCAGACTTTAGGGCATGGAAAGCCATTGAGCTTCTGGACAGAAAGAAAGTGCCCAAAAGCAAGGGTAGCAAAAAGACTACCAGGTAAAGCACCAGGCTGCAGCCCAGGGCGATGCTTCTCTCCACCGAGAAGAGTGAGAGGACCAGCACACAGAGATACTGAAAGACGCCCACCTTGCCGGGCGAGGAAGGGACGGCTCCCCCTATCTGCAGGACAACCAGCAGGAAAAGGGCAGCCGAAAGGGGCAGGGCCATCCTCATGGCCAGGAAGACGACATAGTTGGTGGTCACGGCCAAGACCCAGATCAAAAGCGACCATCCCCAGATGCCCAGGCTAGCCTGGACGTGCCGCAAGACCTCAAGGCCCTTCAGGGCCGATTCGATCTGCAAATAGAACTGGCGGCCCGCCAAGGGCGGCAAGAGGCGCAGCAAGGCCGCCACCCCCTGCAATATGCGATCTCTCTGATATGTCATTGCCAACGCCACCACCAACACGGCTCCTGTACCAATGGCTAGGCTGAACCCCAGTTCCCACACCCATGAGGGCAGATAGATCAATAAGAACAAAAGGAGCAGGCAAAATAAGGTCATGAGCATATCGAAAAGTTTTTCCACCACAATGGTCCCCAGGGCCAGGCTTTTGCTGACCCCCTCAGTGGCTCCGACAGTGTACGCCCGGACCAGTTCCCCCAATCTGGCTGGAATGGCCAGGTTGAACATTTGGCCGATCATCAGGGCGCCGAAAAGTCCCTCAAATCGCAACTGAGCCTGGTTCGGATGGAAAAGGAGTCGCCACCGCGCCGTCTTGGCTATTCCTGTCAGCACCACAGTCACCACGGCCACGGCCACCAGCCCGTAGTCGGTGCGGGCCAGGGCAACAAGCACGTCTGCCAGGGCGACGCCTCGGAGAGCGAGCACCAAGCAGAGGACGCTCAGGAGAATACCCAGCCACCATTTGGCGCTACGCCTGATGGTTGCAACTGATAGAGCACCCACGATGCCTACCCTACCTCAGCGAACCACTTGCTGTAGCGGGCGAAGATCAGGTAGCCCACCACCAAAACAGTCAAGGAGGTCAAAAGGGTACGCAGAAAAAAGTCTAAGGCAGGAGGCCCTCCATAATACAGGATCACCCGATAGGAGGATATTATGGAAGCCATCGGATTAATGACGTAGGCCAAGCGCCAGATATTGAGATCCAGCCCCCAGAGAGAGTAGTGACGGGGTAGAATCTCCATAGGGTAGAAGACAGGTGTCAGAAAGAGCCAGGCCAATAATATCAACTGCATGATATGCTCCGTGTCACGGTAGAAGACATTCGAGGTCGCTAGGATCAGACCTAACCCCAGGGTGAAAGCAAATTGCTCGAGCATAACCACCGGCAGCAGTAGGATCCAGACGGTCAATTTGAACCTAAAGACCAGAAGCATTCCCAAAAGTATACCTAAAGCCAGCAAAAAGTGCACCAGGTTGGACAGTACGGCCGACAGGGGCAATATCTCCCGAGGGAAATAGACCTTTTTCACCAGGTGAATGTTGGCCACAACGCTGCCAATGGAGCCTATGACCGCTGAAGAAAAAAAGTTCCAGGGCAGGACGGCACAAAGAATGTAGATCGGCAGACGGTCAATGCCGCTGGCTGGCTGCAAGAAGGTGAAGACGATGGTGAAGACTACCATCATCAACAGAGGATTCAGCAAGGACCACAAGACCCCGAGGACAGAGTTCTTGTATCGTACCTTGAGGTCTCTCAGCACTAGGTTCCATGCAAGCTCTCGATAGCGAAAGACTTCAGCGATTTCGGCCAGCAAGACAGGTCTCATGGATGTCAACAATCTCTTTCCTACCTAATAGCCTCCCAGGACTCGCCATGCTTCGCCGATGATCAGACACAAGAAATCTACAACGCTGGTGTGTGTCCCAAAGCATCTTGATACAGCCGTGGGTTTCGTCTCAGAAGGAAGAATCATGACGTCCAGTTTCGATGCCCCTCAGCGCACGAAACGTCTCAAGCCCGGTATTCTGCTCAGCAAGCCGCTCCCGAACCTCTTCCGCCCCCGGCGGCCATCACCGTCTCGTGAATAATAATAGTAGTAATAATAGTAATAGTAGGAGCTGGCCCCGCGCACGGAGAACTTGTTCAACACAACGCCCAGGACATTGGCTCCCACCCGCATCAGGTCTTCCTTGGCCCGCCGCGCTGTGTCCCGTCGCGTGTTTCCGGCATCTGTGATAATGAGCACCCCGTCCGACTTGCTAGACAGCACTGCCGCGTCGGTGACAGGTAGAGCCGGTGGACTATCCAGAAGTACCACGTCAGCTCCTTCCTTGAGGTTTTCGATTAAATCAGTCATCTTCTGAGAGCCGAGGAGTTCCGAGGGGTTGGGTGGCAGGGGGCCGGTGGTTAACACTTGTAGGTTCTCAACCTCGGTGCTCTGCAAGTATCCGTCAACCAGCGGCCGATCTTGGAGCAGGACGTTGGTCAGGCCTTCTTTATTGGTCAGATTGAATATCCTGTGCATAACAGGCCGTCGCAAGTCCGAGTCAACGATGACAACCCTTGCCCCTGCTTGGGCCATGACCACTGCCAGATTGGCAATAGTGATGCTCTTGCCCTCGGCGGGGCTGGGGCTGCTGACCAAGATGGTTTTCAGAGGTTTGTCAATGGCAGAGAATTGTATATTCGTGCGCAGGATTCGGTAGGCCTCAGCGATGATAGACCTGGGGTGCTTGATAGTGATGAGTTTCTCCGGGTAAGTGTCGCCGCCGATGCGAGTGATAGCTCCCAGGGTAGTAAGCCCTAACGTCTTGGAGATGTCCTCCGGGGACTTGACGGTGTCATCCAGGTACTCCAAGAGGAAAGCCGCCCCCACGGCCAGGATCAGTCCCACTGCGGCTGCCAGGAGGACGTTGGAATGTGACCTGGATCTAATAGGGACATTGGGCACTGCCGCTGGCTCGACGATGGTCAGGTAGTTGATAGGGCCACTTTCAGTGAAGGCCAACAGCGAAGCATAGTTGCCCTGCCAGATATTGATCTGCGCCTCTAGGGCCTGGATCTGGGCCCGGGTATCCTGAATCTGGCGGGCGCTGAAGGCCGTGGTCAGGCCTTGTTCCAACTCGGTCACCTGCTCCTGGGCAGCCTTAATCTTGGCTTCCAGGCCGGCTATCTGCTCCTCCACGAACGCGCGGCGTTGCTCCCGCTGCGCCCTCTCCGGTGCAGTGGGGCTCTGCAGGATCAGTTGATTGGCAATCTCGTCGGCAATGGCCTTGGCCCGCTGAGGGTCGGTGTCCAGGACCGTGATCTCCAGCAACTGGGTCCCCTCGATGAGGCTCACGCTCACCCGGCCGACCAGGGCCCGCCAGTTCATATCCAACCCCAAGGCGTTGATAGCTCCCTCCAGAATGGTCTGTCGCCTGACGAGCTGGACGTAGGTCTCGGCCAGGCTCTGTGCAGTCCAGATGTCCTGACTGGTGGGATTGGGGCTCTCAATGGTCTGGCCCACCATGATCGTGGTCGTGGTCTGATAGATAGGGGGCGCGGAGCGGCTGGTCATGAAGGTGGGGATGGCAGCGATAGCAGTGCTTAAGACGATAAGCCACAACCATTTCCAGACGATAGCGAGATATTGACGTATTTCCATAGATCATTTCTCCTTGTCTTCTAGCGCACTTCAAGGCACCAGTGAAGAGGGAATATCCCTGGGCCACTTTATCCAGACTGGATCCCAATCGTTGTAAGGGTTGTCGCTGATGTTGCGCTGCCGACTACCATCGGCATCCATAACCCAGATTTGTCTGCGTCCGCTCTCCCTATTCGACCAGAAGACGATCTGCCTGCCATCAGGGGAGTAACTGGGGTGCTTGTCCCACTCCCAGTCGTTTTGCGTCAGCCTGGCGTCGGGCACGACCGCCTCTTCCTTCCTCATATCTATCACGTGTATCTCGTCGTTTCCATCCTCTTGGGAGACGTAGGCGATGTGGACACTGTCCGGCGACCAGGCTGGCAGGTAAGCCTCTCCAAGGGGAGGCGCTCTGAGGCGCCATGTCCAATTGTCGGCCGTGTTGCGTACCCAAAGCTCATGCCGGCCCTTCCACTTGTAGACAAAGACCTGTTGGCTCATGTCTGGCGAATAAGTGTCCAGATCGAGGGCGAACTCGTAGGCCCAGCGGTCGGTCAATCGGGCGATGTTGCTTCCATCAGGGTCCATGACCCAGACAGTAGGTTCCTTCTCCAGTCCTCCCTCTCGGTCAGAGAGAAAGGCGATCTTGCCCCATAGTTCGGGCGGCATCCTAGCCGGGTCTGGCGTGGGAGTCGGTGTAGGTTCGGGGGTTACAGTTGGGCTGTCAGCGTAGATCAAGGCCGGTGTGGATGTGGCCGTGACCATGTTAGGCGGTGTGGGTGTGGGGGTACCTGTAGTGAATGCCCTAGCTGTGGCCACGGCGGCCATGTGTTGGGCCGTGGCTACATTCTCCGATGTAGGCGTGCTGGTCACGATAACGGGCGTGGCCCAGTTGGGTGGCAGGGGTGTAGGGGGGCCAGTGGTTGTGGCGCGCACAGTAGCTGTGGCAGCCACAGCGGCCGCCGTCAGCACGTTCTCCGGTGTGGGCACACTGGTGATCAGAACGAAAGTGGGGGTGGGAGTAGCTGTGACCATGTTGAGGGGCGTAGGTGTGGGCACGCCAGTAGTCATGGCCACGGCCGTGGCCCAGATCGCCATGGCGGTAGCCGTGGCTGCGTTCTCCGGCGCAGGCGTACTGGTCACTACAATGAAAGGTGTCGCCGTGACTACATTGGCTGGCACGCGGGTGGGCGTGCCGATCATGGTAGCCCGAGCCGTGGCCGTGGCCGCTATAGCCGCCGCCGTCAGCACGTTCTCCGGCGTGGGTGTGCTGGTCACCACGACGTATTTGGGTGAGATTGGCTCCGAAGGTAGGGGGCCGACGCTCAAGATCAGCACTGGTTTGGCCCCCAGGCTCTCGGGGCCGTAGCCAGTGTCCCAGGCGAAAAGGTCATTGTGGCCCGAAAGAGGCCCATCCAGGCGGAACGATACCCTGCCTATTTCCAGAATACGCTCTTCAAGGGCTGCCCGTTGCTCTGCCGTCAGTGTAAAGGTGTTTACTTTGTTCCTGCCCAGGTCGGCATTGCCCAGGGCAGGTGGAATGGTCTGCTGTACCTTAAAGTTGTGTATATCCTGATAGGTATGAGATGGCCAATCGGTATCGGCATCGGCTTCCAGCATCCGCAGTTCCCAACTGCCGCCGGCTCCCAGACGTTCTTCGCTCAGGCCGGTCAACTGCACAATGGCCAAATAAATAGGAGCTCCTTGGGGGACAACCGAGAGATCGAACTGTAGAATCCCGTGGTAGATGTTCCCCTCGTATATGCCGACATACATATATGAATCGCCAAAGTGACTGCCTTGCTTCTCGTTGCTGCCCACCCAACCGACGGCACTGGCGGCTGGCGACAGGATATAAGTGTTACTGCCAGGCGGTGGGGTGGGCGTGGAGGTGGGGTGGAGGAACTGAAAGGGTGTCGGCGCCAAAGTGATCACCGGCGAGGCCGTCGCCGTGGGAGTTGGAGTTTGAAAGGCCGCCGCAGGAGGCTCCGGCGTGGGCGGTACCAGGAAGACAGAGGAGCCATAGTAGACCAGGGTCAGAATGGCCATCACACCTGCCACCGCCCACAAGGTGATCCTCAGAGGCGAAAGGCCCTTTTCAGGCCCCCCTTCCCAGTACGCTTCTTCCGTCGCTTCTGCTGCTCCCTCAGCTCTTTCTTCATGCTGGAGCGACTCGAGGGCTCGGTCAGCCGACACGGTGGATGGGGAGATAGTCTCGGGTACTTCAAAGTCGGGACAAGCCGGATGGTTGGCACCCAGGCAGAACTCTTCCTGATGCTCCAGTTCGATGGGTACAGCCCTTCCCGACGCGAAGCAGCGATGAGCATCTTCCGGATAAGAAAAGTGGGAGGATCTATCTTCTTCGAGGCCCAGGTAAGGGCAATATGGGGGTGAAGAACTTGCCATATAATCTCCACTTACGGTAATCGGTCAAGAGTGCCATGCTTTCCTTACAAGTTTGTACTCGTGACGTATGTGAGGCAAAAGCAAGTTATAGGGCATACCTCCAGGGTCAAAATCTTCTGGTAGTTCTTGCGCCTCAATTTGACGAACTATAGCAAACTAACGGTTGTGTTAGCAATAAGCCAAATAAAAACACGGCTTACCCTCGCCTGTTCTCTAGCCAGCGTTGTGCCTCAGCATTGGGAACTAACCAAATAGGCCCACGCTTGTAGCCTTTGATTTTACCGGCCAGCAACAGTTGACGGATTCGGGAAGGATTGAGGCCCACCCACTCTGCCAACTCTTTGACAGTCCAGTCGGTCCTGCCAGGGTTCTGTGGCTTGTCCATTAACACCTCCGTACCCATAACTTGCCCCAAGCATCAGACGGTCTGCTGCTCCTGCCCTAAGCCGCCCTTCCGGGGAACGGCCCCGTGGGTGTATGGTCTCTCCATCGCAAGGTGTCACGAAGGCCCAGAAACCAGCGATAGGGATAATATAGCGGCACCAGGAACCGGTGGGGGATACGGTAGCAGCGCTGCATGTAGCCTGCTGACGGGAAGAAGATACACCACGCGAAGCGCAACCGCGGTCCCCAGCCCGGCATGCTCGCCAGGTCAACCCAGAAGCGTTGAGCCGAACGGTGCGCAGAGGTGAGCCGGGCGAAGACACGCTCTTCATCGCGCGAGGGCCGCAGGGCGCGTAACCGCTCCAGCACGGCAGGGGGAATCGGTGCGTGCCACTCGTGGCCCACCCGGGTCAGGATCTGCTGCACCGGCAACACCAGGTCGTAGGCCCGGGCCCGGGCCAGAACCTGGTCCCAGTCAATCTGCTCCTGGTAGAAAGCGATCACCTCTGCCACGTCGTGCAGCCAGAGCAACCTCAGTTCCCCCTCGCCGCTGTGCTGCAACGGCATATGACCACACAGATGAAGCACCTGCGCCTCGGGACCCAACATCCAGGCGGAAGCATCCCCGATGCGGACGGGCAGTGCCGTTTGCCAGAACCAGTCCATGGGGACAGCGTGTTGATAATAGAGGGGACCAAACAGGCTCCAGTGGATCTCAATCGGGGCCTTCACCTCTCCAGGCTCGACCAACATTATCTCATTCTTGTAGGTGGAGAGATAGCCAGCACGGTGTTCGGCGTGGGCAGGCTCGTAGCCCAGCACCGAAGGAACACGCAGGGCGGTGGGCACATCCTCCTGTCGCACCAGCAGGTCAAGATCCACCATTGGACGTACTGCGTTGCGGTAGACCGTTTGGGCGAGGGCAGCCCCCTTGAGCAGGATGACGGGTACGCCCTCCGCCGTCAAATGGCCTACCACATCCTCCAATTTGTGGAGAAGGCGCAAATTGCGGCCGACGTGGTCGTAGTAAACGAGGCGCAGGTTCTCTTCAACCAGTGGCGGAAGCAAGTCCTGGCCGCGCACAATGTGATAGAGCAGCGGGGCCACCCCCCCGACATAGGCAACCTGGCGTAGGGCATCCCAAACGAGGTCATTTCGCACGCTCAGCGCCCGTGCGCGCTCCAGCGCCGTAGGGTCCCAGCGCCCGCGCAGGCAGAGGAGCAGAAACTGGGCCACGCTCTCGTCTTTCCTACTCTGTCTCTGCTCAGCCATCTTTACCTTCAATGGGGGGTGATGATCTGTTGGTTGGCGACCAGTAAACGGTAATAGTCGTTGCTTCCCAGGAGTTGCTGGTGCGTCCCCACCGCCATCAGCCGTTTCTCGTTTAACAGCAGGATGCGATCCGAGTTCTGAATGGTTGAAAGCCGGTGAGCCACTACAAACAAGGTCTTGTCCCGGACCAGCGTTGGGAGCGCGTCGAAGATGGACCTCTCCACCACGCTGTCCAGCGCAGACGTGGGCTCATCCAACACCAGGATGTCCGGTTCCTTGATCAGTGCCCGGGCGATGGACAGCCGCTGTTTTTGCCCTTCCGACAGGTTGACGCCTCGTTCGCCGACTGGAGAATTGTACCCATCCGGCAGACTGACGATGAAATCGTGGATACCTGCTGCTTTAGCAGCTCGAGTGTCCATCTCTGGGCTGGCGCCAGGGTTGCCATAACACAAGTTGGCCATGATCGTCCCGGACAGTAGCAGCGTGCTCTGCGATACGTAGCCGATACGCTGGCGCAAGGCCCTCAACTCGTACTCTGAGGCCGGCCGGCCATCGAACCAAATCTCACCCTGGGTTGGCTTGTAGAAGCGCAGGATGAGGCTCACCAGCGTCGTCTTGCCCACGCCGCTGGGGCCCACGATGGCTACATGCTCTCCAGGACGGATGAGACAAGAGACGTCCTGAAGCACCGGTTCACGGCCATCGTAGGAAAAGGAGACGTTCTTGAACTCGATCGCGCCACGAAGCCACTCGACCTTTTTTCCGGTATCCAGGTTCTCTTCCGGGACGATATCAAAGAGGGCTGAGACCCGTTCCAGCGCAGCCAGTGCGTCTTGAAGTTGCAGGTTGGTGTCAGCCAGAAATTGTGCTGGACCGTATACGTACCCCAGGTAGGCCTGGAAGGCCAGCAATGATCCCAGGCTCCAGTCGCCTACGATGACCTCGTAAGCGCCGACGACCAGGACCACGAGCTTGGCGACATACCCCAAGGCGCTGAGAGTCAGATTGGCGACCGAACCGACCGCCACCCGCTCCAACGAGATCTGAAAGGCGGCTCTCAACTCGGACATTATGCGATCCACCTCGCGCTTTTCGGAGACAAAGGCCTTGATCAGCGAGGTGGCAGACAGCGATTCCTGCATGCGACGTGAGAAGTTGGCTTGTTGTTCCATGCCCTGGTGGCTCAAGACACGCGTCTTGTGAGAAAAGTAGCGCACGCCGATCATCAGCCCAGGGAGGATGACCAGCGTCACGATGGCCAGTTCCCATTCCAGGTAGAGCAGCAGTACTACCCCGCCCACAAGGCGGAGGATATTGCTAATGATGAGGACGAGGATGCTGGAAAAAAACCAGCGCAACCCATACACGTCGGACGACAGACGCGACATCAGATAGCCGATCTCTTTGTCGTCGAAAAATGACTTGGGGAAGCGCAGTACCCGGTCGAGGAGATCATGCTGGATGTCGAGAAGGACCCCTTGCTCGAAATGGGTGAAGTAGAACCGCCGCAGCAGGTTAGCCAGCATTTCAAGGACCTTGATCCCAGCCAGCAGCAGCACGGTCCCGGCCAGCAGGCTCAGTTGCCGGCCCAAGATGACGTCGTCAATCAGGTAGCGATTGATGAGGGGTTGAGGAAAACCAAGCAGGGCACTGAAAAGGATAAGGAGAGCGCCCAGCACGCCTTTGCGCCAGTGCCGGGCGACGAAAGGACGCAGGTTCTGGAGGTTGGCCCGTAGACCAGCATAGCCCTCCCGGCCGGCAATGCGGTCCTCCGGCAGTTCACGGGAGAGCCCCTGTTTCAAGTACGTGAACCAGGTATTCATAGACTACTCTGCGCCATCCGGTCTGGAAATCACCAGGTCATACGGCTTCTGGCATTCGAAGCGGTTCTGATGAGGCCACCAGCGGGCCACTGTCCGTCCGCCACAAACGTACTTGACCTGGGTGCCACGGTTGTTAACCAGCCGCACCCGGGTGATCTTGGGCCGCCACACCCGGCGCATCAGGCCGCTGGCTCGCAGGCGCTGGTAGAGCCCACGCCCCAGCCGCGCTGCCAGGTTATACGCACAGCGCCGGGCGCGCAGGTACACAACCCACAGTTGACCCGCACGCCCACCGTGAACCAGCCGCCGCCCACCCCGCTCGACATACGTAACCCGTCCCAGCAGCCTGTCTGCTGTCACGAGCCCCACATCATCAACCTGCGCGTTGTTGTCACCCTGCGTGAGCAGTCCCCCTGGCTTGATGGCCACAACACGATGGACAGTGGGAATCTTTTCATCATCCGCAGTCGTTGAGCGGAACGCGACAACATCCCCAGGCCGGATCGCAGTGAACGGGACTGGCTCGATGAAGACTTGATCTCCGGATCGCAGCGTGCCCAACATGCTACGGCCGTGATAGGCACGCATAACATGGGGCACGGCTGACCTATCTTCCGAACGGTAAAGCATCTGGCGGTCCCAATTGTGGAAGGGGGAGAGGCCAAGGGCACGGTTCACGGCCATATTGGGCTCGTTCCCACACCCGAAGCATCAGGTATCGCCCCTGCGATGCATATTCCGCCCACATTGTTCAACCCCTTCTGACACCCATCTTCTTCATTCTGATTGCCCCAAAAACAGCCCCGGTTGATGTTTTGATTCCCATTACTGCAGCCCCCTGTGATGTTTGAATTCCCGTTATCACAGCCACCACTAACGTTATGATTCCCGTTGTGGATACATTGTCCTAAAATAGCACCTACAGGTCCCAGATCCTTTGCTTCCGGTTTAACATACTTAATCTTGTGCTTCATCTCTTCGCTCATGAAATGCCTCCTTGAATTATCAACCGTCGTGGTAGTCCGATCCTCAATCGGGCCGCAACACTATTTGGCATGGAAAGACCTCGCCGTATCGAGAGCCTGCCTCTGCTGATCTGCTCCAAAGTAATGCACCATCAGGTCAACGACGCTGCCTGACAGATCGAAAACGAGCCGATAGGCTGGGTATCTCCGGGCGATGGCCGCCACGTCTGCAAAGCTCTTGCGCCTCACGTCCGGGGCGAAAGCGTTCTGACGGACTATTTGGAAAAGGCCATTCATCAACTGACGACAGGCCGATAGAGCATTGAGCGGTTCCAGCCGGACATCGCCTCCTTTGACCAGGGTAAACATGGCTTGCAGGGGTAAACCCCGCAGCTTGGCTGCCTTTCCCTCGCTCAAGGGCCGCAGTGGTTGCGGGTAGCCTGCATCTGCCACAGACCAGGAACCGTCGTGGGCAGGAATGAGATAGACGACATCGTCAGCCAGAGGACTGAAGGACGGCGTCAACAGACGGCGGATGGTGCTCTTGCCTGCCCCGTTTGTCCCCAGGAAGACCAACGTCCCACCTGGAGCAACCACCGCAGAGGCGTGAAGCCCCCAGATCCCGCATGGGTCGGGGACATCTCTGCCCTTTCTTTTCAAATCCTCGATGAACTCGATATTAAGCATGGCCACCCCTATTCCATGACCGTAACCGCGTCTCCGGGAAGAGGCCCCTGGCCTCAGCTTCCGCGCACAACGACGATGGCCACACCAGGTGCCCACTATCCAAATAATTCTGAACCACGCAACTGGTCAGGCAAC
>Ga0180437_10004842_pt1 | contig 18815 bp, 15 predicted proteins | sample SS_ome_4_FD_132410 | JGI IMG/M metagenome (GOLD analysis project Ga0180437, IMG submission 132410) | Hypersaline lake sediment archaeal communities from the Salton Sea, California, USA - SS_3_D_1 metaG | ecosystem: Environmental > Aquatic > Non-marine Saline and Alkaline > Hypersaline >... | reverse complement strand
GCGCGGTCGCTCGAGTACTTCCGGATTCCGCGGGACATCCTGACGCTCTGCTTCGGCAAGTCCACCTACGCCCGATGCGGCATCGTGGTCAACGTCACGCCCTTCGAGCCGGAGTGGGAGGGCTTCGCCACCCTGTCCATCTCCAACACCGCGCCGGCGCCCGTCAAACTCTACTCGGGGGAAGGCATCGCCCAGGTCGTGTTCCTCTCAGCGGATCAGGCCTGCGAGACCTCCTACGCCGACAAGAGGGGCCGGTACCAGGCGCAGAAGGACATCACGCTCCCGGCGGACCGCTAGCCCGGAGGGTCATCGGGCCATCCGCCGCGGCGTTGGACCTGCCTGCGCTGCGGGCGTCGCCGCATGGGCGTGCGATCTGTCGGCGCCGCCCCGGCCCTTTGCCTTGACACCCCCTCCCCCCGCGCCTAGAATCCATGCCTACGGTCGTTGTTCTTCACTGAGGTCGGACAACGGGGCAGGCGCTCCGGGCGTTCAAGGGCCATGCGAGAATCCATCAAGCAGTTCGTCCAGGTGTTCGCCGAGACCCTCCCGGTCCCTGAGCCGGTCTACGAGTTCGGTGCGCTCCAGGTCCCGGGCCAGGAGAGGTTCTCGGACTTGCGGCCCTTCTTCCCGGGGAAGGAATACGTCGGGACCGACATGCTCGAGGGGCCGGGTGTGGACGTGATCCTGAACCTGCACGACCTCCACCTGGCCGACGGCTCGGTCGGGACCGCACTCGTCCTCGATACGCTCGAGCACGTGGAGTTCCCCCGCAGAGCGATGGAGGAGGTCCACCGCGTGCTGAAGCCCGAGGGGGTCGCCGTAATCGCCTCGACGATGAAGTTCCCGATCCATGGGTATCCCTACGACTACTGGCGGTTCACACCGGAGGCCTTCAAGAGTCTTCTCGGGCCCTTCGCCTTCCGATTCGCCGACATGGCCGGGGATCGCAATTTCCCCGAGATCGTGGTGGGGATCGGGCTGAAGGCCGAGCCCGTCGGGGGGGCGCTCGATCGGTTCATGCCCAGGTTCGAGGTCTGGCGGAAATCCTGGACGAGGCCCGGGGTGGTCGACTACTCGGGCAGTATCTGGAGGAAGCGGTTCAAGGAATGGGTGCCTCCCATCCTGTTCCCGAGACTGTTGGCCATCTACAAGAAACTGCGCCCGTTCGAGTACGATGAACCCTGAGGATGCCCCCGAGTCTCGCAAGGCTTTTAGTTACTTTATCTTGACAGCGTTGTCCCCAGCACGTAGAATTTGAAGCTGCTTTCGGTTTCCCGCCCGGGGCGGGTGGGACGTCGGCGGGTAGGGGAGATCAGACCCTCTTTTTTTTGGAGGCGCAGTTAGCATGAGTGAGGCCAAAGACCGCCGTCGGGGGACTCTCGCCCTCGGTCTCGATGTTGGATCGGTGAGCGTCAACACGGTCGTCATGGGGCCCGACGGGGAGGTGCTCGAGGAACAGTACAGCCGACTCCACGGCCAGCCTGTCGAGACCGTCCTTCGCTGTCTGGAGGACCTGCTCCGCCGGCACCCCGCGGAGCGCCTCGGATGGGTGGGGGTGACGGGAACGGGCGGCGGGGTGATCGCAGGGCTCCTCGGGGGAGAGCTCGTCAACGAGATCGTGGCTCAGAACAAGGCCGTTGCGAGGTTCCATCCCCACATCCGGACCCTGATCGAGATGGGGGGCGAGGACTCCAAGTTCCTCACCTTCCGGCCTTCCGGGGACGGCCAGCTGCTGCTCGAGGATTTCGCCATGAACACCCAGTGCGCCGCCGGCACGGGGTCGTTTCTCGACCAGCAGGCCTCTCGCATGGGACTCTCGATCGAGGAGGAGTTCGGTCGCCTGGCCATGCGGTCGGAAACCCCCCCCCGGATCGCCGGCCGGTGCAGCGTGTTCGCGAAGTCGGACATGATCCATCTCCAGCAGATCGGGACCCCGGTCCACGACATCGTCGCCGGCCTGTGCTTCGCGGTGGCCCGGAACTTCAAGAGCGCCATCGCACGCGGGAAGACGTTCAAGAGCCCGATCGCGTTTCACGGTGGGGTGGCCGCCAACCGGGGTCTCGTGCGCGCCTTCGAGGAGGTGCTGGGTCTGGAGAGCGGGGAGCTCTTCATCCCCGAGCACTTCGCCGCGATGGGGGCCATCGGGTCGGTCCTGGCCGCATGGGAGAAGAGCCCCGAACCGGGAGCCGGTATCGACGGACGGACGGACGCGCTCCGCCAGTACCTGGAGCGGCGGAAACCGCCGAGGAACGCGCACCGGCCCCTGGCCGAGGACTGGAGCATCGAGGATCGCCGGATCGCGGGCGCGGTGCGCGCGATCCGCCCCGGGGACGGCAAGGTCGACTGCTTCATCGGGGTGGACGTCGGCTCGCTCAGCACGAACGTGGTGGCGATCGACCGGGACCGCAACGTGCTGGCGCGCCGGTACCTTCCGACGGCCGGGCGCCCGCTGGAGATGGTGAGGCGCGGGCTGGCCGAGATCGGCGAGGAGATCGCCGACCGTGTGGTCGTGCGGGGGGGCGGGACGACGGGCTCGGGGCGCTACCTGACGGGGGACTACGTCGGCGCCGACATCGTGCGAAACGAGATCACGGCCCAGGCCACCGGCGCGATCTACATCGACCCCAACGTCGACACGATCTTCGAAATCGGCGGCCAGGACTCGAAGTACATCAGCATACAGAACGGCACGGTCGTCGACTTCGAGATGAACAAGGTCTGCGCGGCCGGGACCGGGTCGTTCTTGGAAGAACAGGCCGAGAAGCTGGGAATCCGCATCGTGGGCGAGTTCGGTGAAATCGCCCTGTCGGCCGACGCTCCCGGGCGGCTGGGCGACCGGTGCACGGTGTTCATGGAATCTGACCTGGTGGCGCACCAGCAGTCGGGGATGGCCAAGGACGACCTCATCGCCGGGCTCGCCTATTCGATCGTGTACAACTATCTGAACAAGGTCGTGGGCGACCGCCGGGTTGGGGACCACATCTTCTTTCAGGGTGGCGTGGCGTCCAACGACTCGGTGGTGGCCGCGTTCGAGAAGGTGGTCGGCAAGCGCATCACCGTACCGCCCCACCACGACGTCACGGGCGCCATCGGCGTAGCCATCCTGGCGTCCGAGGCGGTGGCCGACGGCCGACCGACCAAGTTCCACGGCTTCGATCTCAGCCATCGGACGTACGAGACCAAGACCTTCACGTGCAAGAAGTGCTCGAACGTTTGTGAGATCCGGCAGATCCGCTTCGGGCAGGAACGGCCCCACCACTACGGGGCCCGCTGCGAGATCTATGAGGTGGAGGCCCGCAAGAAGGACGTAGTCCACCTGCCCGACCTCTTCGAGGAACGACAGCGCATGCTCCTCGGCCCGTACCACGATCACCCCGAGGGCGACCCCGAGGCCACCGGCCCGACGGTGGGCTTCCCGAGGGTCCTGCACTTCTACGAGCTGTTCCCCTTCTGGGAGGCCTTCTTCCGCACGCTGGGCTGCCGCGTCGTGCTCTCCGAACCCACGAACCCGGGCATCATCAACACCTCCACCCGGGTCGTGGCGGCGGAGACGTGTTTCCCCGTCAAGGTCGTCCACGGTCACGTGCTGGCGCTAGCCGAGCGCGGGGTCGACTTCATTTTCCTGCCCAGCGTGATCAACCTGGAAAGCCCGCACAAGGGCTACGGCGAGAACTACAGCTGCCCGCTGGTGCAGGCCGCGCCCTACATCCTTCGGGCCGCCCTCGACGTCCGTTCCCTGGGTCCCGAGCTCATCGAGGGGCAGGTCCATTTCCAGGAAAGTCCGGGCCGGATTCTGAAGGAGCTGGCGGCTCTGGGCGCGCGGGTGGGGGCGCCGAAGTCCAAAGTCAAACGGGCCGTGGCCGAGGCCCGGGCGGCTCAGGACGCCTTCGTACTGGCCTGCCGGACCCGGGGACGCGAGATCCTGGAGGGTCTGGGCCCCGATCAGCTGGCCGCCGTCATCATCGCCCGCCCCTACAACGGGTGCGACCCCGGGATCAACCTCGGGCTGCCCAAGAAGCTGCGGGACCTGGGGGTGCTGGCCATTCCCATGGACTTCCTGCCGGTCGACGAGGTGGACATCCACGCCATCTTCCCCAACATGTACTGGCGGTACGGGCAGCGGATCCTGTCTGCGATCGAGCTGGTCAAGCGCGACCCGCGCATCAACGTCGTGTACATCTCCAACTTCAAGTGTGGTCCGGACGCGTTCATCGAGCACTTCGTCCGGGAGCGGATGGGAGAGCGGCCCTACCTGGAGCTGGAGATCGATGAACACAGCGCGGACGCGGGGGCGATCACGCGGTGCGAGGCCTTCATAGACAGCGTAAGGCATCGGGTTCCGGCCCGGGTCGAGGTGGAAACGGGAGTCGCCGGGGCCGCCGCGAAGTAAGCGGGCCGCCTAGGGGGCGTAGGGAGTGACCATGACGAACGAGCGTCGCACGATTTTCATTCCTCTGATGTGCGATCACGCATACCCGCTGGCCGCCGCGTTCCGCGCGTGTGGGGTGGCGGCGGAGGTGCTGCCGGAGTCGAACGGGGAGACGCTCGAATGGGGCCGGCGGTATTCCTCGGGAAAGGAGTGCTACCCCTTCATCGTCACCCTGGGGGATCTGGTTCGCAAAGTCCGGGAGCCCGGTTTTGATCCCGCCCGGTCGGCGTTCCTGATGCCCTCGGCCAACGGGCCCTGCCGCTTCGGCCAGTACAACCAGATGCAACGCATCGTGCTCGACCGGTTAGGGTACGGGGATGTCGAGATCTTCTCGCCCGACTCCCGGAACTCGTACTCCGATTTCGCCGGGGTGGGGACGGGGTTCGAGCGCCTGGCGTGGCAGGGGATGGTGGCCACGGACCTGATCCAGAAGGTCGTGTGGGAGACCCGACCCTACGAGAGGCAGCCTGGAGAGACGGACCGGGTCTACCGGCGGGCGCTGGACCTGATCTCGGGGGCGGTCGAGTCGGCCGACGAGAAGGTGGCCGACGTCATGCCGAGCATCCGGGAGATGTTCGAGGCGATCCCGGTGGACAAGGACGAACGCCGGCCCGTCATCGGGGCGGTCGGCGAGATCTTCTTGAGGAGCAACGCGTTCAGCAACTCCCAGATCGTACGCAAGCTGGAGGCACTCGGGGCGGAGGTGTGGGTCGCGGCCTTCACCGAGTGGGTCTTCTACGTCAACCACCGCTACCTGGAAGACTGCCGGGAGGAGCGCCGTCTCCTCGGCTGGCTCCGGGGCTACATCAAGGACCGGGTCCAGAAGCGGGACGAGCACCAGCTGGCGAAGCACGTTGAGCCCCTTCTTCTGAACAGGCACGAGCCTACCACGGCCGAGGTGCTGGCCCACAGCATGCCCTACATGCACCACTCCTTCGGGGGCGAGGCCATTCTCTCCATCGGGAAGGCGGTCGACTACGTGCACCGAGATGTCTCGGGCATCGTCAACATCATGCCCTTCTCGTGTCTTCCGGGGATGGTGGTCACGGCGATTTCGAAGAAGTTCCGGGAGGATTTCGGAGGCATCCCCTGGTTGAACATGACCTACGACGGCCAGGAGGAGGCCAGCGCCCAGACCCGGCTCGAGGCCTTCGTCTATCAGGTCGGTCAGTACCGTCTGCAGGCCTCCCGCTAGCCCCCGGCATCGACGGTACGGATGGGTGTCGGTCAGATGGCCCTTCGCACGGAAGTCCCGGCATCTGAGGTCGACGGGCGGGTTCTCGACCGGCAGCTCGGGGACGCCTGGTTGGGGTGGAAGGGCGGGGTGGAGGAGTACGGGGGCGACTTCCGGGAAGGCCGGAGGTTGTTCCTCCTGCTCTCGACGGCCACCGTGGTGATCGGAATCCTGGCCGCCCTCTTCCTGTGGTTCCTGATCAGTCCCAGACTCGGCCTCATCGGTGCCTGGCTGCAGGGCTTGGTCCGCGTCGTTCTCGTTGCGGCGCTGGGCCTGTTCTGGGTGTGGTACGCGTTGACGCTGGCCTCGGTGCTCCTCGAGCGTCGGCTCCTGCTCGGGCACGGCCCCCGACAGCGATTCATGGTCGGCATCGTGCCCTGGGCCGTACGGCTGGGGCGGCTCTTCGGAATCTCGAGGGATCGGATCTTCAACTCCTTCGTGCGGGTCAGCAATTCCGTGGCGCGGGCCACCCACCCGAGGGTCGCCCGGGGTGAACTCCTGCTCCTCCTCCCTCGATGCCTCACCCGGGAGATCCGGCGGGTTCTCCTGGATCTCGGCCGGTCCCACCACTGTCAGATCGCAACCGCATCGGGCGGAACGGTCGCGCGGTTGGAGATCGAGAAGATGAAGCCCCGCGCCATCCTGACCATGGCGTGCGAGCGGGACCTGGTGAGCGGGATCGGAGACGTGGCTCCCGAGATCCCCGTCATCGCCATCCCCAACCGGCGACCCCGGGGTCCCTGCAAGGATACGCAGGTGGACCCCGAGGAGGTCGAGGGGGCCATACGCTTCTTCCTGCGTTTGGGGGAGTAGCCCGAGTAGGTTCGCCTCTCAGGGGGTACGGATGTTCCACGTTGCTTCCGAGGACGAAATCCGAGCGGGCCGCACGACCGACGTGTATTTCGCGCGGGCCATGGAGATCCTCCGGGCCGAGGGTCGCGACCCCGAGGTGGCGGCCGAGGTGATGGTGCATGGGCCCCCCGGCGACTGGCCGTGGGGCGTCCTGGCGGGCGTCGAGGAGGTGGCGCGCCTTGTGGAGGGCGTAGAGGTGGACGTGGAGAGCCTGCCCGAGGGGTCGGTCTTCTACGGCGGGGAGCCGGTCCTGGTCGTCCGCGGGCGGTACGCGTCCTTCGGCGTGCTCGAGACGGCCCTCCTCGGTCTGCTCTGCCAGGCCACGGGCGTGGCCACCAAGGCCCTGCGACTAAGACTGTGCGCGGGCGACCGCCGGCTCTTGAGCTTCGGGGCGCGCCGGGTTCATCCGGCGATCTCGCCCATGGTCGAGCGCGCTTCCTTCCTCGGTGGGTGCGACGGCGTCTCGGTGATTCGGGGCGCCGAGCTCATCGGAGAAGTCCCCTCGGGAACGATGCCCCACGCCCTCGTCCTCATCCTCGGCGACACGACGCAGGCGGCCCTCGCCTTCGACCGGACGATCGACCCCTCTGTGCCTCGGGTGGTCCTCGTCGACACGTTCACCGACGAGCGGTTCGAGACCCTCAAGGTCGCCGAGGCCATGGGGGGGAAGCTCCAAGGGGTCCGTCTGGACACGCCCGGCTCGCGGCGGGGCGATATCCGGGCGATCCTAGAGGAGATCCGCTGGGAACTGGACTTGAGGGGCTTCGGGGACGTACGCCTCATGGTCAGCGGCGGGCTCGACGAGGCCGAGGTTGTTCGCCTGCGCGACGCGGCGGACGGTTTCGGCGTGGGCACCTGCCTGGCCAGCGCCCCCGTGGTGGATTTCAGCCTGGACCTGGTGGAGGTGGACGGACGGCCGCTCGCCAAGCGGGGCAAGTGCTCGGGCGCCAAGGCCCTCGTGCGCTGCCGGCAGTGCGGGCGGAGGCGGGTAGTCCGGGCCGCACGGGCGGCGGGCGCCTGCGAGTGCGGGGGACAACGGGAGGCCCTGCGGGTCCCGCTCGTCTCGAAGGGGGCCGTCGTGGGGAATCTGCCGCGGGCCAGCGAGATCCGGGACCACGTCCAGCGAGAGGCCGGACGCGAGAGGCTTTCCGCAGGCCCGGGGGAGGGTCGGGGTGGCTAGACGGCGGATCGGGTTCGTGGGGTGTCCTCCGGAAGACGTGATGGGGCGGATCCGGAAGCACGAGCTGATCGACCTGGACAACCTGATCCCGGGTGTTCCGGTGGCCAGCGAGGGGGTTCTTCCCAAGACCGTGTGCCGGATCATCAAGCGGATCTACGACAACGCGCGCGCGCTGGACCTGGACGAGATCGTGTTCGACGAGGGCTACGGCAAGTGCGATTCGGGACGGGCGCTCGCCTCCCTTCTGGAAGAGACCCTGCCTGTTTCCGTGCGGCGCACGCGCAACGTATCGCTGGAGGGGCGCGGCACGCCCGTGAGCGATTCCCGCCTGCCGCTCAGGCGCAAGGTCGAGATGATCCTCGACGACTTCGTCCGGCCGGTCGAACGTTCCCTCGAACCCGAGCCTTGTCCCGCCGCGGCCCTCTGGGGCGTTCCCTGCGCCGATTTCTCCCTCTACGACCTCTTCCCCGACGGGACGAGAATCCTCGGATGGCTGAGGTGTTTCGAGAACCGCACCCCGGCGGACGAGGCCCTCGAACAGATGGTGGACCCGAAGATCCCGACCGTGTTCTTCGCTCAGGCCTTCTGCCATAAGAACCTCCTCGCCAAGCATCTGGCCGAGCGGTACGGGGGTCTGTACTTCGACATCGACGGTCAGGTGACGCTCCCCATCCGGGCCAAGGTGGAGGCCTTCATGAAATTCCGAGTCCAGGGCGGGCGGCGGGTGGTGGGCTGATGCGGCTGGCGGATTTCGGCACGACGTGGACGAAGTGGTACGACACCTCGGGGGCCTTCGGCCTCTGCCGGACCTCGGAGGTGGACTTCCGCGCGGAGGTGGGCACCGGTCACAACATCCGGGCCCGGGCCGGGCGAATGGTCAACGAGCTGGTGGCGCTGGCCGACGGGGGCCTCGAACTGATTCGGGAGCCCGATTTCGTGCTGGTGGACGTGGGGTCTCGGGAGATCAAGTACGTCCGGTTCGAGGGCCGCCAGCTCACCGAGATGAACTGGTCCACGTCGTGCGCGGCTCTCACGGGATTCACACTCGAGCTTCTGGGCAGCTACTTCGGACTGGATTTCGACCGGATCGAGCCCGCCGAGGCCTCGGTGCCGGTGACCTGCGGGGTTCTCGGGATGGAGCAGATCTTCGAGCGGGTGGCGGCCGGAGATCCCGAGGCCCGCGCGGTGGCCCGTTTCACCCGAGGACTGGTGGACAACACCCTGCGGTTTGCCGGCAACCCCCGGCGCCTCTACCTCTCGGGCGGGATGACGAGTAACGCTTTATTCCTCAAGAGCTTTCCAGATCACGTGGACGTCGTACCTCTCGGCCGGTTCGTGCTGGTCCACGGTTTGATGGCCGAGGAGGGTCTGGAACCCGGAGACCCCGCGGGACAGTGAGGGCCGCCCGGGTGGGACGACGGGAGTCCGCCCAGACGAGCATTGACATCCTGTTGTGTCGGCGTTATGGTTGGATGTTTTGCGGACGGGTCTGCGATCTGGACCCGACCGTACAAGGGTTCGATCGTTCGTTCAGTCGAGGATCGTGCATCCCCGGAAGGTGGGACGGGAGACACTCGCGGGAGAGTCGGAAGCCCATGGGCAATGAGACCGAAGTACTGGAAGAGCCGTTCGTCGAGATCAGTGCCGAGGAGTGCAAGGCGTGCTATCTCTGCGTTCATCACTGTCCTCCGCAGGTTCTCGAGATCTCCGAATCGATCAACCGGAAGGGGTTTCACCCGGCCCGGTACAAGGGCAGCGGGTGCACGGGCTGCGGGGTTTGCTTCTACGCGTGCCCCGAGCCGGCGGCCGTGACGGTGTACCGGAAGGGGTCCGTTCGCAAGTGAGAGGATACGAGCCATGGCCAAGCAGCTGATCAAGGGCAACGAGGCCGTCGTGAAGGGCGCGATCCTGGCCGGCTGTCGCTACTTCTTCGGCTACCCCATCACGCCTGCCAGCGAGATCGCCCACGCCGCCGCGCTCTACATGCCGGCGGTGGGGGGAACCTTCATCCAAGCCGAGTCGGAGATCGCATCCATCAACATGGTCTTCGGCGCCGCTTCGGCCGGGGCTCGGTCGTTGACCGCGTCCTCGGGACCGGGGCTGAGCCTCAAATCGGAGGGAATCTCCTACATGGCCGGAGCCGAGCTGCCGGGCGTCATCGTCGACGTGATGCGGGGCGGCCCGGGTCTCGGCAACATCGCCCCCGACCAGGGAGACTACAACCAGATCTGCAAGGGAGGGGGGCACGGCAACTACCGGGTGCTGGTCCTGGCGCCCAACTGCGCGCAGGAGATGTGCGACCTGACGATGCTGGCCTTCGAGCTGGCGGACCTCTACCGCAACCCCGTCATCGTGCTCACCGACGCCTTCATCGGGCAGATGATGGAGCCGGTCACGTTCCCTCCAGCCATCCCGCCGCCCCCGGAGAAGCCCTGGGCACTCCGGGGCACCGCCGAGACGCGGGAGAACCTGATCACGTCCATCGAACTGGTGCCGGAGGAGCAGGAGGCGCACGTCCGGAAGCTCATCGCCAAGTACCGGGAGGCCGAGGAGAGGGAAGTCCGGTACGAAGCCTACCAGGTCGAAGACGCCGAGCTTGTGCTCGTCGGCTACGGCATCGTGTCCAGGGTGCTCCAGAGCACGGTGGACCAGGCCCGGGAGCAGGGCGCGAAGGTGGGGATGTTCCGGCCCATCACGCTGTGGCCCTTCCCGAAGGTTCCGTTGAAGGAGCTGGCCGAGAAGGTGGACCGGCTGCTCGTGGTCGAGATGAGCTTCGGCCAGATGGTGGACGATGTCCGGCTGGCGGTCGGCACCGACAAGAAGGTCGGTTTCTACGGTCGTTTCGGGGGCATGGTCCCGACGGTCGAGGAGATCCTCGAGCAAGTCCTGGCCCCCACGGAGGTCTAGCATCATGGCAACCAAGGTGCTCAAGAAGCCCGACTCCTTCTTCAAGAGCTTCACGCGCCGATCCGGACCGGACAAGGTGGCGACGCATTACTGCCCGGGCTGCGGGCACGGTGTGATCCACAAGCTGATCGCCGAGGCGGCGGACGACCTGGGCATCCAGGACCGCGCGATCCTGGTGAACCCGGTGGGCTGCAGCGTGTTCGCCTATTTCTACCTGGACTTCGGCAACGTCCAGGTGGCCCATGGACGGGCCCCCGCGGTGGCCACGGCCATCAAGCGCGTGCACCCGCACGCCATCCTGATGAGCTACCAGGGCGACGGCGACCTGGCCGCCATCGGGACCAATAACGTCCTGCAGGCCGCGAACCGGGGGGAGAACATCACGGTCTTCTTCGTGAACAACGCCATCTACGGGATGACGGGCGGGCAGCTGGCCCCCACCTCGCTCCTGGGGCAGCGAACGATGACGACCCCCAGGGGGCGCTCGGCCGAGAACGACGGCTACCCCATCCGGATGTGCGAGCTGCTGGCCACGCTCGAGGGGCCGGCCTACATCGAGCGGACGTCGCTCCGAAACCCGAAGTCCACGCAGCGGACCCGCCGGGCGATCCGTAAGGCGCTCCAGTACCAGATGGAGAACCGGGGCTTCACGATGGTCGAGATCCTGGCCCCCTGCCCGACAGGCTGGAAGATGGAGCCCGTGAAGTCTCTGGACTGGATCGAGAAGGAGATGGAGAACTACTTCAAGCTGGACGTCTTCAAGGACGCGGGGGACGCCAGGCCGCCGAAGCCCACGCCCGTCCGAGACCTGTGGAGCGCGGACCTGGATGCGGCCATCGATCTTCCACAGGAACCCGAAGGCGGGCTTCCCGAGACCCGCCCCGACGCCAAGTACCTCAACCCGGCGATCAAGGTGGCGGGCTTCGGGGGGCAGGGAATCCTGCTGCTGGGCAACGCCCTGGCCGAGGCCGGCATGATCTCCGGGTACAACGTCACCTGGATCCCTTCCTACGGGCCGGAGATGCGGGGGGGAACGGCCAACTGCCAGGTGGGCGTCAGTGAACACCGCATCGGATCCCCGATCGTGTCCAACCCCGACGTCTTGATCGCCATGAACCTGCCGTCGATGGACCGGTTCGAGCCGGAGGTTCGCGAGGGCGGTCTCGTGATGTACGACAGCTCGCTGATCGATCGGGAGGCGAAGCGGAAGAACGTCGAGGCCGTGCCCGTGCCGGCCACCCGGCTGGCGGACGAGCTGGGCAACTCGCGGGCGGCCAACATGGTGATGGTGGGTGCCTACATCGGCAAGACGCAGCTGCTGTCCAAGGAGGCTGTGATCCGCGCGCTCCACGGCGTGGTCAAGCGCAGCTCGCTGGTGCCCCTCAACATCAAGGCCGTCGAACGAGGGATGGCCTACGTTCGAGAAGGCGCCTAGCGCGCCTTGGCAATCATCCGGGGCGGCGTTTCGCTTCCTCCGCTCCGCCGGCCCAACCATCCGTGGGCTGCCCGGACCGCCCGGGTTTGTCCGCTCCTGCCCCAGAGACCCGTGACGGTGGACGAGGCGAGCCCAAGTCCGACTGAACCATGATCGACACCTACCAATTCGGACAGGTCGTCGTGGACGGCACTCGGTACGACGCGGACGTCATTGTGTTCCCGGGTCACGTCCAGGCCAACTGGTGGCGCCGCGAGGGCCATCGGCTGGACGTGGAGGACCTCGAGTCGGTCCTCCAGTTCGGCCCCGACGTTCTCGTGGTCGGCACGGGGAGCTTTGGCGCGATGGACGTGCCCGCGTCGACGCTCGACGCCCTCCGGAGTCGGGGGATCGGTGTGGTCTGGCTCCCGACGGCCGAGGCGTGCAACCGCTTCAACGCGCTCCTGGCCGAAGGACGGCGGGCGGTTGCCGCGCTCCATTTGACCTGCTAGTTCAGATGGTGCCCGAGGGCCGCGACGGCGTACGTGCGCAATCCAGGTAGATCAATCGATCGAGGAATCTGTAGAGAGCTCTGGCCGGAGGGGGGAGTCCGGTCCGTTGCGGTCGACCGCTCGGCTCGTTCGATGGCTCACGCAGTGCCGGCGCGGACGCTCTCCACTCGGGGTACGGATGCGTAGGCCGCGCCGGAGTCCCGGGCTTGGCGGCTGGCCGGGACCGGGCGCCGGTCTCCCAGAACCAGTGTTGATCTTCCCACTCGAGCGCGGAGGCGCGGGGGGTGCGTATGTCGTCAAGAGTGCTTCTGGCTGTTCTCTGTTGGGGCGTTGTCGCCGCGGGGGTCTCGGCGGGACCTGTGGCCGCAGCGGCCGAGCAGTCTGGAGGACAGCGTCTGGGCAACCAGTGGATGAGGGACCACCTGCGGTCCTTTCCGCCGGAGTTCATCGAGGAAGGCCCCGAGATGTCCATCGGGTTCTACGAATCGCTCCGGACCCTGACCCTCTGGCGGCTGGCGGAGACCCTGGACCTGGGCGAAGAGGAGCTCGTTCACTTCTTCCCTCGGTTCAACCGTCTGGAGAAGGCCCGACAGGAGTACCGGCATGAGAGCGCGGCCCATGTCGGGTCCCTGGAAGAGGCTCTGGCCAGCGACGACCTGAAACGGATCAAGGGCGCGATCGATGCCTTCCGAGAGACCCGGGACCGGTTTCTGGAAGAGTCTCTCGAAATGGAGCAGGATCTGCTCGAAGTCCTGACCGTGGAGCAGCAGGCCCGATACCTGATCTTCATGGAGACGGTGGCGCCCGAGATCGAGGGGATGCTGAGGGCCTTCCACCAACTGCGCTCCTAGGCCGGCCGGAGCTGCGGGTCTCGGGGCGATGGGGGCAGGGAGATCGGCGTCACGCAGCGGGTCCTGTCACGGGTTGTCCCACCGTCCTCGTGGTTGCGGGTGGCCGGAGATGCGGCTCTCGAGAGCCGTGATGACACGCATGTGACCTGTCCGGAGGATGAGTATTCGAGGCGCGCCAGGCCCGCACGGCTCTCTCGATCCCGATCTCCGGCCTCCCGCGAGCCGTGTCGGCGTGGGAGGCCTACGCCGTGCCGCGCACTACGAGGGTGCCGTGGACCCCGCGCATCGCGCTCTCGGTCCTCGTCCGGCCTTAGAGGGTTTTGGGAAGCGATGGGAGGCCGGCCGGAGCTGCGGGTCTCGGGGGCGGTTGGGGCTTGAGGGGCAGCCCCGAGGGCCCCGCCCGAGCGGTCCCGGGGTTGAGACTTCAACTTGACCTCCTCCGGGAGACTTGCTACAGTACGAAGGGTTGTGGCTTGCCGGCCCGCGGAGCGAGAGGGGTGTCCCGCGTCCGTTCGTCGCTGAGGCCCAGACCCTTTTTCTGTCTTTCAGACCCGGCTCGGGGTGGTGAGCCGGGAAGGAGTAGGATCGATGGAACTAGCGAAGCGGATGGAGCGACTGGGAACGGAGACGGCCTTCGTGGTCCTGGCGAGGGCCAAGCAACTGGAGAGAGAGGGACGGGACATCATCCACCTCGAAATCGGCGAGCCCGACTTCGACACACCGGCCAACATCGTCGACGCGGCCATTCAGGCGCTCAAGGACGGCTACCACCACTACAACCCCTCCGCTGGCCTCCCGGAGCTCAGGGAAGCGATTGCGCGCAAGGTCCAGTCGAACCGGGGTCTCAAAGTGTCCCCCGAGAACGTCGTGGTGTGTCCCGGCGGCAAACCCATCATCTTCTTCTCGGTCATCGCGCTCGTCAACGAGGGCGACGAGGTCATCTACCCCAACCCCGGGTACCCCATCTACGAGTCCGTGATCAACTTCGTGGGCGCCAAGGCCGTGCCTCTCATCCTCCGGGAGGAGAACGACTTCTCGTTCGACGTGAACGAGCTCGAGGACAAGATCACACCCAAGACGCGCATGATCATCATCAACTCCCCCCAGAACCCTACGGGTTCGGTCCTCTCGAAGAGCGACCTGAAGGCCATCGCCGAACTCGCCGTCAAACACGACCTGATCGTGATCTCGGACGAGGTCTACATGGAGATCCTTTACGAGGGGGAACATACGAGTATCGCCGCCTTCCCCGGGATGCAGGAGCGCACGATCCTCCTGGATGCCGCCTCGAAGACCTACGCCATGACGGGCTGGCGGCTGGGGTACGGCGTCATGCGCAAGGAGTGGGCCGACGCGGTGGCCCAGTTGCTGACCAACAGCATTTCGTGCACGACCACGTTCGTCCAGCGCGCCATGCTCGAGGCCCTGGACGGTCCCCAGGACTCGGTCCGGGAGATGGTCGAGAAGTTCCGGCGCCGTCGGCACGTCATCGTGGACGGCCTGAACAGGATTGAGGATCTCACCTGTACGATGCCGAAGGGCGCGTTCTACGCCTTCCCCAACATCCGAAAGACCGGGTACACGTCCGAGCAGCTCGAGGACATGTTCCTGGAGGAAGCGGGCGTGGCGGCCCTCTCCGGGACGGCCTTCGGGGAGCACGGAGAGGGGTACATCCGCTTCTCCTACGCGAACTCGGTGGAGAACATCGAGAAGGCGCTCGTGAGAATCGAAGAGCTGCTTGCGAAGAAGCGAGTCAAATGACGGACAACGGTCAGGAGAGTCTGTTCGCTCGGGGGGACGGCCGGGGGTCGTCCCCCCTTGCCGATCGGATGAGGCCGCGGACGCTCGCCGAGTTCGTGGGTCAGGGGCACCTCCTCGGGCCGGACTCGATGCTCCAGAGGGCCATCGAGATGGACGAGGTCGGCTCCATGGTCTTCTGGGGGCCGCCCGGGTCGGGCAAGACCACCCTGGCCAGGATCATCGCCGGCGCGACCAAGGCGCGCTTCGTGGCCTTCAGCGCCGTGACGTCCGGCATTCCGGAGATCCGGAAGATCATCCGGTCCATGGAGCAGGATCACCACCTCTACGGGCGCCGCTCGATTCTGTTCGTCGACGAGCTCCATCGGTTCAACAAGGCCCAGCAGGACGCGTTTCTGCCCCACATCGAGCGCGGGACCGTCATCCTCATCGGGGCCACGACGGAGAACCCTTCGTTCGAGCTCAATGCGGCCCTGTTGTCGCGCTGCCGGGTCTACACCCTGAACAGACTCGGCGTGGAGGACCTGGAGGTGATCATCGACCGGGCCGTGGCGGACGAGGCGCGGGGGTTGGGCGGGCTGTCTGCGGACATCGATCCCCGCGCGCGGGAGTTCTTGGCCCACACGGCGGATGGGGACGCCCGAGTTGCGCTCAACGCGCTGGAGGTCGCGGCCCAGTCGGTTCCCCCCGGCGAAGACGGGTCCCGCAGGATCGACCTCCGGACGATCGCCGAAGCCCTGCAGAGCAAGCCTCTCGTGTACGACAAGTCGGGCGAGGAGCACTACAATCTTCTGTCGGCGCTCCACAAGAGCCTGCGTTCGAGCGATCCCGACGCGGGTCTCTACTGGCTCGCCCGGATGCTCGAAGGGGGGGAGGATCCCCTCATTATCGCCCGCCGCCTGATCCGCTTCGCCTCCGAGGACGTGGGAAACGCCGATCCCCAGGCGCTCGGTCTCGCCATCGCGGCCAAGGAGGCCGTACACTTCAACGGTCTGCCTGAGGCCGATCTGGCTCTGGCCCAGGCCGTCGTCTACCTGGCGCTCGCGCCCAAGAGCAACGCCATCGATGTCGCTTACGGAGAGGCGAAGCGGGACGCGAGGGAACATGGGTCTCTGCCTGTTCCCCTCAACATCCGCAACGCTCCGACGCGCCTCATGAAGGAGCTGGGATACGGCGAGGGCTACCGGCACGCGCATGATTTTGAAGACGCGGTGGTCGACCAGCAGCTGTTCCCCGAAGACCTGGGACCGAAGACGTACTACCGGCCGGTCGATCGAGGGTTCGAGCGGGAGATGGCAAAGCGGCTGGAGTGGTGGAAGAAGATGCGATCGGGCGACCGGGCGGCAAGGCGACGGGGCGACAGGGCGATCGAGTCGGGAAGGGATCCGGAGCGCGGGTAGCTGGGTCGGTGGAGAGCGGTGGTCCGACCGAAGCCCCCTCGTCGATGCGTCCCGATATGCCGTACTGCTCGGTCTGTGAGTTTTCCCTTTTCTTGAGGCCGCGGACGGCCTATCCTTCTGGACGCACCACGCCCGACGGGATCGTGACCTCTCAACGGTGGAGAATCGCCACATGGAATGGGTTCGTCGATCTGCCCTCTTGAGTGCAGCCTCCGTCCTCCTCCTGGCCGCCGTCATCGTGCTCCCCGGCTGCGGCAAGGACAAGAAGGCCGAGACACGGGAGGGCCCGGGAGCGGGAAGGACGGTCGGCGTCGTCCTCTCGGTGGGCGGGCTCGGGGACAAGTCGTTCAACGACCTGGCCCACGCGGGTCTGATGCAGGCGGTCCGGGAGATGGGAATCCGCCCCGTCTACGGCCAGCCCGAGCAGATGGCCGAAGACGAGAAGTACCTCAGGGACTACGCCGAGCAGGGGTTCGACCTTGTGGTCGCGGTAGGATTCCTGATGAAGGACGCGCTGGAGGACGTGGCGCCCGAGTACCCCGAGACCCACTTCGCGATCATCGACTGCATCGTTGAGGCGCCCAACGTGGCTTCCCTGGTCTTCCGGGAGCACGAGGGGAGCTTCCTGGTGGGCGCGCTGGCCCAGATGAAGACGCGGACGGGCACGGTTGGCTTCGTGGGCGGGATGGATATCCCGCTCATCCACAAGTTCGAGGTGGGCTATGCCGAGGGGGCCAGGTATGTCGACCCCGACGCCGAGGTCCTGATCTCCTACGTCGGGTCCCACCCCGGGGCTTTTCACGACCCGGTCCGGGGCAAGAGTCTGGCGATCGCCCAGTTCGACCGCGGGGCCGAGGTTATTTTCCACGCGGCCGGCTCCTCGGGGAACGGGGTGATCGACGCGGCGGCCGAGCGGGGTCTCTACGCCATCGGTGTCGATGCCAACCAGAACTACATGGCCCCTGGACACGTGCTGACGAGCATGATCAAGCGGGTGGACGTGGCCGTGTTGAAGACCATCGAGTCCGTGGTCCGGGGCTCCTTCCGCCCCGGCGTGCACGAGTTCGGGCTGGCCAACGAGGGGGTCGGCTACGCGCTCGACGAACACAACCGAGACCTGTTGCCCCCCGACATCCTGGCGAGGGTCGAGGACTTGAAGGCCAGGATCGTCTCGGGAGAGATCAAAGTCACCAACTACTACGACACCATCTCTCAGGACGAATCCTAGCGCCCGGTACAAGCTGCGAGAGAGAACATGCTTGAGACGCCCGGTCCCTCGTTCCCCGTGCCCAGTTAGAGGGAAGGGGAGACGGGAGGGGCGGTCGTTCTGCGTCCCTGGCGCGCCCTCGCCCCCTCGTCCTTGCGCCCATTTCGGTGTCTGACATGATGACTCGACCCTCCACACCAGGTTCGACGGCGCTTGCCGTCGACATGCGCGGCGTGACGAAACAGTTCCCCGGGGTATTGGCCAACGACCGAGTCGATCTCCGAGTGGCCTCAGGCGAGATCCATGCCATCATCGGAGAGAACGGGGCCGGGAAGTCGACGCTCATGGGCATCCTCTCGGGCGTGCTCAGGGCCGACGAGGGGGAAGTCTGGCTGAAGGGCGAGCCCGTCCACGGGAGACCCGACCGGGTGTCCCAGCGGGGCCTGGGGATGGTGTACCAGCACTTCATGCTGGTGTCCACCTTCACGGTGGCCGAGAACGTCGTGCTGGGCGCCGAGCCCGGGGGACGTGTCCGGCTGGACCTTGAGAGCGCGCGGGAAACGGTCCGCCGTCTCGGGCGGGACTACGGCCTGAACCTGGACCCCGACGCTCGCATCCAGGATCTCTCGGTCGGAGAGCAGCAGAGGGTCGAGATCCTCAAGGTTCTCTACCGGGGTTCGGACGTGATCGTCCTCGACGAGCCCACCCAGGTGCTGACCCCCCAGGAGAGAGATGGACTATTCTCGACCCTGCGGAGTCTTGTGCGGGATGGATGCACCATCCTCTTCATCACGCATCACCTCGAGGAGGTCATGGCCCTGAGCGACCGGGTTACCGTGCTGAGGCGAGGCCGGGTCGTGGGGTCGATGAGGACGGCCGAGGCGACCGTGGAGACCCTGGCCGAGCGGATGGTAGGCCGGGAGATCGGCTCGCCCGAGAGGCGGCCGGCGAGCCAGCCGGCGGACGTGGCTCTCGAGGTGGAGGCTCTCGAGGTCCACTCCTCGCGGGGGTTCGCAGCGGTCCGGGGCGTGTCCTTCGAGATCCGCGGGGGCGAGATCCTCGGCCTGGCCG
>Ga0180437_10004839_pt1 | contig 18822 bp, 17 predicted proteins | sample SS_ome_4_FD_132410 | JGI IMG/M metagenome (GOLD analysis project Ga0180437, IMG submission 132410) | Hypersaline lake sediment archaeal communities from the Salton Sea, California, USA - SS_3_D_1 metaG | ecosystem: Environmental > Aquatic > Non-marine Saline and Alkaline > Hypersaline >... | reverse complement strand
GACCTGCTTGAGGTTTTGCATCACCGCCGCCGACGGCTCGTAGCCGGTCTTCTGCAGAAGCCGCCGCGTAAATTCCAGATCGCTCCGCTTGGCCAGCACGGAGATCACCGCCGAGGGTGCGTGCGGAACCTCGATCAGGCTCAACAACAGCTGCATCACCTCTTCGCGGCTGCTGTGGCAGAGCACGTCGACCGTCACCCGAAACGCAACGTGGTGCGGGTCGTTGAGGACCTCCCGCAACGTTCCATTCCTGCAGTCCACCAGGAGGAGAAACGCCTCGATCACCTCGTGCCGACCGTGCCGGCCCAACCGCTTGACTGACGTTTCCAGACTGGCCAAGACCTGACGCCGAATCAACTGGGGATCGCGACGCCGGGCCTCGAAGTGGTCGTGCGATCCGGCCAACTCGTCGCACAACTGGTTGACCAGCACCAACAGCGTCTGGGCCGCCCGGTCGGCGACCTTCTGATCGCGGTCTTCCAGGGCGCTCAATAGCGGGGGGACCATGTCGAATTCGTGAAACCAGATCGCCGCCCGACAGCCGTTGACGAACATCTCCCGATCGGAGCCCAAAATGGCGTTGCGGAGCGTGCGGGTCATTCGGCCGGCGTGGTCGCCGATGATCTCCTTCCAGCGGTCGGGAAGCGTGTGCAAGCGGCTGAGCACCTCGCGGCCGCCGGCCTGGCTTCGCCGGGTCAACAGCGCCACCAGCGCCCCCTCTTGAATCGGCTCGTACGGAGAGTCCAGCGCAGACACCAACACGCGAACGGCCGCCCCATTGGCCGTTCTGGTCAACACACGAAACGTCGTTGCCAAACCTTCGCTCACAGCGCGCATCTCCCCCCTGTGAGAATACTCCACCCTCTGGGATCGACCCGTGTCAGCAAAAACTTCACTTTAGCCGGCAATCTCCGCGAGGTTGACCCAAAACACCAACCCGCCACGTCTGCACCTTGATTTTCGGCACCAATTGCAGTCTGATGGTAGCAGTAGGGAACGGGGTATCGGTCCCGTGTTACGCCATAAACAACGTTTTTTGAAATAGGTACGACGGCTCTCCGAAGCCGTCGACGCATCAGGCAGCGGCCGGAATCCGACGGGCTCGGAGGCCCGTCGTACGAGCCGACTTCTGGCCGGCATCGATTTCAAAAAACGTTCCAACGAGCGTTTCCCAACATCGCAAGCATACTGTGAAAAAGGGCCGGACTCCTGCTTCCAGATTGAAAGGACCCAACATGCCGACTCCCCTGGCCGCCGCCGAAATCCTGGACCGCGAGTTTCTTACAGCCCGGGCAAAACTGATCGACCTGGCCGCCGTGCTGGACCGCCTCGACCGGGCCGACGGCGCCGTCGCCGACGATTCCCGGCTGGACTCGATCCGTCAAAGCCTGCAGATTCTCGCCGGCGACCAGCCGGATCGGGCCGAACGCATCCAGTTGCTCTTCTCCCTGCCCTACCGGGAGGGCTGGCGAGAGAACCAGAACCCCTAAGCGAAAGCCGCCATCGCTATGTACTTCTTCGATCCCCATATTCACATGGCCGCCCGCACCACCGACGACTTCCTGACCATGGCCAAGATGGGTTGCCTGGTTGTCGGCGAGCCGGCCTTCTGGATGGGCTACGACCGCAGCGGCGTCAACAGCTTCTACGACTATTTCCGGCAGCTGACCGAGTGGGAGCCCAAGCGGGCGGCCAATTACGGCATCCAGCATTACTCCTGGATGGGCATCAACGCCAAGGAGGCCGAGGACGTCGGCTTCGCCCGCGAGGTGATCGCCACGCTGCCCGAGTTCCTGGAAAAGCCCACCGTGCTGGGCATCGGTGAGGTCGGCCTGCACAAATGCACGCCCAACGAAGTCACCACCCTGCTGGAGCTGATCGACCTGGGCATGCAGCGCCGGGAGCAGATGCTGTTCCACACGCCGCACCTGGAGGACAAGTACCTGGGCACCCGGATGATTCTCGACATCCTGCGGGACGACCAGCGGGTGGATCACGGCCGCGTGTGCATCGACCACTGCGAGGAGCACACGATTCGGCCCGTGCTGGACGAGGGCTATTGGGCCGGGATCACGCTCTATCCGACCACCAAGGCCACGCCCCAGCGGGCCGCCGACATGGTCGAGATCTACGGCCCGGACCGCATCCTGGTCAACTCCTCGGCCGACTGGGGCCCCTCCAATCCGCTGGCCGTGCCCGCGCTGATCTTCGAAATGCGCCGCCGCCGGCACCCCGAGTCGCTGATCCGGCAGATCGTGTACGACAATCCCTTAAGGTTTTTCAACCAGAGCCAGAATTTCCCGTTCACTTCCCCATAAAGCCGCGACCGTTGGTCGCGTCCGGCCTCGTCTGCTACGGCCTCGCACCAATAGGATAGCTGAACATGATGGCGTCTGGATCGGTACACCATCACACACCATGCATAGCCCCAAACCCCATTGGTATAGCCTGACACCAGACAAGTTCCTCGCTGGCCTCCTGGCAGTCGAGGTGCTTCTCTTTCTTGCTGATCGGTATGCATGGTTCGGTTTGGCTTCCGAAAGCGGCTGGAACGTGTTGTTGGCCGTGGCGCACGTCGGTGCAACACTGCTGATAGGGCTACTCTGGTGCGGCGCGAGCCTACTGTTTCGTTGGCAATTTCAGTTCAGCATACGGTCCCTCTGTTTGTTGATGACTTCAGTGGCCCTCGTGTGTAGCTGGTTTGCCGTGAAGATGCAGCAGGCCAACACACAGACAGAGATCGTGGAGGAGATTCGGGCGAAGCACGGCGAAGTCGATTACGATTATCAGTTTGGCCCGAGGGGTAGAATTATTCTAGGATCGAAGTCACCAGCCCCGGCATGGCTGCTGACCATGCTTGGGGAGGACTTCTTCTCTAAAGTCGGAGGAGTCTACTTCCGGGAATTCGGAGAAGGAATTCCGTTTGATAAGTCGTTTGACGACGAGGACTTGTTTCGCTTACAAGAGTTTTCCAATCTCCGGCACTTGGGGCTCGCCCGAACGCAGGTTACTGACGCTGGCCTAGTGCACATCAGGCAGATGAAGAACCTGAGCGTACTGAATCTTAGGATCACCGGAGTTACCGATGCTGGACTAAAGCACATTCAGAATCTCAGCCTTCTTGAGGTGCTTGAGCTAGACAGCACCAAGGTGACAGATGCCGGCCTGGAGCATTTGGAGGGGCTTGGCCGCCTTGAAGTATTGACACTCTACGACACTCAAGTGACTGATGCCGGGCTAAAGCATTTGCAGTCGCTGCATCACCTCGAGTGGCTGTATCTCTACAACACGCAGGTGACGGACGCCGGGCTAAAGCATTTACAGGGGCTAAAGAACCTTAGAGGGCTAGGTCTCGACAACACGTGCATCAGCGACGTTGGGTTACAGCACCTCGTCGGAACAAATCTGCATTTCCTGGAACTTCGCGGCACCAAGGTCTCCGATGAAGGATTGAAACACTTGAAACGGCTCGCGAACCTCGTCGAGTTAACGCTCTACGACACGAAGGTGACCGAACACGGCGTTGCGGAGCTTCAACAGGCGTTGCCTAACTGCATAATGGGCCATTGACTCGACAGCAGTGGGCCGAGCCTCTCGCATTGATGGACTGACCGAACACCGCAGCCTTATGAGGTCGGAACGATCGTCACCGTGATCGTCGTGCTGTCCACCGGATCGGTCAACTCGATCCCCAGTCTCGTCGGCAGCCGTCCGCCGCGGACGTCCTCTTGGATCTGCTCCGCTTCGATCTCGAAGCTCTGCCCGCCGGTGTCGATTTCGATCTCCACGGCCGCCCGGCCGCTGCCGACGAGCAGCCGGTTCGGCCCGAGTCGCTTCCACTTGTCGAACGTGATCAACGCCGTGCCGAAACGCTCCGGGGTGTCGAACTCGACCTCGTCGCTCACCGTGAGACTCCCCTGCCCTTTTCGCGAGAAGACGAACGTGCGGTTGAGCTTCTTGAGACTCTCGACGGCGTAGGCCGCCTTCAGGTCCACCGTCACGGTGTCCGCCTCGTCGGTGAACTCGGTACTAAGCACCTTGGCGGCGGCCGTGCGGCCCGTGCGCTGCAACTGGCCGGCCACCCGCGGCACCGGATGCCCTAGCGAGTTGAGCACGCCGCTCTCGTAGCGCCGGGAGCTGAAGGTCCGGGCCGTATAGGTCTCCGCGCCCGGGTCGACCAGCGGTGCGTCGCCGCGGAAGACGACCAGGTAGGAGCCCACGTCGTTGTGGTTGTGATGCTCCGCGTTATGGCCGCCCTTGAGCGCCACGGCCATCGCGTCGACCTTCCCATCGGCCGGGCGGCAGACCAGGATCTGGGCGTCGGCGAACCAGTCGCGCATGGGCTGCGGCGGCGTCGAATCGGCGGCGGCCGGAATCGCCGTGGCCGAATTGGGGAATCCGAACAGCCCCAGCGCGAACAATCGCGACGACGGCCCGTCGGCCAGCAACAGACCCCGCCGCTCCACGTCCACCAGCCCCAGCTCGAAGCGGCGGCTGAGGAAGGCCATCAGTTGCCCGTCGGGCCGCGACCCGACCGAGCAGTCGGCGAACGCCGGATAAATATCCGCCGCGACCTCCATGCGGCGGCCGAAGCGCGCGATGGGCCGAATCCTGTCCGGCGCCAACAGGTCCACCTTGCCGCCGGTCGCCTGGTGGACCGTCTCGGCCAGCATCACGTAGTGGCCGAAGCCGTAGTTCCAATAGCCGACGCCCTCGCTGCAGTATCCGTCCGGGGTAAAGCCGCTGAGGAAATACTGAATGTACTTCTCGGCCGAGGCGACGAAGAACGCCCGCCGTTGGGGCGACTCGATCATCGCCAGCGCCGAGCCGGTCACGCCGGCCAGGCAGACCGCGTTCCAGTTGTTCGTGCCCGTAAGCCACCACAAACGCGGCTTGCCCTCGGTGACCCTGCTCGTAAACGGCGTAAACGTCCGCCGCTCCAACTCGTCTCGGATCAGCTTCCGCACCGGGCCGCTCAGCCTCTCGCCCAGCCAGTAATCGACCGTGGCCAGGTTCCAGGAAAGACCCGCCACGGCCAGGTCGATTTCATGGGTCGTGCCTTTGAAGTTTCGCAGACTGCCATCATGGGCCGGCATCACCCAGGTCTTCTCCGAGCAGACCTCTCGGATCGCCTCCTCGATCGCCGGCAGGAACCGCCCGCGGTTTTCGAGACACTCGGCCAGGGCCAACTCGGCAACCCGGCCGTGCCGCTGGCCGAGCACGCGCTGGCATCGCGTGCGGTTGCCGGTGCGGGAGTAATCGAGAAACAGATCGTCGGGCAGCTCGGGAATCGGCCGCGACATCAATTGCCGGGCCTGCGGTACCACGTCCTTGAACTGCGGGTGTTCGGCGACCGCCTGCCAGCTCTCCCGGTCGTCGATCGTTGGGCCAACGCCATGGGGCTCTGCGGGCAACATCTTGGCCAATTGCTCGACGCGCGCCGGGTCGGGGGTGGTCGGTTCCGCGGCCTCGACCCTCCCGGTCGGCAAGTTCCCCACGGTCAACAACACGGCCAGAAGCATGAAGGAAACGTCGAGAGATCGCAAACGTGGGGCTGGCATGGTCGGTTCTCCTGCAAGGGGTCGCTTCTGAGGTCAAAACGCGCTGTCAATGAAACCCGAACCGGCGCAACACGATGCCGAACACGTCCACGTCGGCTACGGTCGGACCGGCCAACAGGTCCGGCTCGGACGCCAGGATCACGCTTCTTTGGGCCGGATCGACCGCGGGAGCGCCGTGCGAGCCCCGGATCAGCTCGGCACGCAACGGGATGGTTTTGGTGGCGGGGTCCACGTGCAGTTCCACCGGATCGTAACCCGGCTTGCGGTGGATGTCAACGGTGCGGGCAAAGGCCGGCGCCCGATCGTCGTCGAGCCACCAGTAATAGGCCTGCCAACTGTTGGGCGTGGAGATCAAGACCACTTCGCCGCTCCGCGGATGGTTCAACCCGAATTGGGACAGGCGCTCGCCGCCGACCACCGCGGCAATGCCCGGCCGGCCGTCGAACAGATCGACCACCCTGGCCGCCGTGCGGGGATCGCCGTCGGTAAACACGTGGGCGAACTGGTGGTCGGCCAGCGCCCAGGCCCGGCTGCCGGCCAGGTCGAGATGCTCGCCGTCGTCTTCCTCCCGGACCGCCAACAGCCTGGCCTCGCGCAACAGGCGATTAGGATACGCCACGTGATCGACCGGCGCGATGGCATACTCGCCGGCAACCAGCCACAACGGGCTCTCGCCGTACGCTTCACCGAAACCGGCCGCCAGCTTGCCGATCAGTTCGTCCAACTCGCCGACCGCCGCCTGGGCCGCCGGACTGTCGGGCCCCGTTCGTTGCGCGGCGTAATCGAGGTGCGGCAAGTAGATATAGAAGAAGTCGGGCTGCCAGCGGCCGGCCGCAATGACCGCCGAGTCGGTGATCCAGGCGCTCGCCTGGATGTTGGCCATCGGACCCCAGAAATGCTGCAACGGAAAGTGGCCCAACCGGTCGCGCAGCTCGCCGTACAGCTCGGTCGGCCGTGTATAGCACCAGAGCGACTCGCTGCCGTCGGGATTGTGAATGGGGGCGGGCGTGCAGACGTAGTCCGCCCGGCACTGCTTGCTGTGCAGCGGGAACCAGACGGCCGACGTGATCTCCGGACGGTGTTCCGAGAGCACTTCCCATATTTGTGGGCGTCCGATGCAATCGTTGGCCGACGTCCACATCTCGACCTGCTGCCGGTCGCGCCAGTAGAACCCGTTGGCCACCACGCCGTGCTCGGCAGGCAGGCAGCCGGTGGTCATGGCGGCCTGCACCGGGCAAGTGACGCAGGGAAAGCTCGGCATCAACGCGGCCATCTGGCCGCCGGCGGTCAACGCCCGCAGCTCGGGCATCGCCGCGACGTCCTTTTCACGCAAGCCGGGAACGGATAGGAGGATGGTCTTCTCGGACATGGCGTTCGGGCTTTCGTTCCTTGGTGGTTAGTGGGCAGTGGATAGTGGTTGGTGGATAGTGAGTAGTAGATAATCTCTGGTGGATGGTGGTTTATTGACTCTCAGAAAGCTAATGGCGCATCGTTTAGCCGTCGCCGGCACGGCGACGGGGGCGTTTCTCCCGGCCGACGTACCGTCGGCCGCTAAACGGCATGTCGCATTGTCTATTTGAGCATCAATAGCCGCCGCGGCCACGCGGCGTGGACTCCCGGCGTGGCCGCCGGGGCTAAACAGGTTGCACCGCGGCACGCTATCCACTAACCACTATCCACTATCCGCTGCTAAAGCCCCGCCACGATCGGCCGGAGAAACTCGAATGCCCGGCGTGCCGCCTGCGGGCCGACGTGACTGTGGCGGCTCAGTTCCACGTGAACGCCGCCCGTGTAGCCGGAGGTGGCCAGGTCCTGCAAGACGGGCGGAAAGTCGATCTCCCCTTCGCCGAACATCAGGTGCTCGTGGACGCCGCGGCGCATGTCTTCCAGATGGACGTTGACCAGCCTCGGCGCCCAGCGGCCGATCACGTTTGCGATCGGCACCTCGCCCTGGCAGTGCAGATGCCCGATGTCGAGCGTCAGCCGCAAGTTCGCCGCGTCGACCCGCCCGAGCAGCTCTTCATAGCCCCGCATCGAATCGATGAGCATCCCCGGCTCGGGCTCCAACCCGACGGCGACCCCCTGCCCTGCCCCATATTGCAGCACCTCGCTGAGCCCTTCGACCAGTCGATGCATCGCCTCTTCGCGGGAAGCCGCCGTATCGTGGAGCACGCCCGACCAGAGCGAGACGCAGTCGCTGCCCAACGCGGCGGCACAGTCGACGGCGTGCTTGTAGAACTCGATCCGCCGTCTGCGGCCGTCGGCGTCGGTCGAGATCAACGTCGGCTCGTGCTTCTGCCGCGGATCGAGCAGGAAGCGAGCCCCCGTCTCGATGACCGACCGCATGTCGCACCGCTCCAGCAGCCGCCGCAAACGATCGATTTGCGTGCGAAGATCGCGCCCGCCCGGCGGCAGTGCCCCGTGATCGATCGTGATCGCCACGCTGCGGTAGCCGATCTCGGCCAGCAGCGCGACCGCGTCGAACAGGTCGTGATGGGCCAGGCCGTTGGTGTTGTAGCCAAGGAGCATGAGGAGTAGCGGATAGTGGGTAGTGGATAGTGGGTAGTGAGACGTTTAGCGGTCGCCGGTACGGCGACCTGCGTGGGCGTCAGGCCGCAAGCGGCCTACGTTGAGCGGATCCACCTGCCCAGCACCATCGCCGGCGCCAGCAACAGCAGGATCATCACGGCCCAAAACGTGCCCCGGACCGCGTAGCAGGCGGCCGCATCGAGGATCAACAACGATAGGATACAATGTGTGACGGCCATTTGCACCCGGGCCGGGATCGGATCCAGCACGGCCCGAAAACAACGCCAGCCGATCAACATCCCCAGCAACGTCATCAGCAGGTGCCAACGCTCCGGCTGCCGCTGCAGCAGGAGCACGAGGTTGTCGGCATGGGCGGGCAACCGGGCCAGCAACGCAATGCCCGCCATCATCACGGCCGTCGCCAGCCCCAACTGCACGCGGCTGCTCCGGCCGGCCTCGCGGCGGGCGAACCAGGTGACGCCCACGATGTAGGTCCCGATGCCGCCGGCGACCAGCCAGTGCGGGCTTTGCCAGGCGGTGGCCGCCACGCTCATGCCCAGCAGCACGTTGAGCATCCGGCAGCCGCCCATGGCCACCGGCCCCAGCGGCGTGCGCTTCAGAAACGCGTCGTAACACACGATACACGCGGCCAGCAAACCGGCGACGACGGCCGGGCGATATTGGCCCACCAGCAGCGCGGCCAACAGGGCCAACGCCACGCCGGCACACAACAGCGTCCAGCCCAACCGCCATGCCGTCTTCAGGGGAACCCGGCCCGAGGGCAGCGGCCGCTCGGGGCGCTGCCGGGCGTCCCGCTCGAAGTCGAACACGTCGTTGAGCACCACGCCGGCGGCATACAACAGCGTCGACGCCGCCACCAACAGCGCCAGGACGCACGCCTCGACCACTCCCGAGATGGGCCGGACGAACAGCACGCCCATCGCCACGTCGGCCATGGCCGTAAACAGGTTGGGCACCCGGATCAGCTCCAAATAGACGCGGAAACGTGGCCCGGTGCGAAGCCGCAAGCGGCCGGTTTCGTCATTCGTCATTCGTGCTTCGTCATTATGCGTTCGAGAAACTCCTTCGCTTCCCTGCCCGCCGCGTCGGGATCGTCAATATACGGATACAACTCGACGGTGATCCAGCCCTCGTACCCGGTCCGTGCAATCTCGCGTAACGTGGCCGGGAAGTCAATCGCCCCGTGGCCGGGGATCAGGTGCGCGTGCCGCCGCGACGCGGCAATGTCCTCGATGTGGTAGTGCTTCGTATGCGGGGCCATCCGCGCGATCCAATCCTGCGGGTCCTGGCCCATGCAGAAGGCGTGGCCGACGTCGAAATTCAGCCCCACCCAGGGCGAATCGATCCGCTCGACGAATTCGAGGTACTGCTCGAAGGTCTCGATCAAAAGCCCGGGCTCCGGCTCGATCAGCAGCCGGACGTCGAGCCGCTGGGCCACTTCGACGCACGGCATCAGCTCGTCGTAGAAGACGGCGGCGGCCGCCTGCCACGATTGCCCCTGCTGGAGCGGCCCGCCCGGCTCGGTCTGGATCGACGCCGCCCCGAGTTCCCCGGCCAGGGCCAGCGCCCGCTTGGTGTGTTCGCGGCGGATGGCTCGATAGTGCGGATCCGGCTCGATCCACGATGGGTGCCAATACGGCTGCCGGGGATCGGCCACGGCGTTCATCATGAAGCCGTTGATGTTAGAGATCGTCAGGCCGTGCTCGTCCAGGCGATCGCGAATCGCCCGTTTCGAGTGCTCCAGCAGCCCGGCCGGCCAGGCGTGCGGCACGTCGGCCAGCAGTTCGAGCCCGGCGTAGCCGAGCGCGGCGATTCGGGCGATCGTCTCTTCGACGGAGAAGTTCAGATAGGCGTTGGAGCTGTAGGCGAGGCGCATGAGGGGGAGGGCAGGGCAGTTCTTGGTTGTCGGTGGTCAGTTATCAGTCGGCACACGGGTCGGCGTCCACAACGAGAACTAACTGCTCGCACTGCGATAGCTTAGCAGAGAACGATTGAAGATCCAACGCGAAACGGCCAGGCTGCCCAGCGTGGCGAACACCGCGAAGGGCAACAGCAGCCAGTCCTCGGGGTTCTCGGGATCCAGCGGCCGGACCAGCAGCCGGGCGGGGACGTTGACCGCGATCAGCACCGGCACGAAGAACGTGAAGGCCCAACGCAGCGGATTGCCCCAGGGGCCTTTGTAGATTTCCATCGGGTAGCGGGAAAAATTGGTGATGTAGAACCAGAAATCCAACAGCGTCTTGTTGCGGCCCAGCCACACCGCCGTGGCGGCCATGGCGATCATCAGGCTGTAGTAGATGGCCACACCGCAGAACAGATAAAACAGAAACAACGCCGCCTGCATCGGCCCGGGCACGTAATGGACCTGAAAGAGCGAATAGGCCATCAACGCCACCCCGCAACTGAAAGGCCCGATGGCCGACCACTCGATTCGCCCCAGCGAAATCAGGAACTGCGTGTCGATCGGTTTCAACAGCGCGAAGTCGAGCGTGCCGGTGCGGATCTGTTCGCTGAACTCGACGGCGTTGCTCAGAAACAGCCCGCGGATCAGGCTGTTGATCAGCAGCGTGGTCGCCAGGAAGAGGAAGAACTGGTCGCGGCCCCAGCCGGGGTCCCAATCGGCGACCGTGCCGATGCGATCGGTGTACTCGAAGATCAGGATGTAGAAGCCCAGGTTCATGAACACCCAGGACATCGAGGAGATGGTATCGATGATGAAATTGGCGCGGAAGGTCATATCGCGCACCAGGCTGTTGCGGAGGAAGATCAAAAACACGCGAGCGTACCAGGCCAGTCGTCCCATGGCGTTTATCCTCCGAACCCGCTGTATCGCCGCACGCCGAAATGGAACGCCGTGCGCGAGGCCACCAGGAAGAAGACCACCCAGGCAAACTGGATCCAGAGCCCCTGGATCAGGTCCGGCCCGCTGATTCTCCCCAGGAAGACCGCGGCGGGAAAATAAGCCAGGTAATGCAGCGGCATCAGCCGGACCAGGAATTCCAGCTTGTCCGGCAGCAGATCGATGGGGAACATGTGGCCGGAAAAAAAGAAGCTGAAGAGCATGTAAACGAAGAACAGCGAACTGACCTCCAGGAACCAGAACCCGATCATTCCCAGGGTGGCTTCCAGGAAGAATCCCAGCAGGAAGGCCATCACCAGCGACGCCAGGTAGGCCAGCATCGTGAAACCGTCGGGCCAGCCGGGAAAGAAGTCGCGGAACAGGTAGAACACCAGCGCGAACGGCCCCACGGCCACCAGGTAGTAGACCAGCTTGTGGGCCACGCGGTTGATCAACAGGAAGCTGACCATGTCAATCGGCTGGATGAGGAACTTCTTGACGGTTCCGTCGCGGATATCCCGGGCGATACCTGAGGCCAGCCCCGGCATGCTGGAAAAGGCCCGGCTGATCATCGTCAGCAGGTAGTAGCCGATGATCGTATCGCACGTGTAGCCGGCGATTTGGCCTTCCGGCCTGTCCGCCCCGTAAAAAACGGCCCGCCAGAGGAAGATTTGGGTCACGATCGGCAGGAAGCGCATCAGGGTGCCCAGCGCAAAATCCCCCCGGTAGATCAGCCGCTCTTCGAAGCTGATCTTCAGCACCGTCCACCCGGTTGCCAGACGGAAGAGCATGGGGCCCCTACTCCTCATTGAGCAGCTCGGGCACTTCGGCGAGCTTTTTGCGTGCCGCTTCGTCGGCGTTGGAAAACATCTCGGCGATCACTTCTTCCAGCGGCGGGTCCTCGACGCTGACGTCTTCCACCGCGTACTTGGCCAGCAGCCCGCTCAAGACGTCGGTCACCACGCCGCGCTCCACGCGGAGCTTGGCCCGGGGCGGCTCCTCGGAAAGCACGTCGCCGTAACGTCCCAGGTCGTCGGGGACCCGCCCGTCGGACAGCTGCAGCGAGATAATCTTGTGCCCTCCGAACCGGTCGATGATCCCCTCCAGCGATCCGTCGTAAATGATTTGCCCCAACGCGATGATCACCACCCGGCGGCACAGCGCCGCCACGTCTTTCATGTAGTGGCTGGTCAGCAGAATCGTGACCTTCCGCAACTGCTGATAGTCGTGCAGGAAGGTCTGGATGTTGTGCTGGGCGATCACGTCCAGCCCGATGGTCGGCTCGTCGAGAAACAGCACGTCCGGCGAGTGCAACAACGCGGTGGTCAGCTCCATCTTCATCCGCTCGCCCAGCGACAGCTCGCGAACCGGCTGGTAGAGCAGATCGCCCGCGCCGAGCATTTCGGTCAACTCGTCGCGGGTGCGTTCGAACCGCTCGGGCTCGATGCGGTAGATCTGCTGGTGCAGGCGGAAGGACTCGGCGGCCGGCAGGTCCCACCAGAGCTGGTTTTTCTGGCCCATCACCAGGGCGAACCGGCGGCGATAGGCGTTTTCGCGGCGCCAGGGAACGTGCCCCATGACCCGGGCAGTACCACTGGTGGGGTTAATGACGCCGGAGAGCAGCTTCAGCGTGGTGGTTTTTCCGGCCCCGTTGGGCCCCAGGAAGGCAACGAATTCGCCCTGCTCCACACTCAGGTCGATGCCCCGGACCGCCTCGACCTCGCGATACTTCCGACGCACCAGCCCGCGAATCGAGGCCGCCAGCCCCTCCGGCTTCTGATAGACGCGGTAGGACTTCGCCAGTCGCTTTATCTCGATGATTGCCATAGCCTTAAGATTATAAGTCCCGCCGGCAGCGGGGAAAAGTCACGCCGGGCCGCGGCGGGGGTCGTTTCGCGTTGTCGTTGCGGGCCCCTTGGAGTATAATTCGCCGCGAACAACCTTTGCCGGCGCCAAAGAACAAGGAGTGGAAGCGACGGACGGACCACGCGTTGGAATCGGACACGACACCCATCGGCTCGCCCCCGGCGGCCCGTTGAGACTGGGGGGAATCGATGTCCCGCACGACCGGGAGGCGGTCGGCCACAGCGACGCCGACGTGCTGCTGCACGCGGTGATCGACGCCTTGCTGGGGGCGGTCGCCTTGGGCGACGTGGGGCAGATGTTCCCCGACACCGACCCGATCAACCGCGGACGCGATTCGGCCGAGATGCTCGAGGCCGCCCGGGACGCGGTGACCGCGTTGGGTTGGCGCATCGTGAACCTCGACTGCATCGTCTTTGCCCAGCGGCCCCGGCTCCTGCCCCATCGACAGGCCATCCGAAAACGCATCGCCGATATCCTGGCCATCGATTCGGAGCAGGTCAGCCTGAAGGGCAAGACGGGCGAGAACATCGGCTTGGTGGGCGAGGAGCAGATCATAGCCGCCCAATGCGTTGCCCTCGTGCAACCACGGTAAGCAAGACCACAACCCCGCCAACCTCCGCTCGGCGCCCAAACCAACCATCCCCAGCAAACGCCCACCAGTCCCTCACTATCCACTACCCACTAACCACTACCCACTATCCACTAACCACTACCCGCCATCCCCTGCTCCCGCCCCACCCCAACGCCATGATCCGAGTCTACAACACCCTGTCGAAGTCCAAAGAACCGTTCGAGCCGGTCCAGCCCGGCAAGGTCGGCATCTATCTGTGCGGGCCCACCGTCTACAAGCCGAGCCACATCGGGCACATGGTCGGGCCCGTGATTTTCGATACGGTCAAGCGATACCTGACCTACTCCGGCTACGACGTCACGCTGGTGATCAACGTCACCGACGTGGACGACAAGCTGATCGGCGAGTCGAACGCCCGAAACATGTCGATGCCTGAGCTGGCCGCCGAAATGACCGCCGATTACATGAACAACATCGAGGCCCTGGGCGTCGACGCCGTCGACCACTTCCCCCGCTGCACCGACAACATGGACGAGATCATCCGGTTCACCACCACGCTGATCGAGAAGGGTTTCGCCTACGAGTCGGACGGCGACGTCTACTTCGAGGTGAGCAAGGTGCCGGACTACGGCAAGCTGAGCCACCAGGGCGCCGAGGCCCTGCAGGGCGACGGCGGCGGGATGGCCGAGCGGAAGCGGGCCAGTGCCGACTTCGCGCTCTGGAAAGGCGCCAAGCCGGGCGAGCCGTCCTGGGAGAGCCCCTGGGGACCGGGCCGGCCGGGCTGGCACATCGAATGCTCCGCCATGAGCCGCCGGCTGCTGGGCGAGACGTTCGACGTCCACGGGGGCGGCCTGGACCTGGTCTTCCCGCATCACGAAAACGAGATCGCCCAGAGCGAATCGTGCCACGGCAAGCCGATGGCCAAATACTGGATGCACAACGGCCTGATGCAGGCCTCGCACGAGGTAGGCAAAGTCGGCGGCCGCCAAACCCGGGCCGTCGAAGGCGATCTGGCCACGCAGGAGGCCGGCAAAATCAGCAAGTCGAAGGGCTCCAGGGCCTTCAGTGAAATGCTCCAGGAGTTTCGAGGCGAGACGATCCGCTTCTTCCTGCTTTCGACCCACTATCGCCGGCCCATCGACTTCAGCGAAACGCGCATCCGCGAGGTGGACACGGGACTGGAGACGTTCTACCGGTTCTTCAAGCGGTACGAACGGGTTACCGGCGGCAGTTTCTACGACCTGGCCGTGCCCGGCAACCGCGAGGCAGGCGACTTCCAGCCCGGCGAAGACGCCGTGCTCCAGGCCGTGGCGGAGCATCGCGACCGGTTCCTGGAGGCGATGGACGACGATTTCAACACGGGCGGCGGGATCGGGGCCCTGTTCGACCTGGTCCGCCGGCTGAACAAGTTCGTCGACGACGAGAAGCTCGAAGAGCCCGGCAACCGCAGCAACGAGAAACTCGCCGCGTTGAAGCAGGGGGCCACCACGCTGGGCGAGCTGTCGGCCACGCTGGGACTGTTCCGCAAGCCGCCGCAGGAGAAATCATCCGGCGACGACGCCCTGGTCGGCAAGCTGATGGACCTGCTGATCGGGATTCGTGCTGACGCCCGAAAGAGCAAGGACTTCGCCACGGCCGACAAGATCCGCGATACGCTGGGCGAAATCGGCGTCACGCTGGAAGACCGGCCCAGCGGCACGGAGTGGAGCTTGCAGTAACCCCAGTTCCCGACGTCTATTATGCAGACCACCCGCATCCTCGGCATCGACCCGGGATTGAACGTCTCCGGCTACGGCGTGCTGGAGATCGATCGGGGGTCGTTGCGTCTGTGTGAGGCGGGAATCGTCCGCGGAAAGAATCGCCACTCGCTGACCGACCGGCTGGTGGAAATCTACGACGGGGTCGCCAACGTGATCGCCGCGCTGCAGCCGGACGTGATGGCCCTGGAGGAGTTGTATTCGCACTACGAACGCCCCCGAACGGCCATCTTGATGGGCCATGCCCGGGGCGTGATCTGCCTGGCCGCCGCGCGGAAGGGCATTCCGGTGGTCCACTACGCGGCTACGCAGGTGAAGAAGATCCTCACGGGCAACGGCCGGGCCCCGAAGTGGCAGGTGCAACAGGCGATCCAGCACGAATTGGGGCTTCCGGACGCACCGGATCCCCCCGACGTGGCCGATGCCCTGGCCATCGCGCTCTGTCACCACTATCTTAAAGACAAGCCGAGCGTGTTGCAGAAGTAGCGGAACGCCGGGAGCCTCCCGCTCAGCACGTTCACCCCGATCCTCCCGCGGAGGGAGGAGGCCCGATTCCGGAGTTGCCCTTTGATTACGAAAATCACCGGCGAATTGGCCGCCTTGAAAGACGACGTGTTGACGCTGCGGATCGACGCCTTCGAGCACGAGGTGCTGATCCCCGAATTCACCCGGCGGCAGTTGCAGCACGAACTGAACCAGCAAATCAGCCTGCACACGATCGAGTATCTGGAGGGCAACCCGATGCAGGGCCGGATGACGCCCCGGCTGATCGGGTTCCTCAGCGAAGTGGAGCGGGAGTTCTTCGAGCTGTTTTGCTCGGTGGACGGCGTGGGGGTGAAGAAGGCGCTTCGGGCGATGGTCCGGCCGGTGAAGGAGGTGGCCACGTCGATCGAGGAGCAGGACGCCAAGTCGCTCTCCGCCCTGCCCGGCATCGGGCCCGCCATGGCCGAACGGATCATCGCCAAGCTGCGGCGCAAGGTGCCCAAGTTCGCCCTGATGGTCGCCCGGGGGCAGGCCGCCGAAGCGGAAGTCCAGCCCGACGTGGTTTCCGAGGCCTATGAGGTGCTCCGCACGCTGGGACACGCCGAGAGCGACGCCCGGCGGTTGCTGGACGCCGCGCTGGCGGCGAAAAAGAAGTACAAGGACGTGCAGAGCTTGTTGCAGGCCATTTATCAGCAGAGCCACCCGTAGGCCTGCCGGGAGCTGCGTACGGCTTTTGGCCAAACAGATCCGGAGGAGCCATGCCTGACGTCACTGCCAACGAACCGACACTGGAAGACGCGGCCCCGGCCATCCACGCCACCCCGTGCGGCAGTTGCGGCTGCCCGGTCGAGCCGGCCGACAAGTTCTGCCCCGCGTGCGGAAGCGAGCAGGCCGCCGCGGCAGAAATCGTCGAGCCGGCCGTCGAGCAGAAGCACTTTCGCTGCAAGAACTGCGGGGCGGAAGTGGCGGTCGATCCGGACCAGCGGAGCTACGTCTGCGCGTTCTGCGACTCGACCTACGTGATGGAGTTCACGCCCGAGCAGTCCGACCGGCAGCCGCCGGAGTTCGTGATCGGTTTTGCCGTGACCGCCGAGAAGGCACAGGAGGCGTTTCGCCGCTGGATCGCCGAGAACTCCTGGTTTCGGCCCGGCGACTTGCGGTCGGCCAAGATCGAGGAGAAACTGCGAGGCGTCTACCTGCCCTTCTGGTCGTTCTCGATGCTGGCCCGTAGCGATTGGTCGGCCAATATCGGCGAATACTGGTGGAAGACGGAAACCTATACGACCACCCAGAACGGCAAGACGGTGACCAAGACCCGCCGGGTGCGGAAGACCGAGTGGTGGGACCTGGACGGAAAACACCATCGTTACTACAGCGGATACCTCGTCTCCGGCAGCCGGGGATTGGCGCAACAGGAGGCCGAGCGGATCAAGCCGTTTCATCTGCCCGCGCTGAGGCGGTACGAACCCTATTTCCTGGCCGGCTGGCTCAGCGAGGAGTATTCGATCCAGCGCGAAGAGGCCCTGAAAACGTGCCAGCAGGAGTTCTACCGCCGCGAGCAGCAAAACGTGGCCGACCACCTGCCGGGCGACACCTACGGCAACTTGCGCGTCAGCACCCGGTTCAGCGACGTCAATTCGGACCTGGTGCTGCTGCCGGTCTACCTGCTGAGTTACCGCTACGGCGACAAGCTGTTCCGCTTCATGGTCAACGGTCAGACCGGCAAGACGGCCGGCAGGAAGCCGGTCTCCAAGTGGCGGATCGCGGCGGCCGTGGGAGCCGGTTTGCTGGCCGTGGGCCTGGTGGTGCTGCTGGTGGTCCTGTTGGCAAACATGTAGCCGCAACGGGGGCCAACGTGGATTGACGATCGCCGATAGATATAGGAGTCATCCCGAACCATGTCAGATCTGCTGAGCAAATGCGAGGTGTGCCATAGCCTGCTGGACGAAGAGGACATGTTCTGCGCCAACTGCGGCACGGAGGCGCCGCAGCGAGCCGACAAGGCCGAAACCGGCCCCGACGCGACCCGATTGGCCACGCACAACTTCGAGTGCTCCGGCTGCGGAGCGTCGATGAGTTTCGACGCCCGGGCCGGCAGCCTGCAATGCCCCTTCTGTGCCTCGGTCGACATGGTGCAGCAGAAGGACGCCCGGGTGCTGGCCCCGAGGCGCGTCGTCCCGTTTCGGCTCAGCCGGGAAGAAGCGGTCGCCACCATGCGGAAGTGGCTCGGCCGGGGCTTCTTCCGCCCAGGCGATCTGTCCAAAAAGGCCAGCGTGGTGAAGATGCAGCCCGTCTACGTCCCCTACTGGGTCTTTCAGGCGACCACGCACACCTACTGGACCGCCGACACCAGCCACACCCCGGCCGGCGCCCGCGGCGACTGGTATCCGCTTTCCGGCGAGCACCAAGGAAGCTATTCGAATCTGCTGATCGGCGCCAGCGGGGCGCTGACGCCTGAGGAGACGGCGAAAATCTGCCCCTTCGATCTGGCCGAGGGCAAGCCGCCGGACGAGGTGGACTTGGAGAACTTCACGGTCGAACAGTTCACCGTTCCGAGGAAGTATGCGCGCCCCTTGGCCCGAGGGGGGCTGGAGCAACTCGAAGCCAAGGCGTGCGACGACGCCCATGTGCCCGGCCGATCGCGAAACGTACACGTCAACGTCCGCATCGAGGCCCTCGCCGGCGAACCCGTGTTGCTGCCCGTCTGGATCGTGGCCTATCGCTTCCGCGATCGGGTCTACCGTTACCTGGTCAACGGCCAAAACGGCCGGGCCACCGGCCACGCTCCGGTCTCCTGGACGAAGATCCTGATGATCCCCGCCATCATCCTGGCGGTGGTGCTTATCGTGCTGGCTTGCTCGGGCATTTTCGGCGCCTTGGGCGGCCTGGGCATGAACGCCCCGGCCACGGAGAACCCGTACACGCATAGCGTCCCTTGCGCGAAGGGGGACCGTCCCATTTTCGCTCCGCGAAAACCGGGACCGTCCCCAAGTCGTCTCCTCACGAGCCCTGAACCAACGGTGGTCTACCACCGGCTTGCCCCTGACGCCCGGCCCCGTTTCTGTTATAGTGTCACGCATAGTCCACACCCGTTCACGTCCCTCCGGAACCGCACCAGCGATGAGTCGCGAACCGACCCTGCAACCTCAGGTTGATCTTACCGACGAGGATCGCGCGCTGCGTCCCCAGCGGATG
>Ga0180437_10004837_pt1 | contig 18831 bp, 16 predicted proteins | sample SS_ome_4_FD_132410 | JGI IMG/M metagenome (GOLD analysis project Ga0180437, IMG submission 132410) | Hypersaline lake sediment archaeal communities from the Salton Sea, California, USA - SS_3_D_1 metaG | ecosystem: Environmental > Aquatic > Non-marine Saline and Alkaline > Hypersaline >... | reverse complement strand
TGATTGCAACCTTCTCTGCGCACACGCACACGTATGGCTATGTGCCTGCGGGCCAGGCGAACAACGAAATCACCCATGAATTCGACGTCGGCAACGCCGGCAGAAAAAGTCACGCCGACCCCTTCGAGACGTTCGTCGATGTCACCGTAAGCTCCGACGGCGCCGTAAAGCTCGACGTCTGGCAGGGTTACGAAGGCCAAAGCTATAGCATCGCAGAAACCTGGAACCTGAACTCGCCAAATTGACGGTTCTGCGGCCCTTGGATATAAAGTCCGCTGCGGCGGCAATTCCGAGCTGTTCTTTTTCATAAGAACGGCCGTGGAAGTATTGCATGCCGACTCGCGGTAGGAAAAAACGATTATTGAAAATCTGGAGGAAAGGGAATGAAGAAAGCATTTATTGTGCGTGTCGTTTCGGTTCTTGGGCTGATTGCCGGTGCCTCGGCGGACCAGCAGATCAACGACACCCAGCAGTGGCCAAGCCTCAATATCAGCGGTGAGACCCTCACAATCGGGCCCTCGGGCAATCTCACCGTGGATGCGCCCGGCGTTGGCAATAATCTGATCGGCGGCCGGATAGTTATCAACGGCGGGACCCTCATCATAAACGGGCCGGGCGATGAGAGCAGGCTCAACATGGACCAAAATGCCGCCATTACCGTCAACAGCGGCCTGGCGGAGATCGACGTCGACGACGGGATTAAATTCCCCGATAACGCAGGACCCGTGCGAATTACCCTAAACGGCGGGACCCTTCGCGTCAGCTATATCGAGCTGGTAGCTGAGCGAGACCCCCTCATTACCATCGGCGGAGGAATACTGCTGGCCAACCGAATCTACCTCGACGACCCCATAAAGCGGGACCCACAGAACTGGCTCGCCGCAGGCGTGCTTGTTCCCGCAACCGGTTACGACCAGATCGTAATAAATCCCGATAATGGTCAGGGCTTTGTCGAGGTCTCTGCTACCGGCGGTCAGCCGCCGGCCTGCCCCTGCCCGGGCGACCTTAATGAAGACGAACAGATCGATCTCGAAGACCTGCAGGCTCTCGCCGGAATCCTCCTCGAAGCCGGCAGCCCATTCGTCGTAGAGGCCGAGCCGGGCCACTGCGCAGACCTCAATGCCGACGAGCAAATCGACCTTGAAGACCTCCAGCAGCTCGCCGCCCTACTGCTCCAGGCCGGAAGCCCGTTTGTAGTCCAGTGTGAGTAACGCAGCTGCGCGATGAAACAGCCTTGTGTCGGACCTCGCCTCAGAAAAAGGCAAGGGCCAATTAAATACGATAAAGGGTCTGTCTTATCGGACAATTTACTAATCACGAACTAAGGCCTGCGCCGATTCGATTCGGCGCAGGCCTTTTATGCGATTCTTCATCTCCTCCACCGCCCATCCTCACCCGGCGGATACGGCGGCGCAACGCAAAAACTCAATTAATTGCGTTGACTACCAGCGCCCCATTTGCGATAATATTCTCCAGCTTAAGCTGCATTTTATATTAGGTTCATGGGAACCTCTTGGGTGGTTCTTGGTCTAATCCAGGAGCAAGGTCGTGCAATCGGAGATCGCCGGCATCAGCATCGATGAGTCGGTATTGGTACAGCAGTGCCGCAAGGGTGATTCCACGGCCATGGAAAGCCTGATACTTAAGTATCAGAATCGAATTTACAACGTCATACTGAGAATATGTGACAATCCCGACGATGCCGCGGAACTAACTCAGGAGACGTTTGTCAAAGTATTGCAGAACATAGATAGATTCGAGGGCAGAAGCGGCTTCTATACCTGGGCTTTCAGAATAGCCGTTAACTTGGCTTTGAACTACCGGCAGAAAAATGCCAGGCTCGGTATGTGGTCCCTCGACGCAGACAGCAACCAGGACTGCCAAACAGCAAAAGCTGGATTGAAGCAATTGCTCAGCAACGACGATTCGCCCGACCCCGCGATTGTTGCTCAAAACCGGGAGAGCTGTGAACTGGCGATAAAGGCACTGATGAAACTGGACGATGCTCAAAGAGCCGTGATCGTTTTGCGGGATATCGAAGATATGAATTATGCTCGGATTGCCAGGGTCCTCGGCGTCGAGCTGGGAACCGTCAAGAGCAGACTGAGCAGGGCCAGAAACAATCTGAGAGAGATTTTGGAGAACATGTTGCGATGAAAAATAATCCGAATCTCGACGAACTGCTGAACGGATATATTGACGGTGAGCTGACCGACAGGCAAAGAATCGAACTGCAGCGTCTCATATCGAATGATACCAACATTGCGCGAAAGCTCGAACAACTGCGTAGATGCAAAATGCTTGTCGGTGCTTTGCCTCACGCCGAGGCGCCTGCTGATATGCTCAGAAGGGTGAAAGCTTCCCTCGAAAGCCAGACATTCCTCGGACCGCAAATGCCCCGGTTCGATAACCAGGCCGGTGCACGGCAACTGCTTTTTCGCAAGGTCCTCACCGCCGCAGCAATGATAGCCCTCATCGCCGTCCTGGGAACCGTCATTTACACAATCGTTGCCCCCGATGATGCCGTTAAGCCTGTTGCCATGGACCGCCCGACCGGACAACCCGATACCCCAACCTTTGACAAACCGAAAGTGACCGTTGCCTCCGACATGGCTATAGCCGAATTCAACGGCACACTCCAGTTCACTACCGCCAGTGCAACCGTCGCTGAAGCCGTTGTCAAGGCAATACAGGCCAACGGTCTTCTTGCAGAATTCGCACCCGCCAACCGCCTGGCAAAAGGCCCATACTCTCTCAACTGCACCCGGACCGAAATGGAGCTGCTGATGGCTGATTTGGAAGACATCTGGCACGAATTCGATTCGGCGAAACTTTTTCTCGACGGCGGCGCGACCGACCGGACTGTATTTGTCGAAGACCTCACAATTGAGCAGCTAAGCAGCATTATAAATCAGCCCAGCCCGGAAAAGCGTATACGCCAGGCAAAGGATTTTGCCTTCTTGAACTATCTCGCCGCCAACATGCCCGCCGAAGATTTGTTCCAGACCGTGCAGGACCGAATGCCCCCCCTGACCATCATACCCAAGCCCCGACTCACCGGACGTGAAGAGGCAATCAGCAAAACCACCATCACCAGAGACCACAAAAACATATATCTGACTATAATAATAGACACGCCTCAGTTCCGACCTGGTGCAAAACCAGACTGAGTGCCCGGCAGCAATCTACTCACACGGTGAAAAACCCCCTGTAAGCCAGACGTACCGTCTGAAGAGAGACGCATCCGGCGGTAGTCGCCCACAACCGAAAAAAGCCGGCGCATCAGTACCACCCAGTAATATCGTCCCCGCGGTGTCAATCTTATCCGCCCGCCGCCAAGCTCCACCGCTCGAACCGAAAGAAAAAACGCCAGTTCCCCCAAAAGATACAGCCAATACCGCTCACCGTATTTGTCCCTCATGTCCGACACGCTCAAAGCCCCGTCAAGCAGCTTCAAAAGAAAATCGTAACGCGCCCTCTCGACATCGGAAAACCTCCGCGCCGCAACAATCGGATGACCGACGGAACCCAGCATCTCTACGTAGCGCTCTATCGAAAACGTGTTCGAATACATCGTACCGTTTATATACCCCCACGAACCCGCGCCGGTCCCAACGTATTCGTCATGCTCCAGTATATACTCATCGATCGCACCCTGACCGCGCGAAAAGCACCATACCGACTGCTGGCTGTATGACGCCCCCAGACGCTGGGCTATCAGCCTGTAGAAAAGCCTCTCCCTGCGATAGTCCATCTTCCCGCATCTGCGCTCGAGCTCGGCCTTGACACCGTCCGAAACCATCAGCGGATAGTAAGTAACCTGCTCGGCACCTGTTTCCTCAAGTATCTCCAGATCACGCACCAGCATCGCCTCGGTCTGATTCGGAAAGTTGAATATCATGTCCACGTTCACCGTCTCGAACATCCCCACAACCGAATGTATCCTCTCCTTGATTTCTTCACCCCCACCGTACTTTTCAAGACGCTCAATGCTCTCGAGAATCCTGTTGTCGAACGACTGCACACCCACAGAAAGACGGTTTGTTCCCGCATCCAGAAGCATCCGAAGGTGCTCCCCGACAAGGTGGTTCGGATTGGTCTCAATCGAAACCTGTTTTATCGCCCAATTATTCCTCACAAGGGCAATCACCTCGGCAAGTTCCTCCGGCATTATCGTGGGCGTCCCCCCGCCGACGTAGACCGAATCGAAACAGTACCCCAGGTCTCGATAAACCTCTATCTCCTTCTTCAACGCCGCAAAATAAGCTCCCGCCAGGGCATGGTCCATCTTCACCCGAAGAAAACAGCAATAAGGACAAAGCTCCTCGCAGAAAGGAACGTGAATATACAGAAGGCACGCCTTTTTGCCCTCTCGTTTCGGCGGACTTTTCTCCCTGTATTCCTCGAAGCTCAGGTATCGCCGAGCAAGTCTCCCGGCACAGAAGCTCAAAATAGTCTCGACAAGCATTTTCCGTTTTTCCCGCAGCCATTCATAACTGTTTCGCTGCCTTGCGGTTAACCACCATGATAGTATTACAAGACCCGCAAAACAAGCCCCCATGGCGTTTTTTGCACTGGAAATCGGTTTCGTCGCGCGCCGCAAGGGACAGAAGTCCGATAAAGGCAACAATCACAAGGCTCGAAAGGATTTTCGACGCTGATAAAAACACCGGTCCTGCTCTTTCGCCAAACCTGAGAGTTGACACCGCGGCCAATCGGTTTAAATTATGGGCTTTTGTTGCTATAATGAGACTGTCGTTAACCGCGTTGGTTTTCGCGCCAGGAACATTGTTTGAGAGATGCTCGACAAATGACGGCAAAGTGCAAGAGGTTTACTCGCGGCTACGAGTTCAGCAATTTCGAAGGCCAGCCGGAAGACAGGCTGGTGCAAATTACTATTCCCGAAAAAGTCGTTATCCCGCTTAGGCAGGGCTTCGGCGCCGAAGTTACCCCGACCGTACAGCCCGGCGGCAAGGTCGCCGCGGGACAGATAATCGGCAGGGACGACAAATCCATCTCAAACCCTGTTCATTCCTCTGTGAATGGCAAGGTGGTGAGAATAGAGAAAATACACACCCTCGGAACAAGCACCACCGCCGTTATCATTGAATCCGACAGAACCACCGGCTGGCGGAAAATCGATGGATTCTCCGCGGACTGGCGCAGCTTATCCGACGAAAAACTCCAGGAATTGATTTACCTCTCCGGCGCCGCAGCGCTGGACAGGGCAGGTATCCCGACGAGCTTCAAAAGCTCCATAATCGCTCCCGACTCCGTCGAAGACGTCATCATCCACGCAGTCGGCTCACAGGTGCACAACCCTTCACCCGCCGTTCTGCTCGGAAATGACAACCGGTTGAATTTCTTTGAGGGCCTCAGAATTCTGAAAAAATTGATGGCCAACGCACACTTCCACCTTGCCCTGGGCAAGTCCTGCGATGACCTGCTCGAGCACGCCTCCCGGCTCGCGGCTGAAAGTGACTCACTCGAAGTCCGTCAAATGCCGCCTAAGTATCCCTTCGACTACGATGAGGTCCTTGTCGCCGCCCTGCTGGGCAGGCAGTTCCCCTACGGCTATTCAGCCGCAAACATCGGCGTGATCGTATTAAGTCTCCAGACCGTCCTGCACGTTTACGAAGCTGTCACAAAGGGAAAACCGCTCATAGAAAGGACCATAGCCCTGTGCGGGCCGGGCTTCACGGAAAACCCTCACGTAAGCCTGCGAATCGGCACGCCCCTCGAGCACGTCACCAAAGCACGAATCCGCGAGGATAAAGAGCTTCGATTCGTCCGCAATAGCTGCCTGACCGGGGAGATATTAGACGGGGCATCTTTACCGATCGACCGAACCTTCGACGCGGTGGTTGCACTCGTTGAGGACAACCAAAGACAGTTCGCCTCCTTCATAAGGCCCGGCCTGACAAAGGATTCCTACTGCCGCACCTTCGCTTCAATGCTCATCAAGAAAGACAGCAGCGCATTCAGCAAGGGCTGTGGAACGAATCTCCACGGTGAAGGCAGGCCCTGTATCTCCTGCTCATACTGCCAGGAGCTCTGCCCCGTCGATATTATTCCACACCTGCTCTTTCACTATGTGGAAAAAGACGTCATAGACCGGACTCTGCTGAATCTCAGGATATTCAATTGCATTGAATGCAACCTGTGCAGCTACGTGTGCCCGTCGAAAATCCCCCTTGCAGAATACATAAAGAAGGGAAAGGAAAGACTAACCGAAGAAGGCTTTGCCCGCCCGGCCCAGCGCGCCGGTCTGATAGCAATCGAAGAATATAAAAGCCTGAAAGAATCACCTGCCGAAACTTAGTCTGTTGCAAATGAAATTGTACGCAAAATGGTCGCAAAATAGTGATGTGAGCATAAAAAACCCCCCGTTCCCCCAAACCGGGTTGAAGGGGCTGAATATTATGTCCAGGGACTTTTTTCGCGACGATTCAGTTTGTTATTGGAGACAATATTAACTTTTCTAACATATGGATGATTCGAAGCTGATAAATCGAGGGGGCGCTTCAAACGACATGCCAAATCGTTTCTTATTTGGCATGGCGTTTGATCGACCCGGCGGCAGAGGCGAAGCTTTTTGTTTTCAGAGCAAGCAGTCTCCCCCCCTCGAAAGAGGCAGGGGAGGGAGATTGCGACCGTGCGAATCGGACGGATACTTACGAGTCGGAAGGTCTTTTGCCTTGAGGCGTCAGCAATCGAATATTACCCGCTCTGCCTTCGGCTGCGCCGGCTCAGGATCGAAGTGGTCAAACACAGAGTATCGAACTAAGCCAGAGGTTCCAAATACATGAGACTTCTCAGGTTATTCATTGACAGAATCTACAAGCTCCCTCACGCCGACAGGTTCAAGCCCGTCATCGACGCCTTCGACGCAGGAATGTTCGGAACACCCGAGACAACCACCGGCGGGCCACACATCCTCGACTGCATCGACATGAAGCGATACATGGTCCTGGTAATCGTCGCCCTAATCCCGGCGGTCCTTGCGGCCGTTTACCTGTTCGGACTTAACGTCATTAAAATCATCGCCGTCTCTTATATTGTCGGCGGCGCCGCCGAAGTGGTCTTCGCAATCGTCCGCAAAAAGGAAATACACGAGGGTTTCCTGATAACCGGCCTTATCTTCCCGCTGGTCCTGCCTCCGACAACGCCTTTATGGGTAGTCGCCGTCGGCATCCTGTTCGGCGTGATTTTCGGAAAAGAGATATTCGGAGGCACCGGCAGAAACATCTTCAACCCCGCGCTGGTCGGAAGGCTCTTCGTCACCCTCGCCTTCCCCGCGATAATGACAACAAGCTGGCAGCAGCCGCTCACCGATACGATAACAGCCGCCACCCCTCTGTCGATTTACAAAACCGAAAGGGTCCTCACCTCGTATTGGGACCTTTTCCTGGGCGCAGCAGCCGGCAGCACCGGCGAAACATGCAGGCTCGCCGTCATTCTCGGAGGCCTCTTCCTTATCTTCTCAAGGGTCAGCAACTGGCGGATTCCCCTCTGCTACCTCGGCACGGTCTTTGTCTTCGCCTTCTTCGGCAATCACTTTGCCCCGGAGAGAATCGCCCCCCCGCTGTTCCAGCTCCTGTCCGGCGGCCTCTTGTTCGGCGCAATGTTCATGGCCACCGACCCGGTTACATCGCCCTTTACACCCGTCGGGAAATACATCTTCGGAATATCCTGCGGCGTGCTCACCGTCCTGATACGCAGCTTCTCCGGATACGTCGAAGGAGTAATGTTCAGCATCGTAATAATGAACGCACTGTCACCGCTGATTGACCATATTGTCCTGGCGCTCAGGTATCCTCCGGTAAGAATATGAATGAAAAAATAAAAATGGTCGTGTTCGTCCTTCTCCTGGGCTCGGTTTTGACCGCGGCCCTCGTGGCTGTAAACGACTTCACCGAGCCTTACGTTAAGAAAAACAGGCTCGCAAAGCTGCGCAAAAGCGTCCTTGAGGCCCTCGGCTTCGAGTTCACCACCGAACGCATAGACCAGGTATTCCAAGCCGGCGTCAAAACAACCACCCGCGACTCGAAGGACTTCTATGTCACCAAAAACGGCAATCTCGCATTTGTTTTTTCCGGCTCAGGGCTCTGGGGAGAGATCGAGGGCGTCCTTTGCGTCAAGAACGATTTGGAGACCATCGAGGCCGTTACCATCTTCAAGCAGAATGAGACCCCCGGACTCGGTGCAAGAATCGCCGAATCGAAGTTTCTCGAACGCTTCAAAAACAAAAAGCTCCTCCCCGAACTGCTCATACTGCCGCCCGGAAAGGCCACCGGCGACAACCAAATAGATGGAATTACCGGAGCAACCTTAAGCTGCAAGGCCCTTGAGCGGATTCTCAACTCCGAAGCGAAAAAGTACCTCGCACTTTACAGGGAAAAATAAACGATGACTCTCAGGAAAATTTTAGGCGCCAAAGGCTACAAGACCGTAAAGCAGGGTTTATGGGGCGACCACCCCATATTCTCTGCCTGCCTTGGAATATGTTCTGCCCTGGCCGTCAGCAACAAGGTCGAAAACGCGCTAGCCATGAGTGCCGGCGTCACCTTCGTCCTCGTCGCCACCGCCGTAATCGTCTCATCGCTCAGGGCCCTGATCCCCAACCGGGTAAGAATCATCACATACATGATAACCATCGCCTCCTTCGTCATCATAGTCCACCGGTTCCTCGAGGCCTTCTATCCCGGAATCAGCGAGGCCCTCGGACCATACGTCGGTCTTATCATCACCAACTGTATCATCATGGGAAGGGCCGAGGCCTTCTTCATTCAGAACAACCTCTACCATTCCGTTCTCGATGCGATCTCAAACGGAATCGCCTACTCATACACGCTTATCGGCATCGCCGTGATACGCGAGCTGCTCGCTTTCGGCACACTGCTCGGATTCGACATCATGCCCGCCGGATGGGAAAACTGGGTCGTCATGTCAATGGCCCCGGGGGCCTTCTTTCTTCTGGGGGTCGCGCTGTGGATAGCAAAAACCTTAACTGAACGCCGGTCTGAGGAGGAAAAATAAAATGCTCCACCTGATGACTATATTCCTGGCTGCAATTCTAACCCACAACATAGCCCTGACATACCTTCTCGGAATGTGCCCTTTTATTTCACTTTCGCGCAGCGTCAAAACAGCGCTCGGTATGAGCTTCGCCGTGATCTTCGTCGTAACACTTACAGCCGCAATCAACTGGCCGATGTACAGAATTCTTGTCAAATACAACAGCGAACTTATTGCTTACATCGTCTTTATCATTGTTATCGCCGCCTCCGTACAGTTGGTGGAAATGATTATGGAGCGCTTTTTCCCGCCGCTGCAGGCCGCTTTCGGCATATTCCTGCCGCTGATAACCGTCAACTGCACCGTCCTGGCCGTGTCGCTCTTTATGGTCTACAGGGAGTATTCATTCATCGCCACGCTGGTGTTCGCCTTCGGCTCGGCGGCCGGCTGGATGCTCGCGATAATGATAGTCGCCGCAATAAATGAAAAGCTCAAATTAATCGGCGACGTCCCGAAAGGCCTTCAGGGGCCGGGGATCATCATGATCGTTGCCGGAATTATCGCCCTGGCGTTTCTGGGTTTCAGTGGAATGGTTGATATTAAGTAACACTGGTGGTGACGTTCGATGAGTCTTGTACCCATACTTATAATAAGTCTGATTCTGCTGGTGATAACGATTCTGCTTATCATAGCCGACACGCTGCTTGTCAGCTACGGCCCGTGCAGAATAACCGTCCATCAGGAGGACCAGGCTAAGGAATTCACCGTCCAGGGCGGCGGCTTCCTGCTTTCCAGCCTCACCGACAATGGCGTCCCGATAACCTCCTCCTGTGGCGGAAAGGCCACCTGCGGGTACTGCAAGGTCACCGTCCGAAGCGGCGGCGGACACATACTACCCACAGAAGAGATATTCATGAGCCGACAGGAGAAGCTCTCCGGAACAAGGCTCGCCTGTCAGGTCAAGGTCAAAGAGGACATGGAGATTTACATCCCGGACCTGCTCACGACCGTCAGGTCAATCGTGGAAAACAAGTCCTACGACCCCAGGCTCCGCTGGCGGTTCATAAAAACCGGCCAGGAGCACTACTTACCCGCAAAAAAACTCGCCGCCCTTCCGCGCAAACAGAAACGGCAGGTGCTGGCTGTTCTCGAAGAATTCGAGGATACACCCGGGGCCGTGGTTCCGGCCCTGCAGCAGATCAACGAGACCTTCAACTACCTGCCCGAGCCTATCCTGCGGCTCACTGCCGAAAGACTCCACATACCCCTCAGCGAAGTGCACCGCCTCGCAACCTTCTACAATGCCTTCAGCCTTAAACCAAAGGGAAGAAACATCATCCGCGTCTGCAACGGAACAAGCTGCTACGTCAAGGGCGGCAGGAGAATACTGCAGACGATACAGACCAGGCTCGGCATCAAAGTCGGAGAAAACACCCGCGACCTGAAATTCTCCCTTGAGACCGTAACCTGTATCGGATGCTGCGGCCAGTCGCCCGTCATCGCCGTAAACGAAGACATCTACGGATACTTCAGGGTCAGCATGATTGATGAGGTATTACGCAGATATTCTTAAAAGGAGCAAAACATCGCAAAACTAAAACCGAAAGACCTCGATAAAATCGCCGCCCGAATGAAGGCGGTTATGGACCTTAGAGAAGGCCACTCGTCCGCTAAGGCCAGGCTGCTCGTACACATGGGCACATGCGGCATCGCCGCCGGCGCAAGGACCGTCATGACCGCACTAATGGAAGAAATAGAAAAGAGAAATCTCGACAGCATCGCTCTGAACATCACCGGTTGTGCCGGACTTTGCAGTCGGGAGCCAATGATGACCGTCGAGCTCGCCGGAAAAACGCCCGTCAAGTACGTCGACCTTACGCCCGAAAAGGCCCGCGAAATCCTGAACACGCACGTCATCGGCGGCCGGGTACTCGCCAGGTACGCCCTCGCAGAAGGCGGCGAGAAAATACATTGACAAATTAATAATCTCCGGCCGGTGCGGTTGATGGTGACCGCTTAAAAAAACCATACCCCGCACCGGACTATCTGTGATTTGAACGCATAAGAACGTAGAGCGAATAACAGACTATGGCTCATCGAACACACGCAATGATTTGTACCTGTACAAACTGCATCTCAAACGGTGCGCTCAAAATAAAGAACGCCCTCGATGCCGAAATTGCAAAGAGGGGACTCGAAAAGGAAATCCTGGTGGTCCAGACCGGCGCCAGCGGCCTCTGCGTCAAAGGCCCAATCATGATGGTTCAGCCGGAGGGTATCTTCTATCAGTTCCTCAAGGAAAAAGACATCCCCCACCTTGTCGAGGAGCATTTCCTGAAGGGCAGGCCGGTAACCTCGCTCATGTACGTCCCCCCCGGAGAAGAAACACCCATCCCAAGGCTCGCCGACATCCCCTTCTTCAAGGACCAGAGACTCATCGCCCTCAGAAACAGAGGTCTCATCGACCCCGACAGCATAGACGAATACATCGCGCGAGACGGCTACAAGGCCCTCGCAAAAGCACTTGGCCAAATGACGCCGGAGCAGATAATCGAGGAAATTCAAAAATCCGGCCTCCGCGGACGGGGCGGGGCTGGCTTCCCAACAGGAGAAAAATGGCGGATTTGCAAAACCTGCATCTCCCGCGCCCGCCGGACGGAACCCCAAAAGCCCTGTTACCTCATCTGCAACGCCGACGAAGGAGACCCCGGCGCATTCATGGACAGAAGCATCATCGAGGCCGACCCCCACTCTATCATTGAAGCAATGTCAATAGGCGCCTATGCTATCGGCGCCACCAGGGGATATATTTACGTAAGAACCGAGTATCCGCTCGCAATCGGACGAATCACCGCCGCCGCCAAACAGGCAAGAGATTACGGCCTGCTCGGAGAAAAAATCCTCGGCGCCGATTTCTCCTTCGACATCAACGTCTTCAAAGGCGCCGGAGCATTCGTCTGCGGAGAGGAAACCGCGCTCATTCGCTCCATCGAAGGAAAAACACCCGAACCGGCGCAGAAGCCCCCCTTCCCCGCCCAATCCGGACTGTGGGGATGCCCCACCAATATCAACAATGTTGAAACCTGGGCCAACGTCGCGCCCATCATCACCAAAGGCGCCGAATGGTTTGCCGGCCTGGGAACCGAAACCAGCAAAGGAACAAAAGTCTTCTCTCTCGCCGGAAATATCAACAACGCCGGACTCGTCGAGGTCCCGATGGGTATGACTCTGCGCGAGATAATTTATGACATCGGAGGCGGAATCCCGTACGGCAAGAAATTCAAGGCCGTACAGTCCGGAGGACCGTCCGGCGGCGTCATACCGGAAAAGCTGCTGCATCTGCCCGTCGATTATGAACGCCTCACCGAAGCCGGCGCCATCATGGGCTCCGGCGGATTGATCGTAATGGACGAAGACACCTGCATCGTCGACCTCGCAAGATACTTCCTCGAATTCACAGCCGACGAATCCTGCGGAAAGTGCTCGTCCTGCCGGGAGGGCGGAGCCGCACTTCTGGAAATACTCGAAAAAATCTGTCGCGGCGAAGGCGAAGAAGGCGACATCGGGCTTCTCGAGGAAATCTGCTACGCCGTAAAAGACGCATCAATGTGTGGCCTCGGACAGACCCTTCCGAATCCCGTCCTAAGCTCGCTAAAGCACTTCAAAGACGAATACATCCGGCACATCCGATACAAGCAGTGTCCCGCCGGCGTCTGCAAGGCCATCATCTCCTCCCCGTGTCAGCACGCCTGTCCCATCGACCAGGATGTCCCCTGCTACGTCGGCCTCATCGCACAGAGAAGATTTGAGGAAGCTGTAAAAATCGTCCGAAAAGAAAACCCACTGCCCGCCGTCTGCGGAAGGGTTTGCAATCATCCGTGCCAGTTCAAGTGCAGGGCCGGCACAGGCGGTGGAAGACCCATCAACATAAAGGCCCTCAAAAGGTTCCTGGCCGATTACGAAATGGAGAATCACCTCCAGGTCGAGATGATCAAAAAGCCTCCGAAGGGCAAAAAGGTCGCCATTGTCGGCGCCGGCCCGGCAGGCCTGGCATGCGCATACTATCTCGCCCTCGAAGGTTATGATGCCGTCATTTTCGAGGCCCTCCCCGTCGCCGGAGGTATGCTGGCCGTCGGAATACCCGAATACAGACTGCCCGCCGACATACTCAACTACGAAATAGACATCATCAAAAAAGCCGGCGTCGAAATAAGAACCGGCACCACCGTCGGAAAAGACATCTCCTTCGACCGGTTGCGAAAGCAATACGATGCGCTATTCATAACAACCGGCGCACACGCCGGATTGAAACCGGGCATCCCGGGCGAAGACCTCGAAGGTGTCATTGACGGCGTCGCCTTTCTCAGAGAAGTAAACCTCAAACGAAAGGTCGAAATCGGACGCAGTGTCATCGTCATTGGCGGCGGCGACGCCGCAATCGACGCCGCAAGAACCGCAAAACGCCTCGGCTCCGACGTCGCTGTCTATTACAGAAGAACGAGAAAAGAAATGCCCGCCGCCGACGAAGAGGTCGATGACGCTGTAAGAGAAGGCGTCGAAATCGAATTCCTTGTCGCACCCGTCAAATGCCTCGGTTCCGACGGAAAACTCGCCGCCGTCGAGTTCATAAAGATGAAACTCGGTGACATCGACGCCGACGGCAGGGCAAGACCCGTCCCCCTCAAAGGCTCCGAATTCCGTGTCGGCACCGACACGCTCATCTGCGCCGTCAGCCAGAAGCCCGACGCAGACTCGGTAATAAAAGCCGCCCAACTCAGGTTCACAAAGTACGGCGCCATCCAAACCGACCCCGAGACCCTGTACACCGGAATCGAGGGCGTCTTCGCCGGCGGTGACGTCGTCAGAGGTCCCGACACCGTAACATGGGCCATATCCGATGGTAAACTCGCAGCCAAAATGATACACAAATATTTAAACGGCCAGCCCGTAAAAAGAGAATATAAGGTGACCCGGACCGCAATGAAGGTCGACGCCGTCCAACTGACCGACGAAGAGCTCGAAACGCTCCACGAACCGGTTACAATGCCGGTCCTGACACCCGAGCAAAGACAGGCCGGTTTTAAGGAAGTCGAACTCGGTCTCAACGAAGAAATGGCTGTCAAAGAGGCCAAAAGATGTTACAGGTGCGACCTCGAACAGCCCCGGGAGGATTGAGGAAAGAAAGATGAAGCTCAGCGAAATAATCAAGACACTCGAAGCTGATCTGATAAGCACAGTCGATGACTTTGAAACAGACATAGAATCGTTCTGTGCCTCCGACCTTATGAGTGACGTCCTCGCCTCCGTCTGCTTTGTCGGCGCAAAGAACGCCCCGCCCGAAACAATAACACTCGCCGACGAACCGCCCATTCACACCGTCCGCAGACTCCATCGCATAGGCTTCAACCGCTTCCCCGTCATCGACCCAAAAACAAAAAACCTCATCGGAACTATCAAAAAAGGGGGAAAAAGAATGAAACTAAGGCAAATCGTCGAAAAACTCGGCCTGGAGGTCAAAACCGCCGACGAAAAACTGGACACCGACGTCGCCGGCGGCTACACCAGCGACCTACTCAGCGACGTCCTCGCAAACAGCCGCGAAAACGACTTATGGATCACCCTGCAGATCCATCCGAATATCGTCGCCATCGCCTGTATGAAGCAGCTCGCCGGAATTGTGATCATAAACAACAAAGACCCCCAGGAAGAAACCCTCAACTTGGCCCGCGAAAAAGGTGTCCCAATCATGGTAAGCTCCATGACCGCTTATCAGCTCAGCGGCAGACTCCACGCCCTCGGCCTTTCCGGAAATCAGAATGATGCTCAAGAAAATTAAAATGGATTTGCATATCTATACCTGTCTTTCGCCCCGTGCCGAACCGGCGATGGCCTTTCACTGTATCCAAGGAAGGAAAGTGCCTATTTGACGCTTATGGAAGATTTGTCTCTGCACATACTGGATATCGTTGAGAACGCCGTCAGGGCCGGCGGAAACAACATTAAGGTTAATATTACCGAAGACCGGAACGCCGACACCATGACTGTCACCATAGAAGACGACGGAAAAGGAATGGACCGCCAAACCCTCGAAAAGGCCACCGACCCGTTCTTCACCACCACCGAAGGCAGGCAAGTCGGCCTCGGACTCTCACTGCTCGCTCAGGCCGCACAACAGACCGGAGGAAGCCTGGAAATAGACTCAAAGCTCGCAAAGGGAACGAAAGTCTCCGCCGTATTCAATGCCGGCCATCCCGACATGAAACCGATCGGAAACCTCCTGGATACAATCTCCGCCCTGACAGCCGCAAACCCCCGGACACGATTCGTTTTCGACTGCAAAAAAGGAGACTACGAATACCATTTTGACTCTTCTAAACAGGATTGACCGTGATTTTGACGGCCTGCCGGGTGCGTCTCATAGACGACGGCGGCTTTGTGAGGACTTGTTTTATGGTTAACTTTACTATCAATGATAGGCAGTTGCAGGTCGAAGAAGGAAAGACAGTGCTCGAAGTGGCCCTCGAACAGGGCATAAAAATACCAACGCTGTGCTACCACAAGGAGCTGACCCCCTACGGCGCATGCCGCTTGTGTCTCGTGGAAATAATCGACGGAGCAAGAACCGGCCTCGAGGCCTCGTGCGTCTACAAAGTGACCGACGGCCTCAAGGTAAAAACCGACACCGAAAGAGTCAAAAAAGCGCGAAAAATCGTCTTCGAACTGCTCATGGCACGTTGCCCCGACTCCGAAAAAATTACAAACCTCGCAGCCGAATACGGCGTCACCCAAACACGCATAAAGCTGAAACCCAAGGAAAACTGCATCCTCTGCGGCCTCTGCGTCCGCGTCTGCGCAGAGATAAGCCGAAGGCACGCCCTGAGCTTCTCCGGAAGAGGAACACGAAGAAAGATAGAAACGCCCTTCAACAAGATTTCGGAAAAATGCATCGGCTGCGGAGCATGCGCCTACCTCTGCCCCGTCCAGGCACTCAAAATCGAAGAAGCCTGATAACACGAATCCACACCACCTCCCGCCTGCACCGCCACAGCCCCAGACCCACCTTCATCCGCGGTTTCCTAATGAACCGCCGATTACTGTTCAAGCGGCATCCCTTTGACAATACCTGCAAATTCGCCCCACTCAATGACCCCATGGAAACAATAAGCGCAGTAGGACACATCTTCGTTATGCTTGACGGCAATTGCAGTTTCTTGTATTATCCCCCGTTATGGCAAGTCCGTTCAGAATGAAACGCAAAGATGCTTTTTGCCGCATCCTTAACAAAGCCACGCGTGAAATTGCATGAAGCCTGAGATGAGAAAAACAGTTTTTTCGAGATAGACCCTATGTCCGCTGCGACCCCCCGCAAAAATGAAAGCTGATACGCTAAGAGTAATCGTGCTCTGCTCGGCGATGTTGACGTTATCGACCTCCTGTGCGAATCAGCACATCGCCAACGTAAAAAAATGGACGGCCCTCGCCGGCAGGGACCGCTGGCAGCCGATCCCATCCAACCCCATAATTGCCCCGGGACAAGACGGGCAGTGGGACTGCTGGGCCGTAATGTCAATGACCGCCGTAAGAGTCGGTGACACCTTCCACTTATACTACGAAGGCGGCCTGACAGGATGTCCCGACCTCCGGATCGGACACGCAACCTCAACTGACGGCCTGAACTGGGTAAAAGACCCCCAAAATCCCGTGCTCCGCCCGGGCCGGCCCGGACAGTGGGACGACGGCGCAACCTGGGACCCCTTCGTGCTCTATGAGGGCGGCCTGTTCAAAATGTGGTACGGCGGCGAAAGGGCAAAACGGAAATACACCTTTCACTGCGGATACGCCGTCTCCAAAGATGGAACCCATTTCCAGAAAGTCGGCAAAATAAGCAATCTCGCAAGGGGTAATATCGGTGACATGCATGTTTGCCGCGACCTTGATTCCGGCCTTTACTACATGTACTTCTGGGACAGAAACCTCAAAAAATCCGATCGCCTGCGCGTCGCCGTCTCTCCAAACGAAACCGACTTCGACTTTGAAAACGCACGAAGCATCTCGATAAAGGGCGAAGTCCCCGGCCACAGATATACCCACGTCTTCAAGGAAAACAAAACCTGGTACATGTTCTACGGATACGAAAACAAGCCCACAACCGGTTTCGCGATTTCCTCCGACGGCTTAAACTGGAAAGTCGCCAAAAACAACCTCCTGCCCTCCGAAGACGCTGAGATACTCTGCCCAGCCGACGGCCTGTACTTCATGTTCTATTGCCCCATGGGCCTCCAGGACATGAAAAACTGCGACATCAGACTGGCTATACTAACGGGCAGCCTCAACAGCCTCGCTGTTGCCAAATGACCCCCATCACGCGCCAACGCCACAGGCCGATTCTCGACGCTATGCTTGAACTCATATTATCGACCTTTTCTTTCCTTAAGTGTGTTATTGGAATGAACCCTGATAGCATATGGATGATTCGAAGTTGATAAACCGAGGGCCGCTTAAAACGTCATGCCAAATCGTTTTTTATTTAACGTGGTGTTTGACCGGCCCGGTGGCGGAGGCGAAGCTTTTTGTTTTCAGAACAAGCAATCTCCCTCCCTCGAAAGAGGCAGGGCAGGGAGATTGCGGCCGTGCAACTTGGATGGATGCTTAACAGCATAAGGTGGTTTCGCTAAGGCATCAGCCTGTTATCCACCCTCTCTGTTCCGGCTTGTAGGGGTTAGGAAAATCGAAAAAGGGATTTTCGTAGATAGTATCTGCCTCACGTTTGGCTTTTTCAGAAGTCATTCATAAGCCGTATGAATGCCATTCAGCCGCGCCCCGAACACCCCCTCAAAAATCTCACCCGCGACACTTCGCGCACTTGCTCGCACTATCCTCTTCTGACCATCCCCCACAAAACACCCGCATAATCTGACAACGATATGTACGCCGCATTTTCCGGCATCGGAACCCTGCCCGGAAAAGGCCTTGTGTAAACCCCAACCGAAGTATGGTGAAGAACGTGCTCACGCGGATCGCCGTGAACCAAAAAAAGGAACAGTTTTTCCAAGATGCCTTCCCTCCTCAGATTTCTCGACCTGATCTGCCGCTCGTTGAAATCCCCTTTCACAATTAAATTACCGTGCTCCACCAGTTGAAGGTGATGCGTCAGTAAGGATCCCAGCCAGAAACTTATTAACAGAGCAGTTGTAACCTCCGGCACGCTAAGCCGAAAAACCACAGCCGAACAAAAGCCCAGACCACCGTATATCAGAATCCACATGCACACTGACCGTATCAGGCTGCTTGCCCTGTATCTCGATTTATAATCCGGATGTCTCGGAAGTATCAACATGTGAACGCTGAAAATAAAAATTACGCCCAACGCTATCTCGAAAAAGTTGAAAATCCTTCTCAAATATGAATTCTCTATCTTGCCGAAGGGATGAAATTCCGTGTCCTCCCATGTGTTTACTCTCGAATGGTGATTCCCGTGAACAAGCCTGTATATCTGAGGGTCCGTAAACAGCATGTATGAAAATAAGTTGTAAAAAGTCTTGTTGTCGATAACTGCGACATACTTGTGCCAGCACTCGTGCATCAAACACGCCATCCACACGTACAAATAAGCCCCGGGAAAAATCATAAACAATACCGATATCCCCCAGCCTGTTTTGGCGTAAACAAAAGGGACGATGAAAACGTACAGCGGCCAGGCAATTGCTGCAAAATAAAATTTCCACGACTGTTGTGAAAGTTCCGTTTCCGATATATACTGTTTCATCACGAAGTATACCCCCATGTCGGTACTCTCGTTAAATCGACTTGACC
>Ga0180437_10004836_pt1 | contig 18836 bp, 12 predicted proteins | sample SS_ome_4_FD_132410 | JGI IMG/M metagenome (GOLD analysis project Ga0180437, IMG submission 132410) | Hypersaline lake sediment archaeal communities from the Salton Sea, California, USA - SS_3_D_1 metaG | ecosystem: Environmental > Aquatic > Non-marine Saline and Alkaline > Hypersaline >... | reverse complement strand
GACTGCATCTGCTCGTTTCAATCCTTATTTTAATGGATTTACCACTTAAACCCATTAGCAGGGTGCCATTCTTGTCGAGACTACCGGTTTCAATCCTTATTTTAATGGATTTACCACTTAAACGCAGCAACCGGAAGGGGAAATAGGAGGGGGAGGGAGTTTCAATCCTTATTTTAATGGATTTACCACTTAAACCAATAGATGTTCGCGTAACGGGAGATAATGCATTTAGTTTCAATCCTTATTTTAATGGATTTACCACTTAAACTATGCGAAATATAATCGCCCTACAAACATAACGCTGTTTCAATCCTTATTTTAATGGATTTACCACTTAAACGATGCCGAGAACGAATTTCGTCAGCTTCAACAACTAAGTTTCAATCCTTATTTTAATGGATTTACCACTTAAACAATATTTTTTTTATGGAGTCTATATTTATTATGTCGTTTCAATCCTTATTTTAATGGATTTACCACTTAAACAAAACAGGCTTACCTATATCAGCAACTGTTACACCCGTGTTTCAATCCTTATTTTAATGGATTTACCACTTAAACAGGAATAGATAGTATGGCAGAATGGGAAATTAACTCAAGTTTCAATCCTTATTTTAATGGATTTACCACTTAAACTTGAAACTTCACCATCTAAAGTAATGGCGCTCTCTTGTTTCAATCCTTATTTTAATGGATTTACCACTTAAACTTTGTTTTGAATTTCTTCAAAAGGCAAAATAAATTTAGTTTCAATCCTTATTTTAATGGATTTACCACTTAAACTTAATCCACCCCCCACATTTACAGTACTGGAAAACGGTTTCAATCCTTATTTTAATGGATTTACCACTTAAACTTCGGGTGTTGCTAACCTATATTTACCCGTCAAAAGTTTCAATCCTTATTTTAATGGATTTACCACTTAAACTCGTTTTGCCAGTTCATTTTCAATCCTCTTAGATTTGTTTCAATCCTTATTTTAATGGATTTACCACTTAAACCAATTCGTTTTTTAATGTATCCCAATGTTTTGTTTTGTTTCAATCCTTATTTTAATGGATTTACCACTTAAACCATCCATTACCTCCTTATCTATATCTAATAAAAACTGTTTCAATCCTTATTTTAATGGATTTACCACTTAAACTTGACCATGGGGAATACGATATGCTAACCATTTCACGTTTCAATCCTTATTTTAATGGATTTACCACTTAAACTTGATTTACCTTTGGATGAGGGACAGTTTTACTGTAGTTTCAATCCTTATTTTAATGGATTTACCACTTAAACATATTTATTGGAAAGCATTTGTTGAATCCACTAAAAGTTTCAATCCTTATTTTAATGGATTTACCACTTAAACAAATAATGAGACAACAAAATAATTTTAAAATTGAATGTTTCAATCCTTATTTTAATGGATTTACCACTTAAACTTTTCGATTGCTATTTTTGGGATATTTGAATTCCAGTTTCAATCCTTATTTTAATGGATTTACCACTTAAACCAGGTATCGCAATGGCAATGGCAGATCAATGGGGAGTTTCAATCCTTATTTTAATGGATTTACCACTTAAACTTATCTTTTCCTATCCATTTACAACCATTCGTCATGACGTTTCAATCCTTATTTTAATGGATTTACCACTTAAACTTTCATTTCTCCTATTCCTATACAAATACCACCTTGTTTCAATCCTTATTTTAATGGATTTACCACTTAAACTTTATCACAAATAAAGGCAATCATTTTATCTTCCGGGTTTCAATCCTTATTTTAATGGATTTACCACTTAAACTGATTTAACATCAAATAATGGTACCATAAATAAGTTGTTTCAATCCTTATTTTAATGGATTTACCACTTAAACAGTTTTTAATTTTTCGTACTCACCTTGTTTTGCTTTGTTTCAATCCTTATTTTAATGGATTTACCACTTAAACTTTTCTCCTGCACCGCATAATGACCCGTCACCTTTGAGTTTCAATCCTTATTTTAATGGATTTACCACTTAAACTGGTGTCACTTCTATTCAAAATACCGGAGCCATCGTGTTTCAATCCTTATTTTAATGGATTTACCACTTAAACAAGGGCGGTCTCCAGGTCTTTTTTGAAAAGTATGGTGTTTCAATCCTTATTTTAATGGATTTACCACTTAAACCAGACATCCGCGGGATGGGTTTCCCTGCTGCCTTGAAGTTTCAATCCTTATTTTAATGGATTTACCACTTAAACAGTGCATGGTCTCTTTACCCTTATATAATACAGTAAAACGTGTTTTTTTTCAACCATTATTTTACCTTTTTATTAAAAAAAAAACCGCCTATTTTTAAGGATTTTTGTCAATTTGCGTCCATTTCTAACCAAAAAAACAATTTAATATAGTCTATATCCATAAATTCTGCTCATTTCCTTCCAGGAAAAGGTCATAAGAAAATCCCATGCTGCCTGGAATATTTATTGGATACAAATGTTCTTGTAGGTACAATCCCCACATCTCCTCTTATATCTGGTGCCATTGGGGAAAACCCCCCGGGAAATGATCTGCCGCACCTCCTGGATCGATTCCAATACCGTCTGTCTCTCCTTACCGCCAATGGCATATTGAACCAGTTTATTCTTATCCCTGGTATAGACCACATAACAGGAATTTACCTTTATATTATAATGCTTCTCAATCAGCAGCGAATAAAACACACTCTGTAAGAATTGAGTCTTAAACCTGTGCTTATTGTATGCAAATTTATAGTCCAGTAGTGAAATCGTCCCATCTCCAAAAAACAAAATTTCATCGATAATCCCACATATACCATATCCTGGATCACTTAAATAGATATCCTTTTCCTGTCGAATGACTCCCAATTTCTTTCTCAAATATTCGGGCTGAAGCGCTTTTTTTTTATGAACCTCCCTTCCCTTTAAAACCTTTAACCGCTTCTCCTCATGCTGCTTAATACCAAGGACATCAATAAAATAGATAAACCGGGGACAGTACCAGTACTCGATCAGGAGTGAAGCAGGTATTAAAACGTTGGTTTCTGAAAATTCCATTATCATCCTGGAAATGGGTTCCTTTAAGTCCCGGGCTGTCGAATAACTGTTATTTTAAAAGATCACAGACTGGGTTTTCCCGGTTACCAGGTCTTTATCAAACCCCTGGCCGATTATCTTAACTGATTCAAAATCCTCTTTACACATTTGAAAAAGGTAGACACTATCGGTTTTCTTGTCAATGAGTTCTTCTGAAAAAAGAACCAGTTCATCGATCCTATTTTTTTCAATATTGCCTAAAAAAACCGACTTTTGTACCCGGTAGAGACCGAAGCTTTCAATCTCTTTGATTATTTTCCTTCTTCTTTTATCACCGGCTTTTGTGCTGGCAATATCATAAATCACCCATATATTCATGATTCATTTTTCTCCTTTTCCTTTATCAGTGAATTGGCGAATTTGTGACAAAATGCCTGGATTGTATTGGAACGGGTCATATTTTTGTTCCCGTACCGGATAACGGTTTCCATGTATTTATTGTAATCGTCAAATAACAACCGCTTTCCCTCTTTGTTTAGAGAGCATCCACCGGGGATTTTCTCAACCATTTTGTCATTGACCATCTTTTTACTAAAGAGTCGGAATACGACCCGGTCTGCATATATCCGGAAGTTTTCAATGATATCAAAAACCAGGGAGGGTTTACTATAATTATCGGTATGTAAAAAACCGATATAGGGATCAAGACCCGCGATTATACAGGATTTTTCCACCAGCGAATATAAAACCCCGTATGCATAATTTAAAAAAGCGTTAAAAGGGTCTTTGGCCGGTTGTCTTGACCTTCCGTTAAACATGTACCTTTCAGGTATACAGAGTGCAAGAATGTCGAAATAGACCTTTGAAGCACTCCCTTCAAGACCGACGATTCGGCTCCTTTTTTCCTCCATCCTTCCTTTTATGTCTGCCAATTTTTCACGGTTTGCTTCGATGGTAGATATCTTTTCCAGTACCTGGTCATGCAATTTCTTCCTGTTTTTGGCCAGTTCTTTACAAAAGTCGATTTGATTGTTCAATTTGGAGATGACCCATTCTTTGACATCATCGAGTCCTTTCTCATTCATATTAAGTTCCAGTTGTTTTCTTCGGATAGTTGTGATGGAGCCGAACCTGGAGTGCCAGAATCTTCCCACGGGTTCTCCACTCCGGTTTAGAATCACCAGATCGATATTATTTTCCACAGCCAGTTGGAGCACGGCTGTTGTTATAATGGCTTCGGTGGTAAGAATCATCCTCTCGACTTTTACAGGAGAGATGGTGGATTTTTTATTATCACTGCTGATGGCAAAAAGACCATCCTTGACATTTATATATGTGCCGGGTGTGGTGAATATTAATTCCATGATTACCTCTATTATAATAAGAATTGTTAAAAATAGGCCGCTGTGGATATCTCTTCTTTCGGTACTTTGAGAAAACCTATGGATGGATCATAGGCAAATTTTTTTTGGTCTATATAAGAGATATACCGGACAAACCATTTATCATTTATTACCTGAGATGCCATATAGTTCTCCAATTCATCCTCTCTCAAAGAGATCTGGAAATCTCTCATTTCGCCTTTAAGCAGCTCTATTTCCAGGCGGATTTGATCGATTTCTGATTCGTTGAGCTCTTTATTGTAGATTTTATCCAGGCATTCGATCAGGTGACCCATTTTCTCCTGGGCCTGTTGGGTGGTTAAAATATAGATGTTTTCACTCTCATATTCATTAATCAGTTTAAAATCTTTAACCGGGGTTTCATCTTCTAATTCCATGTCATAATTCAGGTTACAGATTGCCGCGATCAATTTACGGCTTTCTCTTTTAAAATCCAACTGGTTGAAATAAGCGTTGGAGAGTTTCTCAAAATCCTTACTTTCATAGACTTTGTTTTTAAGCGAACGTTCAACTGTTTGCATAATATAAGGGCTGTATATATAGGTGTTAAATTGCCTGCTTTTATCCTTTTCGTTAATGAGCCTGACCAGTTTCATATGGCCTGCTTGATATCCATATTCTCCATGTCGATTGCATCGTCCGGCGACCTGGATAACCGAGTCAATAGGCCCAAAATCCCGGTAAACATACTTAAAACTTATATCAACCCCTGCTTCGATAAGCTGGGTGGAAATGACAATGATTTTTTCCCCGTTTTTTAGCGATTCTTTAATTCGTAATATTCTTTCTCTCCTGTCAAAAGGTACCAGGAAAGTCGATAGACACAGTACATTATAATCGGTCCTCTTTTTTTTAATGCTCTTAAATAATTCAACAGCCGCGCTTTTTGTATTTGTTACGATCAGGCAGTTTTCTCCCTGGAATTGATCACAAAACGTATCACTAAAGGTTTGTAAGGTTTGAGGGGTTGTTTCTACGAAAAGCTTTATGCGGTTAAAAATCGAATGTTCCATATAAAAGGTGTTGTTTACCAGGGCAGCGGATTGGTGTTTCTTTGTATCAAAAATTTCAGGTTGTGTGGCTGTGGCCAGGAGAAAATAGATATTAAAGCGGTTTCCCAATATATGAAGTACCTCTTTTAAAAGTTGATAATAATGGGAATCGATATTCTGCACTTCGTCAAGGATCACGATTGAATTGACTATATTATGAAATTTCTTAAGGAACCGGTTCCTGTACCCGATAACCGTATGGAAAAACTGTACAAATGTCGTAACGATAACCGCAGATTCCCATGATTCCACCAGGAGTACGTCATCAAGGTAATCCCTGTACGAATAATCCTCCTCTTTTACGCGCTTTTCTATTTTTTTTGGAGTCAGATAGTGGTGCTTAAGAAGATACCTGGAGGGTCTTTTCTCATAATCACTCCCTTTATTAAATCGAATGATCCTTTCAAATTCATCGAAATTTTGGTCGATGATGGATGTATAGGGTAGGCAGTAAATGATCCTGGCTTTTTTCCCCGGTAGTTTTTCGATCAAATGATTGGCAAAATGAAGACATCCGAAGGTCTTGCCAATACCTGTTGGAGCCGTGATAGTATAAAAGTGGTTATGAGGGGAAATGGTGCGGTTATCTGAGATTTCTTCCAGGAAACGGTTTCTTAACCTGTTTATAGGGATATCTTCTGAAAATTTTTCAGGATCATCTCTGCGGAGTTGTGCAATGTAAGACCGGATATGGTTGGGCGGCTCATTTAAATTATCTTTAAAATAATCGCTGGGAAGCCTAGCCGCATCTTTTTTATCGTTGTCTATAAGCAAAGAGAAAAGAAAATTAGTGATAAAAAAAAATTCGATTCGTTTTTCTTTATCATCTTCAAAAAAATCATCAAGTATTTCATCCGAGTTTTCCATTGTATCGGTAAGTTCACTAAAATCTATTTTTTTTATCCGCTCAAAATGATTGACATTCTCAGAATAAAAACCTTCTAGCTCATAATAGTGATTGTCGATACTATTTTTTAACTGTTTTTTTATCACGGTTATGGAAGATTTGCTATAATCATCTTCAGTGCGGTCATAAGCTTCCAGGTTTCCGTGGTGTCGCTTGACCACCATAAAAGCAGCATACGCCCACAATCGGGATTGGAGTTCATCTTTTACAAAATAATAACAGACCGCTGCCGACAGTAAACTATGTTTTGTCCATCGATCTCCTTTGTGTTCTTTACTGTTTATGTACTCCTGGAAAAAAGATGTGGCTTTTCCAAAGTCATGAAAAATACCGATAAAAAAAGCCAACCGCTCAAGGTCATCTTTTTCGATGACAGAAAGGTTCAACCGTGATTCTTTGACCTTTATCCGCGATCTTTCTCCGACATTAAAAAGGTGCTCTTTCAGCGGTTTGGATTTGACATTTTTTTCTGCCGGATGGGAGATTAACATTTTTTACCTTTATTATCTCCTGGACGCCCAAATAAATTTTAATAAAAGGAAATCACTTTATCCGCCACTTTCAAACAATTTTTAAATTTTCCATACAACCGTTTACCGGTTTTTTCAAACAAAACTCTTTTAATGCTCACCGGTTCTCTACCGGGTTGTATCTTTGCTTTTTCAATCGTTTCCTTTTTCATATGAACAGGGATTTGCTCGATCACAATGTTGACATCATTATTATCAAAGAAGTTGATAACATTTTCATGTAAACAAATAGAATCCAGCATTTCGGCTTCTCCAATGACCTGGATATCCTTTTCTGCATATCGATTCATAAATTCGATATTTGCCCGGAACTGCCTCTGGCCCAGGTAAATGCCGTACCCGGGAACGCTGCTTCTGATATTCTGCTCCAACTGCCTGTAATATTCATCCCCGGGGGGCATAGAAAGATAAACGATATACTCAATCGGACAACCGGGTTCTGAATAGAGAAGCTCCAGCTTGCATTGCGAATGAATACTTATGAATTTACCCCTGCCCTGGGAGAGGTATTTGAAATAACTGTCATGCAGCATATTTATACTCTGGGTCATCTTTTTTATAATCGTGCCTTCAACAATCGCCACAGAGATTTTGCAGTAATTTTCATTAAATATTTCATAATAGCTGTCGCGGGGTAGCTTCAACAGCGATCCAAGTATTCCAATGATGACAGTACGGGGAGGTACCAGGTAGGAGAGGCTGGAAGCGTTGGTATAAAACTTCCTGAAATGGGCAAATCGTCCATACAATTTAAACGAAAGTATACTTTCACAATCACTCATTTTCTACCCGTTTCGCTGTCAGGGATTAATAATTTCATTTTGCTTTCAAACGCATGTCTTAATTCTTGCTCCCCGTCGATCTCTATTCCATCATCTGTCCAATATATTAATTTTGCTATTTTATCTTCATTCTCTTTCAAATAGGTACCCAGTTTATTAATATCCAGGGAAAATTCGCTAATGGTTCGGATTGAATATTTATTATCGGTTTTATAGTTCAAGCTTAGATATTCCCTTAAATCTTTTAATACGACATCTTTATTTGCCAGCTCAACTCGCAAATAGAACCGTGGGGTTTGGCCGATTTTGGAGCGTGTCCGGTTGGCAGGGATTGCCATGATCATTGCGTGATCAAAAATTTTCAGGTCTTCTTCAGATAAATTTGTCTCTTCCGCCACATTGGCATTGATACCACCGCTGAAAGCAATCAGTGAGTACTTTACCCGGAAATCTTTGCCAATGCCTTCACCGGACTTGAAACTGGAAGTAATGGTCGAGCTCTCATTTAACTCCACCGGGTTTAACGAGTAGCCCCAGTTAAATTGAATGGGCCCTGTCAGGTGGGTACTTGCCCCTGTTTCGGCAAAAACCGCCCCGAACATCCGGCAGTCGATTAAATGCTTATGCTCTTTCCCCTCTTTTTTTAACTGGGCATTCCTATCTTTTGCATTTTCTGCCTGGTTGGTAATAAAAATAGGTTTTTCCAGGTTGGTCTCGAAATAATCCCGCAGGTACCTTTTTAATCTTACATCGCTGACCAGGTTGGTATCTGTATCATAATCCATCCTGGGCTTATTCTCATTATCCATATCTCCATTGGGATTGGTTAATTTTGCATCGTAAATAAAAAGAATTTCACTGTTGGCTTTAATATGACTCATTGTTTTCTCCTTTATCCTGTTTTAATTTTTTTTCAAGGCCATGTTTCATGCCTAAATAATCTTCATAGGAAACACCGGTCAAAATATAAAATACAATCTCGTCTCCTTTCATACCGGACGTTTCAATACCCTGCAGCCTGTCCATGATATTTCCCCAGATTCCCTTTTCTTCATAGACCTGGTAAATATCGGCGTACTCCTTCACTTCTCCCACCAGGTTCTTAATCCGTCGTGCAGGGATCCCGTCAAAATTGATTTTACTGAGGAATGTCTTTTTTTTTGATCTTTGAATAAAAACGATCTTTGAAATCACTGTACCCAGCAAAAACAATCCCTGCCGAAAACGATTGTCTCCATAGACGTCCCGATGGGTCTTAAAAAAATCGTCGTACTCCCGTTTCATAATATCGGTAATCGATGTACCCTTGTTCATTGGGCTTCCCTCCTTTAAAATTTTTATCTTAAATAAAATCGTCAAAAACAACACCATTTTAAAGGGAGACAATGGATCGATTCTCCCCCGATTAAAACGGCGGTTGAATATATCGGTAAACTTTCCAATCAATTCAAAATAATTGATGGAACTTTCATTCAAAAAATTCTCCAGGAAATTGAGCAAATCTTTTCCATAAATTTTAAAATCTGGTTTATTGTGTGATCGATCTGATGGAAATAAGTAGTACCTGATATCGTTTAAACAAAGACTGCTCCCAAAATCTCCCAGCAATTCCAGGTTGTACATTTCAGTATATTGATCAAACAACTCCATTTTTATTATCAATTGCCTTAATTCGATATCGGAGATATACTTTAAAATGTCGAACGACTGCTGTTCGGCGAAGTAAAACAACAGGTTAAATGTGAATTTCTTGTTGATATCTCCACTTCCCGATTTTTTTAGTATTTTTTTTACCGTTTCGATATCATCTTTATATTTTGTTCCCCGTTTTTTTAGGATATTAACCGCACCTTTTAATTTTTTTTCAAAAAAAGAATCTTCTTCGGTCAACGTAGGAACCAGGTAACAATTCAAGCCAAACATGTAGTTACTTAGATGGTTTTCCGTATATTTCATTCCCACCAATACGTCGGTTAAACACTCTTTGCAAAGGGCAAACGATTTGTAGGCATTGGTGTTTTTGAGATTTTCAAAATACAATGAATTGGTGGTACCGTAAAACTTCATGGACAAAGGAATCTTGCCAATAACATCCTTCTTCTCCCGGCAGATATGACAACTCTTCTCCTTTAATACATCCTCGACAAAAAAACGTTCAAAAAGATCGTAATAGACCAAATTCAAATATGAATCCCTGTATTTTTCCAATTCCATGATATGATTGCCATCGATCTTTACCAGGAAAATGGAAGGTAGCTTAACTTTTTTTCCTTCTTTAAACCTTTCTATTAAAAAGCGAATATACACTTTCTCCGGGGTAATAGGTTTATTCTTATCTTTACGGTTCTCTTCCAGTTCTTTTTGTGCTTTTTGATATAGTTCTGCATATTCTGCATCCATTTTATTGGCATCCAGTATATATGCTTTTCCTTCTTTTTTATAGAAATTGCTTTTTATTTGTTCAAGTAATTGATCATAATCCGATGAAATATTTTCTTTAAACCACTGTGAAGTCCTTTTTTGGGACCTCTTATCATTTAAATAAAATAATGAATCGGTCATCAATCGGTTTAGAAAACTTTCGATATTATTGGTGGAAAGAAATTTTTTCTTATCATTTGACGCGCCTACTTTAAAAGCAAAAAAATAATCCCTGTTTGTATCGTCTAATTCTTTATCCAGGTCAAACCTGAATTCTTTTTTTTCTAAATCAAAATTAAGAACGATTGCCCGATCAATACTATCTTTTTTCTCTACAGGCATCAAGGTGTGGTGAAGCAGGAACAACTCTCTTTTTTTAATTTTATTTTGACATTCAACATACCCATCCCTGGCCAGGATGCTTTTTCCAACCATACCAAAGTTATTAATCATTGAAATCTCCTCTTTCCATTTTACATTTTTCTTTTGATATTTCCGTAGCCGCGGCTGGAGCTTTTGCCCAGACCCAAAAAATCAGGCAGCAGGAAATTTATCATAAACTCCCCTTTAATCGCTGTATGGGTTTTCCCTTTTAGATTTGCCTTTGTCTCACGGAATTTTGATTTTACTTTCAGAGAATCTTTGATGGTGTACCCGGTAAACTTACAGAATGAGATTATATTGTTGACCAGGATAGAGTTGATCTGCCGGATCTTTTGTGTTTCATCGTTCAAGGATTTGTATTCCTTATAATTATCCTGGTTCAGTGCTATCCAGGGTGTAAAAAATTCATAAAGGTAAAACTGACCGTCTTCACCGTATACCTCCTCTGTGATTTCGAGCTCTCTTCCGAATATTCGAATTATTTTACCTTCGATTATAATATCTTCAGATGTTAAGAATACCTCTTTTAGAATGTCAATTCCTTCCTGCTTATAACCAAAGATGGAGAGGTAATCCGTTATTTTGAATTGGATGGCCGGGTATCGGTAATGAAATTTTCCCGTTTTTTTATCATGATTATGAATCAGGTCATATTGGTTGTATTGATCGGCAAAATATCCCCTCACCTTATGGAGGTATGACGGTTTGATTCTAATTTCCGGGAACCGAATGACCCCGGATTTGATTTTTTGTAACATATCAGTACTCCTGCTCTGGATAGGCTTCCGCCTTTAAGGAATAATTCCATCATGCTTAATTCTCACAAAATTTTTCCAATTGCAGGGAACCCTTATCCATATTTCCCTGCCACTATCTTTAAAAACACTTAATAGCATATTAAAAAATAAATTTCAATAGGTTTTAACAAAAAAATGAAAAAATTTAAGACATTGGTCGGATTTCACGGAGAGTAAAAAAATATTTTGTCTTTATCTTTTTTTCAAAACTTTTATGTGAAAAAGAAGCACAGATTACACAGATAATTTATTTTTCGACTGTCACTGTCTCCTTTTCACTTTTCTTTTTTGATTGTTTTCAGCGCGCTTTTGATTTGGGTTCTGAATACAGCCTCTCAAATAACCTGGCGGCCTGGGTTTTGACTAAGAAAAGAGAGGGGATGTCAAAGGTTTTTTTCCCTTTTTTCAACATTTTGGCCAAATCAATAACATAGGCTTCCTCGAAATTGTGAAAATTGTAGAGATAGATTTTTTTGTTTTTCAGGTCATAAATATTTGAATATAGAGTAGGGTATCGAAGTTCGCTGTGGGTGGCTGAAAGAACACTTCTAACCAGGTCGATAGATACTTCCCTGGCGGTTTTCAGTATCTTTTCCGCTATTTTGTATCTTGCGCAGGGGTAGTCACCGGGTTTGTAGTTCGTTTGCACGAAATTGGTAGATATCTGGTACATGCCGGTTCTCTTTATGCATTGAAGTTTTCCCTTCCCCCATTCCACCACAGCAGAGTCGCCTTTTGCGTCAGCAATAGGGAATTTGGCCCTGGCCAGTGAGTGGAAATTGTATTTTTTAAAAAAGGCAATGGCTTCATCTACAGTGGCGCAGTGTTCCAGGATATGGTCCATGAGATTACCCTGGAAATAGGGTTTTCCAGGTATTGGTTTCCATCCAGTGGGTGATAAAGCGTTACCGTCGATGAACAGTCCCTGGTCGTTCATACCGCCTTGAGTGAATCCGTTGCCGAATCCGAAACAGACTCTGCCGTATTTATCCTTTGTGGCAGGATAAATCCACATTTTAGTGTCCGGATCGTTCCAGTCTTCGTTATTTCCAGCCAGCATAACATCGCCTTTGGCCACCATAACCATGGTGCAGGCAAGTGCAGAACCTGTGCTTATAAATAATAGAAATACCAATGTGATTGTGACTATAACGAAACGTTTCATATCTTCCTCCGTTAAATATTTCATAAAAAAACAGAATGGAGAATGTAGATTAAAGATTATAGATGGTTAATACGAAATTGATGACGGATTGGTTTTTAAAGGAAAAAAAAAGAAAGTTGGCAGAAGGCAGTATGCAGCAGGCAACAAGTGGGCGGCGCCCACAACCCAAGATGCCACCCAACCAGCTGAAAAGGGTAGGAACAGTGAAAAAGTTTGTTTATTTTTGTACGTTTTTGCAGGGTATTAATAAACAGAGATATAACAGGAGATTTTTTATATTTGCTATCTGGATGTATACTATGGCAATATACAGGTTTCTATTTTTTCTTCGTTTTTTTGCGTTATTGAATTATTCTATATTTTATTTTAAAATGGATTCTAAAAGTAGTTCAAAATTTAAAATTCTTTTTTAAATGAAAAAACCTGAAAATAAATTTAGATATATACTTTTCAAAGGAATTTTATAAATGTTTAATCTATTACTTGCATTTCTTTCAGTTATCCTGGATTTGATACGCTGTTTGTTCATATTTTCCTCAGCTGATATAATCATGGAAAATATCGTATTACGTCAACAGGTAAGGAACTTCAAGAGGGAAAATCCCAGGCCGCATATAAGACGTTTTGACCGGATATTTTGGGTCTGGATACGCTGGTTATGGAGCAAATGGAAGGATGCACTCATCGTAGTAAAACCCGAGACTGTTGTCAAATGGCATCGGCTTGGTTTCAGGATTCACTGGAAATTTATTTCCAAACACCGTAAAAAGAGAGGGAGAAAAAAAATAGACAAAGAAACCCGAGATTTTATTCGACAAATATCTAAAGAGAACCCAACATGGAGAGCACCAAGGATTCACGGAGAGCTTTTGAAATTGGCATTTGATGTATCGGAACGAACGGTTTCAAGGTATTTACCAAAAAGAGAATCGGATGGTGAAAAAAAAAAAATGGCTGGCTTTTTTAAACAATCATAGGAAAGGTATTGCTGCAATGGATTTTTTTATTGTACCTACTCTTTTCTTTAAAAGGCTGTACTGTTTCTTTATCATCCATCATGATAAGCGGAGGATAATCCATTTTAATGTCACTTTTCACCCAACAGCAGACTGGGTAATTCAACAATTGAGAAATGCATTTTTAAAAAATAGTATACCTCGTTATATGATCTTTGACAGAGATTCTATTTTCTCTTCACTAGTAAAGAAAACGATTAAATCATTTGGGATTGAACCGGTTCTCACATCCTTTCGCTCTCCATGGCAGAACGGAATTGCGGAACGTTGGATAGGAAGTTGCAGAAGAGAATTACTCAATCATGTGATTGTTCTAAATAGGTCACATCTATTCCGGCTGCTGCAGGAATACGTACAATATTACAATGAAGATCGGACGCATTATAGTCTTGATAAAGACCCACCTTCCGGGCGTCCGGTTCTTAAAAGGAATTCGGATGACGATAAGGTGATTGCACTCCCTCGTGTTGGTGGGTTGCATCACAAATACGTCTGGAAAAAATCTGCCTGAATTGGCAAAACCTCAATAATCGCCTCGCCAATGAAATCATGAAGTACTGTACACATTTTAAGAATTTCGTCGCATTTTATGTGAAAAATTCCTGATTTTTACACCGAAATATTAAACCGAATTGTCATAATTCAACCAATTGACTCAAAATCTCTTCCAATTTAAACTTAAATTCCAGTCGGATGGATTATTGGCGAGCGACAAGCTAAAGAGGAAAATTTATTAATTTTAATCCGAAATTTCAAAATTTACCCTATATATTATTGACGAGCGACAACCGAATGGAACATTGGCGACCGATAACAGTTAATTATCAAAATCGTGAATACTAATATTGGCACCTTTAGAAATACAAATATCTCCATTGCTTATTTTTACATTTTTATTTGCAATCCCAATCTCTTTTATTTTTTTATTGCTAACTGATAGCCAAACCTTATTTAGATTTTTAGATTCTATTATAGGATTAAAATCGATATTATTAATCTGAGTGCCTGTGATTTCTAGTTCCAATAATTTTCCCAATGGTTTTATCCATTCCAAATCGTTAATTTTTTTTTGTGATCTAATAGAGATCTTTTCTAAATTAGATAAATATCCAATTGATGTAAAATTCAATTTGTTACACGATTCGATATCAAGATCAACAATATTATCATTGTCCTTCCCAAACGCTTCTAATTTCGAACAATATCCAAGTTGTATTTTCCTGAGGTTACTCAAAATTTTCAAATTATTCAATTCTAAATATCTACCTCCGATAAAAGATAATTCTGAGATTTTCAAATTAGAAAACTTTTGAATGTTGAAATCAAAAGAACCTCTTAAGGTAAGTCTGTTTAAGGACAAACAATTGGAGATAACTTCAATATCTTCTCTTCTCTCAACTCTTATTTCCAAATCATCCAAATGTAAATTTTCAATTCCATCAATAAGTCTTCGCCTGTTCTTTTCAGTTTCAATTATAATATACTTGATCTTTTTTGCCTTCTCAATGCCTTTCAGATTTTTTATATTACTTCCATACAGCAATAGTTTCTCTACATTAGGAAAAAATTCTAGTAAATTTAAATCTTCCAAAGATGAATTATACTCTATAGTCAAAGTTTCAATCTTGTCTCTGAATTTTAAAGATTTCAATTTTCCAAATAGAAGATCAGTTTTCGGATTTATTTTTGATTCATTCTCAAAGCATATATATTTTATATCCTTTAAAATGTTATGCTTAAAATCCATTTTTGCTTCATTTATAATTAATATTGAATTTTCATTCATTCTGCCACCTTAAATATCATAAATATTATTCTTTTTCTCATATAATTTTTTTATTTCACTCCCCTAATTCAGATCTTAATAAACCAGGTACAAAATTTCCCCAAAAATTAATATACCCCCATAAGGCCCTAGCTTCCTCTCTATATTCATTATAATCTTCACTACTTATTTTGATCCTTTCTCCTTTCTTTTTTCCAGAAATATAAATCTTATGGTATTCCATTCCTTTAATCCAATTATCCCTTTTATATTCCAGAGTAAAGGCTCCATACTCATCTTCAAGTACATAAGGTGCTTCAGTATATTGCTCTGCTTTTAAATTTTTATACATTGTATATAAATCTAAAATTTGCAAGAACGCAAAGCATTTTAACTTAAGTTTCCCTCCAAATTCTTTGATTCGAAATTTCTTACCTAGCTTCACTTTGTGTCTTTTCATCCATAATTTTATGTTTTTTCTTTTAGCAGCATTTCTAAGATTCAATAGTTTTTTCTTAAGCATCCTATGCTTATCTATTTTAATCTGCTCAGGGGATCTAAGTGCTTCATTCATTGCACCTCTTTTGGTTCCACGATTAGATGATTTAATATCAATCTCCGCCTCAATTTCATATGCATCTATAACAGTCTCAGATTTGGTTAGTAGACGTTTCCACTTGTGAGAGCCAAATCGTTTTTTTAATGACCTTGCTGAACCAACATAAGTTTCCTCAACACCATTAACAATTGTTGTAATTTCATATACATAACCAATAAATTCCGAAACTAGCCCCCATGGATCAACAAAATTAATCGGATTCATATTGAATCCTTGATACAGGTTCATGCTATCCTGGTATCCCATTGGATCAACAGATAAGAACCTTCCCATAATCGGACAATAATATCTCGCCCGGAAGTAATACAGATTAAGCTCATACGAATATTCCCGACCTTGAAAAAGGATATTATTGCCGATTGAGGACTCAGGTATAAAATTCCCTTCTGCATCCCAAAACGTCGGCATTCCATAAATATCATAAGTATATCGTTCGACGATATTACCATTCCCATCCGTAATCGCTGTAACCGAACCAATGGCATCATTGTGAAAATAATAAGAATTAACGGTTCCTCCATCATATACGTCCATTCGGATAATTTCATCAATGCCATTCCCAAAAATATACTGCTTAGTTATATTATCATTGCCATCTCTTTCCTCGATCAACTGGTTACCGGAATAATAAAAATTCCTGGTCTTAGACTGAGTCCCTTTGGTCACAGTCTCTTGAATCCGACGCCCAAATACATCATATTTCATTTCAACGGCTGTGTTGATATCAGTGGCTCTGACTAACTGATTCCGGTAATCATACGAAAAATGCTGAGTACCCTTTTGCGTGGTGTTGCCGTTTAAATCATAAGAAAGACCCCACTGATCAAAATATGCATATTGATTGAGTTTCGAAAAACTGCTATCTGCAGGAATATCAGTGGTAATAGTCTGGCTTTGACCATTGTAATTTTCAACAATACTCATGATATTGTCCACTTTATCTAAATTAATGCTTTTTTCTTTATCAAATTGGGTGGGATTCGGAATAGTGGGATCAGGAACGTTGAACTTCACATTGGTTAAGCGATAGACTTCATCATATCCATATACATCGCCTTTGCCACTGTCATGTAAACGCTGCTCAAATGTTTTCATATTCACCTTATTATAACCATATTTGTATTTGTTTATCAAGTCTGAATTTTTATTTCTTGTCTCCTTCGTCTCCAATCGACGACCATGATCGTATAGATAATTGATTAAATCGCCATTGCCATACTGCTTCCGTAATAAACGGTAACTCCTTCCAATATGAGTCATGTCCGCAATGGTGAAATCACTCTCTTTGATCAAATTCATCCGATTCATAAGGTCAAAATTTCTCTCGATTAAACGATTGTTGGGGAATTTAAGGCTTCGGATATTGCTTAATTTATCATAGGTATATTCAACCAATTTACTTGCTCGTTTCTCCCATTCCAACCGGCTAGCTCGATCAAATTGAAAATCTAATTCAGAGTCATCATCAGTGGCTTTAGTAACACGCGATAACCCATCATATTCAAACGTCTCCAACGTCGTCCCTTCAACTCCCTCTGCTGGAATGACTTCACGTTTCATGAGATGCTGCAATTGATCATAAAAGTGCTTGACAATCGTACCGTTCCTCTGTTTCTCGATTACCAACCGGTAATACACTGTCTCGTTGTTCTGGTTTGTTCCGGCTTCAACTTTATCATAGGTGTATTCAATAAATGTGTCATCGGGATAAATGATCTTTTTGGTCCGGTTCTGGGTATCGTATTGATATTCCGTGATATTACCCTTAGCGTCTTTAATGGTGTGAATCTTATTACTGTGAGACCAGGTAAAATCAGTTGTGAGATCCTGACCATCATTAAAATGTTGAATGGTTTTTACTCTTCTGCCTAAATTGTCGTATTCGTGAGTGATTTTATTACCCTCTGCATCCTTTGTACCGGTAAGATTGCCCATCTGATCGTAATAGAATTCAGTAATCAAATCATCAGAATCGACCATCTTTTCTGTTATTTTCTCAATTTTATTATGCGCATTGTATATATATTCAGTTTCATAGGTTTCAGTAACTGCTCCATCCGCACTTTTTACACTCTCTACCTTCTTGGTCATATTGCCTCTGCCATCTTCATAAAAGTACTCTGTAATGTTACCTGCTGCATCTTCTTCCTTCCAGACGCGGCCATACTCATTTTTATAAACCTTTGACTCCCTGCCTAATGGGTCTGTTATAATCACAGTCCTACCTTCGTTTTCATAGCCAATAGTATAGTTGATGTTATCGCCATCAGGCATGGTGACAGTATACGAAGTCAACCGCCCCAGGGGATCATTTATCCGAATGGTCTCTCTTAATAAATCACCGGTAGAGTTATAGCTCTTTATATTAAAACCATTTCCATAATTAAAGCGTGAATAAACCGTCTGATTGGAAAGGGCATCGTTTACAGACCTTAAACGATCATAACCATCATAAGTGTAAGTGGTGATTTGATTGAAAGGATCAGTAAATGTACTCACATTGCCATTGCCGTCATAAGAGAACTTGTGGGTATCGCTGCCAATGGTCACAGTCTCCACAAGATCCCTAGCAGTGTAGGTAAAACCGATATTACCGGAGGGGCCGGAAACGGAAAGAATATTGTCATTGTTATCATAGGTGTAAGTGGTAGTTCCTATGATTGAATCAATGTCAGTAAGCAAATTGTCTCGGAAATCATATGTGTATGTGTTTAAACGGCTTGATGAGCCGGATTGGGTACTTGAAGTCCTTAAATTCCCATTATCATAGTAGGTGTAATTTCCCTCATGAGAGATGGGTGATAATGACTTTTTAAAGGATGAGGTAATGGTCTCATGCCAGACTTCATCATAATCCGTGACTTTATATTCGGCATAAATTCCATCGGAGGACATTACCGTATCTAAAATCCCTCGTTTGTCATAGGTATAATTGTCCCAATTATTCCAGGTTTCAT
>Ga0180437_10004835_pt1 | contig 18836 bp, 30 predicted proteins | sample SS_ome_4_FD_132410 | JGI IMG/M metagenome (GOLD analysis project Ga0180437, IMG submission 132410) | Hypersaline lake sediment archaeal communities from the Salton Sea, California, USA - SS_3_D_1 metaG | ecosystem: Environmental > Aquatic > Non-marine Saline and Alkaline > Hypersaline >... | reverse complement strand
GCCTTCGTGAAAGACATTACCCTGGTGTAATCCACCAATTTTTTTCTATCTTTTATAATTTTAACCGGTGAATCCCGATCATGAGTGAAAGCGAAGTTTTCTGGGTAACGGATAACCAGTTATCGGAAGAGGTATTTGAAGATTTACCCGTGCCGTCGGAATCAACAATAACCAAGTGACGCTATTTATCGTTTAAACGGGCCATTACCGGGGTCGTTAAAACGGAATTGAATCTCGATCCCCCCTCCGATCCCGCTTTACTGGATACCACATACAACCCTGTTAAAACATTCGCTATAATGCTTTACAAGAGGCTATTACAAGATGACATGGCCTGGCCGGTGGACATGAAAAAAGATCAACACGCGATCAGGCGATTAAATAATAAATTTGGAGATCCTGCCGTTGCAGGAATTGGAAAAGGGGGGGTTATTCATTAATGACTTCCCAGATCGGATCCCAGGTCCTTCCCGGGGATGATCAATTCCCGATCACGCCGGTAATGAAGGAATTGGATTGGTCCCCGTTATCTCCACCATTCTTAACTCAATTTTTACCACAAGGTTCAAACAGCCCGGATCGGGATCCTAACGAGCCGGATCCAAATTTTGAACGGTTGCTACGGTTTCGCCAGGTCATGATCTGGCAGCTTGCAACCGAAGATCCATCCCCGTTAGGGCTGGGACGGTCCTATGAAGGCACGGAATCACGGGACGAATACCTTTTTACCATTAAATTCCCGACATATCAATTAGCAAAGAGATATTCGGAGAAATTAAGGGATCTTCTCATAAATTACCCGAAATTAAAGAATAATCCACAATACAAGCCATATAACCGGTATGAATTCCAGGGTTTCACGTTAAACAATAAAAAATCACGGTACTTATATGAATTTACCGTGGTGGCCTATAGAAGCGGGAAGGTGAGACCTATTGATGGTTAATACAGCAACGGGTAAAAGAAGCCGGCGGGGGGACCGGAAACGGGGACCTTATCCCCAGGAATTAGGCCCGAAGCGAATAATTAACGTTAAATTAAGGGTTAGCCTTAAAATCTGGCGTGACTTGAGATCAAGCGGGTTTACCTTGGATCAAGTCCAGGACGCGTTTAGAAAAATAGTGCATGATCCCCTGGCTAAAGCCGCGAAGGATTCAGCCCGTCGTTTAACCCCCTATAGATCGGGGGACTTGTTAAACTCTTTGCTAACAACAATAGATGAAGCCGAAGACACCATTAAATTAATGAACGGGCCGGGATATGAAATGCAATTGGCAACCCCCGACATAGATTATGCGGCAATTCAGAATAAATACTCGACGGCGATTTTATCCCGTCCTAAAACAAGTACAACAAATGTAACAGCCGAATACGGCTGGTTTGATAAAACCTTGAAGGATTCCCGGGTAGTTGCACGGAGATTAATCCAAGCATATTACCGGGAGATAGCCCGGCTCCTTTCCCCGATCCAAAATATGATCCGGGGAACGACTTTAAATGTTGCCCGGAGAATGTTTCAAGTAACAATACCGACAAGATAAAAACGTGATTAGAAATGACGCCATTACCCAGCCATGAAGACGGGTTCAACCGCGGGGACCAAACCTTCCACATGGCCCTTGAACAGGGGGGTACAAGAACCCCGGTTGAAACCCTTGATGAAGAATTAAGCACCGTTTATCCAACGGATATTCCCATGGAAGGTGCTTTGGATGCCCTTAGACCAACCCTTAAGCGGGTTCACAAGTACAATTATGGTAACGGAAGGAAGTCTTCCTGCATAAGTGAACAGGGCTTTGATAATATCAACCAGGAAACCCCGTTTCACCTTCAAACCAGCCGGTTTATTGCCGCGGCACATGGAAAGGTGCTAACCATAGGGGAAGACACCGGGATCACGGGCACCATATCATCCGGGGCCGGTACCTTCGTTATAACGACGGGAGAAACCCTGGTGGAAAACAAGCATGTAGGACATTATGTTGAAATAACTTCCGGCACCTACACGGGGTACAAATACCACATAAAATCCCATACCACCGGCGGAGTAATCACGTTGACCATTAGAACCCCGGCAACGGGCTTTGACGGGAGCAATTTCAAGATCGTGGGAGGCCCGTTCAAGCATTATATCCGGCGCGGCCGGACAATTCCCACCTGGAGCGGGCACCATGAATCCCCCAATGAGATTACCGGGCAATCCATCTATATTGATTCATTCGGGATTCTAATTCCCAAGGTGGTTGTTTCCGTGGGACTTGACGGGGATGCAGAACAGGCCGTGTCTTTTATTGCTCCTAAATCCAAGGAAGGGGTTGCTATTGCCAATTTACCCCAGGATCTTCCTTGTTATGACCTTTTCAAGTGGATCCATCATGCCGTTGTTAAATGTGAATACAACGGGACCCCGGTTATTGATAACGTTTCCAATTCCGGGGGACGGGTTGAATCCGTGGAACATACCATCGAAAACAACGCGGCCATGAAAAAGACCCAGGGGGATCCGAATGCAACATACAAGAACGCGGGAACCGTGGATTATAACCTAAAAATCTTCTATTACCCCGGCGGGGAATACGCCCGGCTGTTCTATGATCTCATAAATACCCCGTTAAAAGATTACCTGGGGGATCTCAAGTGGACATTTGAATTAATCGACCCGGATTATGCACAAAGGGATGATTTGTCCTATTGGGACCGGTACATTAAATTCGTGTATACAAAAACCCATGTTAATGTCCACAAGTGGGGGATCCCGTCCAAGGATGATTATGTATACGGGACCGACGCGGAATTCAAGCTTCTTCCCGAAGGGGAATTAGAAATAGAATCCCAGGATAACTTCGGGATCGATCATTATGAAGGATCCGGCGCGCCCACCACCGAGATCACGCCTTGAAACCTTTTATACCCGTCATGCTTAATATAAACCAGCCGGGCCCTGTTTTTCCCTTCCCGGGTTGAAATGCAGGATACGGTTTCAAAAGCCCGGCAACATTAAAAAAACACCAAGAAAGTGAACGAGAATGCCGAAGACTAAAAAAGAAACAATTGGCGACAAGACTTTTATCATGCGGGCCAAGATGCCCATGCAATTGATCGACAAGTGCACGGATGAATTGTTTAAACTGCATGAAGAAGACAAATCGGTTCAAGCCGGGGCCGGGCTGGAATTAAAAACCCAGATATTCACCAAGATGGTATTCGGGGTTGAATATGACGGGCAATTGATAATCCTGAATTCCAAGCATTGCCCGCGGCCAGCCGAAGCCGTGCACGCGAATATCCGGGAAATGTCATGGAAAGAATACCTGGGGACCGCGGAAGATCCCGGGGAAGCTGACGAGGATGACTGGAATCTTTCCATCCAGATCCTTCAAGAATTGCAGGAACGGATCGTTTCCCGGCTGGAAGATCAAAAAAAAAAGCAAGATATATCATCCGGCAAAAATCCGGGTCACGGATCCGGTCTTGGTCCCTCAAGAATCCAATCGAAGCCAGGTATCTAAACGAGTTTACCTTGAAACGGGCTTTACATTTATCGGATCTGGAATTCCAACAAATAGATCGGTATAAAAAGGCCTTCTGGCTGGCAATATTGGAAGCCGAAGGTATAGAGCATGAAAAACTAATGAAAGAAATGCAAAGTTTAATAAAATCCCTTAAAACCAAGAGAAGATAATCATGTCCGTCGTTTTAGGCCTTTTAGGTAATGTCTTTGGAAAGATCGGGACCATTAGCACCGGGAAGTCCAAGGCTTTTGGTCAGGCCATGGACAATACCGAGAAGGCCATGAAGGCCGGCGACGGGGGGTTTCTCGAGAAAATTGTCGGGGGACTTAATAAACTCTTGCAACCCATTTTTCAATTATTCCAGCCGTTGCAGGCTTTATTCACGGTATTCACGGCAACCATGCAGGCCACGGTCATGCCTACCATAGCCCGGTTTTTCGAGATATTAATGTCCCCGGAAGTCATAAACGCGATAATGTTAATAGCCGGGGCAATTGCTTCAACATTAATCCCGATCTTCGATAACCTGGCCAATTTCATCCAGGCTTTTGTCAATTCCGGGATCCTGCAATTGGTGGTTGAATTATTCCTGTTCCTGGCAGATCAATTCGCGATCTTCTTCACGGCAATACAGCCATTCATAGATGAATTCATCGCGCTGTTCATGTGGTTCCTGGAAGGTTTCATGCAGTTTACCATCATGATCATGCCGATCTTCATGCAAATAATCACGTTATTCATGGACTTGTATATTAATGCCTTCAAGTGGTTATTCGATTTGTTGGTGCCTTTAATCCCGTTTTATGTAATGTTATTTGAAGCAATTCTAATGGCATTCATGGATCTTGTCGAAGCCCTGGCACCATTAATCCCGGTTTTCATGGATATTTTCAACACGGTTTTTGAGATATTTGCACACCTTGTTGAAGAATTAATGCCCGTGATTACCGTTATCATCGAATTAATGGCCCTTTTGGTTGGTGGTGGCCTGGTAATTCTCATGAATGCCTTGACGGCTATTGCTCCCGTCATTGTCGCGGTGGTTGAAATTGTTGCAGAAGCCTCGGATGGCTTGCAGAAGTTGTTGAAGCATTTACCCCTGTTACCGGTGGGGGGGAAGCATCATTCAACCTGGTGCCGGCTGCACAAGAAGGAGCCCTTGTTGCAGAAACGGGTATTGCAGTCCTGCATAAAGGGGAAGGCGTATTTACCCGGGAAGTAATGGGAGCATTAACGAATGTATTAACGACAATTAACAATAACGCGGCAACGGAAACCAACCAACGGATTAACAATACAACAATTAATGCCACGGTGCTAAGCGATGAAAACGCCATTATCTTAGCCCGTGAAATGAATAAACAAGAATTCCTGGTGGAAAGTGAATAATAATGGCCCCGGTAAAAGGAATAACTATTTATGAACGGGACCCCGGCAACCAGGCTTGGACGGTGCCCGGGGACATAGACAATTCCAATTTTGAATTAGGGGTTGATTTTATCGAATTGTACGTGGAAAAGCCGGAACCCAAGGGGGATAACGAGTTAAATTACCAGGGGTTCCCCGGTGGATATGGGATAGCAACCCCGCTTAAAATCTCAAATCTCGTTTATAATCTAAGCGGTTGGTGCGGGGACCTGAAATTCACGGATAAGAACGGGGTTGACCAAGAAATAACCGCATTTGAACACAAGCAAAAAATCTGGCAATTCTATGGAAGGCATAGGCAGATCGGGAATCCCGTTCTATACCTGATCAGCCGTACCCAGGAAGGATATGATCAATATCCGGATCCCACGGATACCCCGCTTCCCTATGTCCCGGGCTGGATCGCGGGATTAACAACCCCGTTTGACGTGGAAGAGCAATTATATACCCTTAAACTCATTTTCCAGGGGGTATATATCTGAATGCCCCTTATTTCTCAAAGCCGGCTTAAAGGATTCCTTGAATTCCTTGAAACCTTCCGGTATGATACCATTTCTGGATCCCCGAATAGTAAATGGTCTAAATTCTCGGGATCGGATGCAATAATAGTTGATAACGGGGACGGGACCAATTCCCTTCGATTTACCGGTCCTGCAACCTATTTTTTTACCCCGGATTATAATCCCGGGATTTTAGGTAACCCGCCGGCCTACCTGAGTTTTAAATTCCATGGCGCGGCAACGGGACGGTTGCAAATACAATTTAGAAACCCGGCGGGAACGGCTGTAACGCGGGTTGAAATAAACACCGGATCCCTTTTCTTGAACGGGTTTAACACCGGTTATGCAGTCCCGGATGATTTTTTGCTTGAAATTCATTTCTTTGATACCACGGGAATTAAAGTTTATGCTAACGGGACATATTTACCCGGCCCGTATAATAACCCCGTCCCGTGGGAATCTACATTAGACCGGTTAGAATTTGACATGTTTAACGGGAATATCGACCTGGACTTCATCTATTTAGAAAAATCAAATACCGGGCTTGAATACCGTTCGTTTACATTAATAGATAATGTTTTTCAAGCCGCGTTGGAATTCTCGGATGTTTTCCCGCTTCCGATTTTTCAAACATACTTGTACCATGTTCCCGGGGTAGGCTTGGTTTCAACCCCGTTTAATGATCCACTTGATAGAACCACGGAGATTAGCGGATCAACCATGGCCCTGGGGGATTTTGACGGGAACCCGGAAACCGGGCTTGGTGACCGGCTTGTAATGATCTATAATTACAATGACCCCGGCGGGGGAATAAGGAATTATAAGGGTAAAATCTTCCTTCCTTCGGGATTCATTCAGAATATTGCCGATCTTGTTGTTACCACGGGAGATATTCTTCTTGACGTGGTAAACCATGGCATAACCGGGTTTACAGCCGGGGAATGGCTGGCAATTCTTCAAAATGGTGCAACCCTGAAATATTACTCATATAATGCAATTACAAATACATGGACTGCCGCGGGTACATATACATTACCAGGATCCATGGTATCCCATTTATACGCCGGTGGCTTTGGTGTTAGAATTGATTCCATTAATTTAGTTAACTGGAAATATTATTTCGCGGTTCAAACGGCTTCAACAAATTATTTTATTGAATATAATCGATTTACCCAGGTTACCACGGTTATTTCATCCCCGTTTACTGGTTTAATCTTGGATATTAAAAATCCTATAGGTACCATTCCAGTTGCAACATTCGGCATAAAAAATAACATTCTAATTGATAGAAGAACCCCGTTCGCGCCAGGTGTTTCCGGGATAGCGTACATTGTTTTAAAAACAATATCGGCGAATACATACTTCTTGTTTTTAACGGTTGACGGGGGGGCCACCTGGAACCCGCTTTTCGATCCGGCAATTCCCGGGTTTGTTTACATTCCCACGGACCGGTTTTATACCCCGGAAACCGTTTTAAAACCAATTTTTGACGGGAATGATAACGAATTATTGCTATACACGGAAGGAAAGGAATCATTTTTCACATTAGAAAAAATTACAATACCGGATGGTTGGTTTTCCAATTTATTCCCGGATTACTCGTTTCTTGTTAGTCTTGGTGCATTTAACCTTTATTATGACCGGGTGCTTGATGAAACAAAAACTAATGCGATTTTAATAGCACATGTCACCAAGCATGCGAAAGGTAGCCCGGCTAACCTTGAATTAAGCATCCTTCCCCGTGATTCCGATAAATTCCCGCCGGGTGCATTTATAGACCTATATGACGGGCTTGGAAACCTTTCCTACCGGGGCAGGGTGCAATATCCCCAGGATCTCGAGAAACAAAGAAGGACCAAGATAACCGTGCCCGGGCTGGATTTAGAATTCTATACAAAGTTTTTCCTGAATTTAAATACTAAAACCACCACGGCAACATATCTAAAAACCCTAATTGATGAAAAGTTAAAATTTATAGCATATACCAGCAATTCCATCCGGGACGGGGATTTTACCCTACAATACAAGAGAAAAATCCAAGAACCCTTCCAGAAATTCGTTAATACAGTCCGGGAATTGGAATTAATGGCCACGTATACCGATCCAACCCCGATCCTTTATGCCAGGCCCCGGGATGACCTGATCTATTCGGGACGGATCTGGGATAACGACAATCCCCGGATTAAAATGATCCGGCCCGAGATTTTAGAACAGGACATTACCCGATCAGAAGTGGTTGGTGCCAGCAATAACCTTGGACAAATACGGAAGGAATATATTGGAGATCCGGATAAAGAAGTAAAAAATAGACCCGTTAGGATTACTAAAAGTGATAAGAGCATTCTAAACTTCACTGAATGCGAGCAATATGCCTTAAACCGGTTCAAGATTTATGCTAATACCGATAACCCGCCGGGAAACACAAATTTAATTTATATTGTAAAGATCCGAACGGAATTCATGGGATATATCCAGGTCGGGGAAACCGTTTATTTCTCATGGGATGACGGGTTTTATTTCATTCCCCCGGGCTTCTATACCATCATGTCCCTTGATAAATGGGAATTGAAGCGGGATATTAATGAAATTGTGCTTGTAAACAATATAGTTACCCCCAAGGAATTAAAATCGGTAAATCGAAGCCGGAACACGGATGAAGACCTGCAATCGACATTTACCGACGGGGAAGCGGAACCCACGGCTGACGGGATCGAGATGGATCAGCAACCCGTTAATGATATTATTGCCGTTCCCCCAGGGGGAAGGGTTAATAAATCCAATACCCTTGATAGCATTCCCGGGACTGGCCAGGACATTACCCAGGGGTATAATGTCGGGGATATTATCGTTTATACAACCACCGGCGACGGGTATTTATGCATAACAAACGGGACCGGGACCGCGACATGGAAAAAAATCACGTGAATGGATAATGAGAAGGTGTCCCCACGGAAAATTGATTAACTGCCGGATATGTGGAAACCGGAAGATTAAATCAAGGAAAATAACCCCCAAGGCCATGAAACCCAGGAAGAAGCGGGAATCTGGCCCGTGGGACCTGTTTTTTAATATAGGTTCTAAACCTGAATGACGGGTTGCAGGACCGGAATAAACCTGCAAGATAGGCCTTAAAACATAATTTTATTGCATTATTGATCAATTTAGATCAAGGTGCGACTACCGCGCTTTCAGTTAATGAGAAGGTACCCGGTTACGCTTTTATTTTACTCGATTTGTTAAAATTAGAATCCCCAGGTATGACACCGGATCCCGTTTCCCGGGCATGATCGGGGTAAAATAAAAGCGCGGCAATTGCAGGCCAGATCGGTTCTAAACGATCCGATCTTTGATAGCGCGAAATAAATAATAGTCCCCCGCGGTCATCATTACCCGGTGATCATTACTTATGAGTGAATTACCCTTGGAAAAACAACCAGATAAGCCGGATTCCCCCCCGCTTAAACCTAAGCAAAAAGAATTACTCGACGGGATCCTGGCTGATAGTAAAATAAGCCCCGCGGAATTTAAAGCCTGGATGAATTCAGTCAACCAGGACCTGGAATTAACAAAAGAAGAATTAGAGAAAAGCCGGGCCATGTACAAGAAAGCCTTAGAAGACAATAGCACAAACATTCAAGGAATTGCAGAAATTAACAAGGCATGGTCTTCTAATGTCCCGGCTCCCGTTCATAATGAAATGGTAAAGCAATTAACCGATCTGAAAAAATCTGATACAAAATTACTCGTTATCATGTTTCTAATCGCTTTAGGTGTGATTTTTTTAGAATCTATGCTTCCGATCCTAAGCAGCTTACCGGGCTTGCTGGCCGGGGGTTAAGCATAGTTTTAGGAATTGGCTTCGGGGTTATCAAGAAAAGGTTTACCCGGAACATGGTCATGGCTGTTACTAATGTTTTCATGGCCTGGGAAAAGCAACGGGATTCCCTTTCCAGTCCGGAAGCAATTGCAGCAACCCTTCATGAACAGGAAAAGAAGATCCTTGAACATACCCACAAGTGGAATGAATTGTGGGAATTGTTTAAAAAAAAGGGGTAAATGGTGGAATCTTTCACGATTAACGGGGGATCCAAGCCCCCCGTTATGTTTTTCTCTTTGCTATTGTGGTGTTTTTTACCCGGGGTTGCCAGCCCCGGGGTTTTTTACCTTTTTTCTGGTTTTAGGATGATTATAGCCTTAATTTCAAGCAACGGCCGGGCTTCCCCTTCTTTTAAATCTTTATCAAAAAAGGGATTCCGGTTCCTGCCATTTGATATATCAAGGGTATCTATATCTGAACCATCCTTGATCTCTTCCAGCATTTGAATCAAGGTATTAACCGATATTGTTTTTTGAACCATGTCGTTTCACTTTCCATAAGCATTATATGTATTGTCTATAAGGCTTATAATATACAAAGCACATGATCTACATATAAGCATTCTATGCTTTGTAGTGATATATAATGAGAATATCAATTGATTTCAAGCACATTCTCCAAGAAGCATTTTCCGGGGTTCTTGATCAGGTAAAGAAGGATGACTTTGATCCGGCCAAGATTCCTTTTTATTTCATGGAATTAATAGCCTTATTCTTGAAACGGGAAGATAAAATTGAATTTTTCAAGGTAATGAAGGAAAGGCTGGAATTAGAAATAGAAAAGGAAACCGCGTGGATAGACCAGTATAATACAGCCCGAAAAAATACCGAGAATGTAGCATTTAGAGATCTACTTGATGAATTGTAAACGTGATCAACATGGGAAGCCCATACTATTGTGGTAAATGTTCTAAAGAAAAAGGAAAACCCGTCAAGCATTGGCGCGGGAAGGTCTATGAAGAACACAAGGAATTCAAGATTCCCGAGCCGGAAAATGAACAGGAACCCGATCCACTTCCAAAAGAGCAAATTTGCTTGAACCCGGACATGAAAGAGGAATTTAAAGGGGGAATGAAGGATCCCGGATGGTTTGAACCCGTGTCCGTGACGGGTTCAGAAATAGATAGTAAATTGCTGGAAGAAAAACTGCAACGGGTCAAGGAAGCCGTTACCCCTGCAATAGAACAGGGGAAGGTTGTAATCGATCACGAGATCCCGTTGGATGAATTAGAATTTCTCCCCGGCGACATGGAAGAAATAGAAGAAGCCCTTGAAGATAACGGGAATGACGGGGATAAAATGCCCTGCGGGGAATGCATGTTTAATAACATTCCCGCCGGTGGAAACCCGGGCGTGTATTGCGGGAATGAAGGCTGTTACCTGCAAGGAACCGCGGGGAAGGATTTTCCCGCGTTCCGGCCCCGGATTTCATTCCGGCCCCGGGTGGATCCCCGCGACGAATATGTACATTCTTCTTATTGCCGGGGTTGCGGCCAGTTAAGGGATGATATAAGCGCCGGATCGGCATGTTGCCCGGATTGCGACGGGGTAACGATTCCCGGGAAAGAAAAAACCCTTCACGTTGCACCGGTACTTTTCCCGGGCCTTATCCGGGGAGAAATAACCCGGATTCCCGGATTGAAAAATCTCAAGGATAAAATACAAGAAACCCGGGAAACCCTTCCAAACGTGATGACGGGAAAAACAGATCCAAGCATGACCGCGGCCGCTTGGGCTGCTATCTATGGGGACCCCGAACGGGTAACCGGTATACGGGAATTTGGAATTGCTTTTCATCATGAAAACGGGGAACCCGTCATGGATCATGTTTCCATTAACCGGCTTTCCCCGGAACCAAAATACGAACCGGATGAATATGATCTTTCCAAGATAGAGCCGGATCGCCAGGGGATAGTCACGGAAGCGGGTTACCAGGTGGTTATACGGGACCTGGCTGGCAACGCGGTTGGATTGTTCGATCCATCCAGATCCATCCCCCGCGCGGACATGGTGCATGCATGCTGGACCTGGGAAGAACCCGATCCCCTGGTACCGGGATTCATTAAAACCCATGTAAAGGCATTTACCCCCTTCGAGAAGTTAAAATACCGGCAACCCCTTCAAGAAAACGGGATCCGGGGCTGGGAATTGATAGTAACACGGGCTAACGGTTGGAAGTCTAAAATGAAGTTAAAACACGGGCTGGGGATTAAACGTGACTGAAAACAAACCTGACCGGTGGATCTTTGGTCATCCTTTCTCGGAAAACCGGGAATATTTCATGGTTGCCGTGAAAAGGACCAACGAATTGTTGGATCTCGGGTATATCGTTTATTGCCCGAATATTGCCATTTACTTCCTTAACACAAACGAACCCCGGCCCTATGAATTCTGGCTTGACTACATGCTCCCGCTTTTGTATAACTATGACGGGGTAATCCTGGCGCCGGAATGGCGGGAATCGAATGAATGCTGGTGGCTATTTGGTCACTTCCTTGGTCAGGGGAAGAAATACAAGTATTTTGAGAACCTTGTACCACAAGCGGGGGAAAAAGATGGATAGATTAATGGTTTGTGGAAGCCGGTCCTTCAATAATTACCCGCTTCTAAGATCGGTGCTTAACGATTATCACCGGAAGTTTTTAATCAACATATTGATTCACGGCAACGCGGAAGGGGCCGATAAACTGGCCGGCCGGTGGGCAAGGGAAAATACCATCATGCAGGTTATCCATAACCCGGAATGGAAAAAATACGGGAAAGCAGCCGGTGTCTTTAGAAATTCACAAATGGTGGAAGCATGCGATAAAGGAATTGCTTTTTGGGACGGGAAAAGCCGGGGGACCAAGGATTCCATCCAGAAATTAAAAGAAGCGGGTAAACTTTTCAAGATCGTTAAATTCACGCCGGGGGATTAAAATGGTTCGTTACATGCATGAATGTGACCTATGCGGTAGAAAATTTTACACGGAACGGGGATTGAAACAACACCAGGCCAGGGCAACCAACCATTCCCGGAAACCCGCGATAGACTACGGGGCCCGGTTTGAAGAATTCCTTGATGCCCTTTTAGATTTAAGGGATTTATCCCGGGAAACCCAGGATGGGATAGAATTAAAAGAGATAAATTCCCGTTTTAACAATAGTAGTTATTTTTATACTATTGTCCGGCAATTTGTATTATCCGGGGCTATACTAAAAACAAGAAAAGGAAAAAAAGTATTTTACAAGGTCCCGGAATGAAACATTAACGATCACGGGCAACATTCGCACAAGCCGGCCAGGTTCCACATGACTATGATTAAAACGATTAAAGAACCCACGACGGTAACCCACATGCACCCGATCATTAACTTGATCTCTTGTATTTCATTCATGAGCCCGGCCAGCCCTCCAATCCCGTTTCAACTAATTCACGGACTTCCTGGGGTAAAAATTCTTCAAGCCTTTTCTGGCCCGGGAACCGGCGCCGGAAAAGCCATTCTTCCAGCCATTCTTCCTTTTCTAAAATCTTGTCGGGAATCTTGATAAAGTGCATTACATGAACCATTCCCGTCCACGGGTAATGATCCCCTTTTTTATCCTTGAGAAATATCTCCCCGTGCCGTTCAGAGAAATTCCGGTGGATATTCTGGAATAAGGTATCATTACATTCCCGGAATCTATTTTCTTCCCCCCCGAACGGGGAAACGATAAACTTCCAGGCCTTGTGGAAAAGGTCCTTGATGAATTCCCAGGGTTCCCCCGTGAATCCTTCCGCGGCCAGGTCATCCGGCGTGATCTTCCAGAGATATTGCATTTCAAGACGGGTAACATAAATCCGGGCTTCGGGTTCTTCCCCGAGTTTTCTAACAAGCGGGTAATCCTGTTTAACTTTAACCCGGTGCCCGTTAATCCCGATCTTGGTCATCCGGGTCTTCTTTCCAGCCTTGATAAGGCTTAGGTCTTCCGATTTAATCATCATTCTTGATCACCAATTGGATCATCATCAATTAAAATCATGGTTGGATGATCACCTCTAACCTTGTTTTCACTATCTTCTCGCATTTCTCTTTCTTTCTTCAAGCAGTGATAATGATACGGGCAATTATCACAATTTTCAGGCTCATAATTAAAAATCAAGCAAAAAGGACCGAGTTTTTTCCTATTCCGGGCCAATATTTCTTTTCTTCCCATTATAATTCCCTCATTAACTCGTGTGTTAATATATCATCCACTTCATCCATCCGTGCTTCGTTCGGCAATTCCCCGGTGGTTTGCTTGTAATGCTTGCAGCAATAAAACCTGACCCGGGGATCTTCAAGAAGCCGTTTCACGTGATCCTGATCATATCCGAAGCTAAGACAATTTGCATTATTTATTTCACTTAATGTTATTTTCCGGTTACACCCGGGCCAGTAACACCAGCCCTTTTCATCCGGGTATTTCAACGGTGGCATTAAACTATAATCGTGGGGGAAAACCTTTTTCCGGGGACCGATATTCACCGGGTTATGATACTTGTCTTCCGGTCGTTTCCAGGTCTTCCGGCCGGCCTGGATCGGGAATGCCACGTCATGCTTCGCGAACCAACATGCCCTGCAATTCTCGCACCGGTTAGCACATATCCTGAATTCCCGGTCGTTAATCTCTAACGGGGAATAATGCTCGAACCATTCAACCCGTTGCCAGGGTTTAAACGCCAGGGCCAGTCGATCTATGCCCGGGTTTAACTTCTTGGTTGCATGATCAACGGAGAAATACAAGACAAAATTCCGGGGAAGCCGGCTGGTATCTATTGTTGTATTTCGCGTGTAAGCCAGGAAGCGGGTATTGTAGCATTCTTCGGCAATTTCTATCCACTTCCTGAAATACGCGTGATCATAAAAATCTCCCACGGGATGGATCCTTACCCACCTAACGCGTTCATTCATGATCTGATCTATTACCCGGCCCCGGAATTCCCAGGATTTAGAATATTCAAGATTCCGTTCATAACGTTCCTTCACGTTATGCCAGATCCGGCGACCATAACAATATTTCTCGCATGCCGTGGTTTTCTCTTTACAAGTGGATACCGGAAGGGTAAAGTGATAGACGTCCTTCCCGTATTTTCTATTGGTGTTACTTAGAATCTTCCGTGGTAATTCTGTTTTCTCGGTTTCCATTTCTTATCACTTCCCAGCATTCCCAACACATGATATACCGGTCCCCCTCGGGGTTAATATCGGCACACCATATCTCTGACTCGTAAATCGTGACCCCGTTGAAAAGATCGTCATATTTCTCGGGATGGTTCAGTATTTTCCCACATTTAAAACACCGGGGACATTCCCCGGGATTACATTCGGGGCCGGGATCGCACATGAATTCTCGTTTTTCATTCATTCTTTATCAACCATTCCTTCTAATATTACTTTGTTGCCATTTAACAAATTCTTGATGGCAATTGTTTTCAAGTGAAATTTCTCCTTGAATCTTTCCTTAACTCTTGTTAAATCCCCCGGATACTTATCCGGGTAAATTAGGGTAAATCTTATGATGGTTTCAACGCGGACCTTGACGGGCATTATACTTTCACCTTTTGCATTTTAAAGACGCGGTTAAATGTCATGTCGGGGGGTTGCAGGACTTCATGAAATGAATCCCATAGCAATTCCGGGTATTTCTCGTTAAGACCCTTCACTTCCGAGTAATTAGAAACAAAATACCCCCGTGTCATGTTGTTAATATCATCCGTTAAAATCGAAAGTGAACCCCCGGCGTGATCGAGAAATAAACGGGCAATATTTTCCCCGATCCCGGCGATCCCGCATAGGATAACGACCGGTGTTTCAAATTTATTCATGTGAATATTATATGTGTTTATCGGCTTCGGGCCCTCGTCACAATGCTCTAAAAACCATTCAACCCGGTTAAACAAATCATTAATGGTATTACAATAAAAGACAGGTACATTCATCCGGGCACATTTTGTTTGAAACCGGTGCTCATTAGCCGATATTGACCCTTCCTTCATCCTGGCCTTGTGAATGAGATCAAACCGGGAATTGTAATAGTCCCGGATAAATACAGCAACAAATTTATCCGTCCAAGACATTTTAATGACCTGCCAGATTAAATGTTTCCAGTACATGGCGTCAGCCAGGGTTTTAATCTCCCCTATGGCTTTGTAATTGGCCACGTCCCCGCAATCCATGTCCCCGCGGGTTATCTGGATCCATCTATGGATTGCTTCCCGATCCTTGGAATGCTGGAAAAACGTTAAACGGGTATCATGCTGGAATCCCCGGGCTTCGGCTTCCGCGTGCATGGCGGGGACTTCCCGGGGATCCATAAAATTCCCGTCAGTACAACTTGATATGTTTAAATTATTCATGGGTCATCATTCACGTGTTATCATGAAGCACGGGGATGATCTCTATGTCTAAACGAACCCGGGCTTCCATGTATAAATCTGAACCACAATATTCACAATATAATAAAATCATTCTTTCATCATAGCCAATATAAGTAACCGATCCGATCAGCATGTAATCCTTTCCAAATTCAAGAAGTTTTCCACAAACCGGGCAATTCCCCGTGATTTTATATGGCCAATATACCCGCTTTGCATCGCTTTCAAGAGAAGGGCCGGTCTTTATAATACAAACCTGATCTGGCATTTTAATCGACCTGAAAACTATTTTCTATCATTTTTTCCAATTCTTCTAATGTAAAATACTCTTTACCCGGTGCCGGGTTGAAAACCTTGTTATTCCGGTCATTTACCTGGAAAACCTTCGATTCCGGGATCTTTTCCGGCTCCCCGGCTGTTATATCTGATATGATCCGGTTGAGGTGGTGGCAAGCCAGGGCACGGGTAGGTTCCCAAACGTGCATGATCTCCCCGTGGAAAAAGGTCACATAATGCTTTTCGATTAAATCTAAACCCGATCCGTTGCAACGGGGACATTCAATATATTTTTTCGTGGATTCCGGGTTAATTACTCGCCCGGATCCGAAGCACATTTTACATTTCTGTTTTCTTGACATTATCCTTCAAATCCAATAATTTTTTCATCAATTCCAATTCTTCTTTTAGAAATTCAGTTACCATGCTTCTTATTGCAGCCGAACGGGATTCAAATTTACCATTATCAACCAATTCCTTGATTTTATCAAGATAAATAACCGGAATATTAATTGTGGCTATTTGCATTAATTTAATCACCTTCCAGGGGACGGCCCTTGATGCCCTGGGGATCAAACCGGATCCCGTGCCGGTACCATAAATGCTGGGCTGTAAAGATCCCTTCCCCGGGGTTAAGGATCTGGGAAAACGGGAGATTACAAATGCTGCAATACCATTCCCCGTTAACCGGCTTTGTGTATTTATCAATTATTTCTTCAAGCGGGGGTAAATCACTGGTTGCTATCTTCATGTCCATGAATCTATCAAGAATTTCATGTTTCCACATAGTATCCTTTATCTCCATTATCCGGTCATAGCCAGGACAATTGGCCGGGCTTTTCTTGAAGAAGTGGCCTTCTGAATCCATGGTCCCGTTTACATGGTGCCGGCAATAGGAAGTCTTCTTCTTGCTCATGTCACACATGCATACCCCCTTAAATTCCGGTAATTTCTTTATCTTTCCCATGGTGCGGGCCATTTTAACGCACATGTCCACTTCTTCCAGTTTTTTCAAGATTTCTTGAAATGCTTCGGGATCCACCTGGAATAACTCGATCTTTATCAACCCGTCAGCCCGATCCAGCCATAAAATGGTGTAATGGCTGGCCTTGACATTAATAGCATAACAATTCCCCTGGGAAATTGATGATTCCCGCTTTGCTTCCGTGTAGGTACGGGGCGTTATTCCCCGCTTCCCGGTGATACCGGGGAAAACATAGGTACCCACGGTTTTAATATCCGAGATCATGTAATCCGAACGGGCCTTGTGCCCGTCAGGATGGTAAATGTCAACATGACCGGTGCAAAAGATGGGACCGGCTTTAAATTTCACCTTTTTCTCCACTTCAACCCCTTCGAGCAATTTAACTATGTTTTTTTGGATCCCTTCATGCTCCCAGTTCCCGATCACGGCTTTCATCCCCTCTATTTTTATTATACCGGTGCCGGGATCTTTCACGAATTTAGGCTTCTTCAAATCCGGGGCTTCTTCCGGGAATATCTTGTCATAAAATAATGAATGGCTGCATTTAGGGCCTTGGGACCACCGGGTTTCGTTATCTTCCAACGGGCGCCAGCCAGAACATTTATCCTTCCAGATCCCCAGGACTATTAATTCTTCAAATTTTGTTAGACTAATTTTGCTTCACCTGGGGGTATTTCATTTTATTCTTGTTTAACCAGGTCAACACGTCATGTAATTCATTAAATGCGGCACATACTTCACCGGCTTTAAGGCAATAGTCTAAATGTGAACAATCCTTGCAGATAGATTCAACCGATTGTAATACTTGTTTCGCGGAAAGATGATTACTCATTCTCCCAGCAACCTCCTGAATAACCCGTCAGCCATGCGTAATTTCAATTCTTTCTGGAATGCTTTATCCTCTTGGTCTTCATCCTGCAATTTCTTTAAGGCTTCAAGGATCTTTTCTGTATTATCAAGGATTTTTAACAATATTTCTTTATCTTCCATGTTTTTCACCGGAATTAATAAAAAATAAAAAAATGGGAATTACCCGACAATATCGGCAATATCAATATTGTGGGAATCTGCAACCAGCATTATTGCAGCCGTGTGATCAAGATATTCTTCGGCATTCTCCATGGCCTGAACCACGGCTTTCATTATCTCGACGGGGGATAACTCGGTATTCTTTTGAATCCGGGAATAAATGGAATCAAATTTACCCATTATTTCTATCCCCTTATGTTGAATTTCTTGAAAGATTCCTTCCAACATTAAATTAGTGGAAGAAAAACAAGCATTCAAGGTTTTTGTTTGAGATAAGACGGCTTCGGTTAATGCCCGTATTGCCGGAACCGCGCCGGGATCTACCATGGTTGCTTGATTCGAAGCCGGCGGGATGGAAGCGGGATCCTGGGGAATTCCTTGCTGGTTGTATTGCATGCTCGCCGGGGCCGGTGTCATGGGTTGAGGTGCCGTGGCCGGTGCCGGATTACTCGAGAAGGGGTTTACCGCGGGTTGATTCATGGCCGGGGCCGGGTTCGAAGGTGCATTAGTAAACCCCCCGGGGAAGGTTGCTCCCGGATTGGCTTGAAATTCGTTCCCGCCGGTAAAGCCGTTACCCCCCGAGAAGGGATTAGACGGGGCAGGTGCCGGGGCTGGCCCCGGATTGCTCGAGAAAGGATTTGACGGGATGGATTGTGCCTGCCCGATCAGTTGATCGAGGGTTTCCGATCCTGGCTGGCCCGGCTGGGGAGGTGCTGGCAATTGATATTTTCCAAGGTATGTTATAACTCCCTTCGGGGGAAAACCGGATAAAGCAATATCCTTCCGGCCGTTATATTCCTTGATATACAAATTTTGGAATTGGAAAACGTCACCGATCTCAATTGCCTTGGGGG
>Ga0180437_10004834_pt1 | contig 18837 bp, 13 predicted proteins | sample SS_ome_4_FD_132410 | JGI IMG/M metagenome (GOLD analysis project Ga0180437, IMG submission 132410) | Hypersaline lake sediment archaeal communities from the Salton Sea, California, USA - SS_3_D_1 metaG | ecosystem: Environmental > Aquatic > Non-marine Saline and Alkaline > Hypersaline >... | reverse complement strand
GCCGCCAAAGCAGAAGAACTCGGCTACGAGACGCTGAAGCTCGTCCACGATGATGATGCCAACAAGCAACTGGAGCTGTTCGAGAGCTGCATTGCCAAAGATGCCGTGGCGATCATCCTGGACAACGCCGGCGCTGACGCCAGTATCGCGGCTGTCCAAAAAGCCAAGGATGCCGGTATTCCTTCCTTCCTCGTGGATCGCGAGATCAACGAAGAGGGCGTCGCCGTCTCCCAGATCGTCTCCAACAACTACCAGGGCGCGACCATCCTGGCCGAGGAGTTTGCGCGGCTGATGGGTGAAGAGGGCACGTACATCGAACTGACCGGTCGCGACACCGATACCAATGCCCACGTCCGCTCACAGGGCTACCACGATGTGCTCGACGCTTTGCCTGACATGGAAATGGTGGCGCAGCAGACGGCCAACTGGAGCCAGACCGAAGCCTTCGACGTGATGGAGAGCCTGCTCCAGGCCAACCCGGACGTCAAGGGCGTGATCTGCGGTAACGACACCATGGCCTTGGGTGCCCAGGCAGCGTTGGATGCGGCTGGCATGGGCGATGTGATCGTGGTTGGCTTTGACGGCTCCGATGATGTGAATGACTCCATCATGGCCGGCAAGATCGACGCGGGTGCATTACAGCCTGTCGCCGAAATGGCAAACCAGGCCGCGATCCAGGCCGATGCCTACATCCGCACCGGCAGCACCGGGAAGCCTGAAAAGCAGTCCATCGATATGGTCTTGCTCACCCCCGAAAACGCCTGCCAGTACACCCTGTTTGCCCCCAACGGCAAAACCAGTTGTCCGTAGCTAGTGTTGCATCTTGAAAACTGACGTTGTTGCAGTAAAGGGGTAACAACAGAGAGGTGACCGGATGGTTTGAACAACCGTCCGGCCACCTCCAAAGGGGACACCTGCCACATGGAACCAGTTTCGCAGCCAGTACCATGCCATGCACGGTGTCCCCACCATTATACGTCTCTAGATAGAAATGACAACATGCCTGAAAACGCAGACTGCATCGAGAACGTTGCCAACGTGTGCTAAGAACGTCGATAAGATCTACCAGGATCATACGCGGGGCGTAACGCCCGTCGCGTATGGGAGGGAGATCAAGTGGGGGAGGAGTGGTTCGTGGTCACTTCTCCCCCAACAATCCTGAATTTGCTATTATTCATTTGGCTCAGGGAAGCGCAGGCACTTTGGCAGGAGGTAGCGTGTGAAAAGGATCGGCATACTCAATCAACCTATCTCGTCGGTCATCGCGGGGCTGGGGCACACGGACACGCTCGTCGTCGCCGACGCCGGCCTGCCCATCCCGCAAGAGACGCAGCGCATCGACCTGGCGCTGGCGGAGGGAATTCCCGGTTTCCTCGATACGCTGCGCGTCGTGTTGATGGAGATGCAGGTGGAGCGGGCGATCGTGGCCGAGGAGATGCTGGAGACGAGCCCAGGCGTCTACGAGGCGATCAAGGGGCTGCTGGGTGATGTGCCCATAGAAGCCGTGCCGCATGCTGCGTTCAAGGAGCGGACGCGTTCAGCCCGTGCCGTCATCCGCACGGGGGAGTTTACGCCCTATGCCAACGTCATCCTGGTGGCAGGCGTGGTGTTCTGATCTCGAGAGGGATCTTGTGTTAGTCTCTCCTCCGGGGAGCAAGTAGAATGGACAAGACAGGTGATATCTTGTCGATTAACCAAGTGAAATAATGATCGAGGAGGATGCAATGAAAGGTACAAAACTGGCAGTTATCTTTGGCAATCGTGACTTCTTTCCCGATGAGTTGGTGACCGAGGCAAGGCAGGATATTCTGGCGGTTTTCGATGAAATGGGTATCGAATCTGTCATGCTGGCGGAGGAAGACACCAACCTGGGAGGAGTCGAGACGTGGGAGGATGCCAAAAAGTGCGCGGCCTTGTTCAAGGCCAGCGCCGATGAAATAGATGGCATTCTCGTGGTGTTGCCCAACTTTGGCGACGAAAAGGGCGTGGCGGATACGGTTAGGCTTTCGGGCCTTCAAGTACCCATTTTGGTCCAGGCCTACCCTGACGACCTCGACCAGTTCAACGTCGAGAGGCGGCGCGATTCCTTCTGCGGCAAGATCTCTGTCTGCAACAACCTGCGCCAGTATGGCTACCCCTTCTCGTTGACCGATCTGCACACGGTCTCCCCCACCGCCGGTAGTTTCAAGGCCGACATGACAAGGTTCATCGGCGTCTGCCGTGTGGTGAACGGGCTGCAGAACGCGCGGTTGGGAGCGATCGGCACGCGTCCCAATGCCTTCATCACCGTCCGCTACAGCGAGAAGCTGCTGCAGGCGTACGGCATCCATGTGTGCACGGTGGATCTGTCCGAGATCTTGGGCGTGGCGGACAAGCTGGCCGACGACGACCCCAAGGTCAAAGCCAAGCTGGACGAAATCAACGCTTACGTCCCGACCGGCGACGTGCCGACACCGGCGGTGGCAAAGATGGCCAAGCTTGGCATCGCCCTAGATGATTGGGTGGCGGCCAACGAGATTGATGCGACGGCATTCCAATGTTGGAACTCGATCCAGCAGAACTATGGGGTTAATGCCTGCGGGCTGATGAGCATGCTGGGCGACAAGCTGATGCCCAGCGCCTGCGAGGTCGATATCGCCGGCGCTGCCGCGATGTACGCCCTGCAACTGGCCTCGGGCACGCCCAGCGCGCTGGTGGACTGGAACAACAACTATGCCGACGACCCGGACAAGTGTGTGCTGTTCCACTGCGGCAACTGGCCCAAGAGCTTTTACGCCGACGATGTCAAGATGGCTTACGCGGACGTCCTGGCGACGACGTTGGGGAGGGAGAACACGTACGGGGCGCTGGCCGGGCGCGCGCCGGCCGGTCCGGTGAGCTTTGCCCGCATCTCGACCGATGACGTCAACGGCAGGATTCGTACCTACGTCGCCGATGGTATGATGACGAATGACCCCTTGGATACCTTTGGCAGCCGGGCGGTGGTTGAGGTGCCGGGACTGCAAGCGCTGCTGCGACACGTCTGCAAGAACGGCTTCGAGCACCACGTGGCCATGAACGCCTTCCACTCGGCGGCAGTTCTCGCTGAGGCATTCGAGACCTACCTGGGGTGGGATGTGTATTGGCATCAAGGATAAATGGCCAAGAACCAAAAATCAGGTAACAATAAGCCCACCAGATCGCCAAACGGGCGCCCCACGATCGGTTTCATAAACGCGTCTGGCCTTCAATTCTTTCACCAGGCGTGGCGCGGTGTCGCCGACGTGGCCAGGGAACACAACGTCAATGCTATTAGTTTTGTAGGTGAGTATGTAAAAGACACTAAGTATTTCAAAGCCCAGGCCAACATCCTCTACGATCTGATGGACGCAGTGCAGTTGGATGGGCTGGTCATGTGGACCCTGATGTGCAATTTGCTTGAACCGGACGAGACCAAGGCATTCTATGATCGCTATCGCCCCCTGCCGATCGTCAGCATCGGGCGGCGGCCAATGGAAGGAATCCCCTGTATTCAGAGTGGGGGGTACGAAGGTATGCGCAAAGCGATCGTCCACCTGATTGAGGTTCACGGTCGCCGCCGGATTGCTTTCGTGAAGGGGCTGCCCAACTACCGGCCTCATGATGAACGGTACGAGGCCTATGTTGACGTGCTGGCCGAGTATGATCTGCCGTTTGAGCCGGCACGGGTGGCGGTGCCCCGCGACGCAGCGGAAGCGGATCGGCCGGACTGGGGCCAGGTGGCTTTGCGCCGGCTCCTCGACGAACAGAACGCGGATATTGATGCCCTGGTAACCAATGACGATCGCTATGCCCACAACTTGTTGCCGGAATTGCAGACGCGAGGTATCCGGGTGCCGGACGATACCGCCTTGGTCAGCTTTGACGATGAGGAGGGGAGCGATTGCCTGAACCCGCCGCTGACCACCGTGCCGATCCCGATCTATCAAGTGGGGCGGAAGGCGGCTGAGACGCTGTTGGCTAAGATGGAAGGCCAAGAAGTGCCCGATCAGGCAATAGACGTACCGTCCGACCGGTTGATCGTGCGCCAGTCGTGTGGTTGTCTGGGTCGCAACGTGGCGCAGGTAGTCGCCGGGGCGGAGGCCAGGACGGGAGCGACGGAGTCGCTGGAGGTGAGCCTGGCGGGACAGCGGAAAAGCATTGTGGCCGAGATGGTCCGGGCGGCGGAGGATTCTGTGGCCGGGTTGGCTCCTGGCTGGGCTGAACGACTGCTGGACAGTTTTGTGGCTGCGCTCACCACTCCTACGGATGAGGAGGCACCGGCCCGCTTTCTGTCAACGCTGGATGAGATCTTGCGCCGGGTGATGGCGGCCGAGGGGGACATAGAGGTGTGGGAGCATGTCCTGTTTACCCTGCGCCGGCAACTCCTGCCGTATCTCAGCATTGACGAAGCCGGGACTTTATCTCGAGAACGGGTTGAGGATCTCTGGCTACAGGCTCAGGGGGTGGTTGCGGAGGTAGAGCAGCGGGCGCAGGCGTATCGAGACCTGCAGGCTGAACGACGAAGGCGCATTTTGAACGAGATCGGCACAGCCCTGGCCACCAACTTTGACCTAAACGACCTGACAGATATTTTGGCCCGGGAGTTGCCCCGTCTGGGCATTTCGCGGGGGTATCTGTCTCTATACGAGAATCCGCAGCCCTATCGGTATCCCCAGTCGGCCCCGGAATATTCGCGGTTGGTGCTGGCCTATGACCATGAGAACCCGGCAGGTGCGTCGCGGGTAGAGCTGGAGCCAGGAGGGCGGCGTTTCCCTTCCCGGCAGCTTGTGCCGGAGGGAATCTTGCCGCAGCAAGGGCCATACAACCTGGTAGTCCATGCGCTCTACTTTCAAAATGAACAGATAGGCTTTGCCGTCTTTGGCGCGGGGGCGCGCGACGGAGCGACCTATGAACTCCTGCGAACCCAGATCAGTAGTACGCTCAAAGGCGCCTTGTTGCTTCAGGAAGCGCAACGAGCCCGGCTGTTGGCAGAAAAAGCCGATCGGATCAAGACGCGCCTGCTGGCCAACGTCAGTCACGAATTGCGTACACCATTGAACATTATTATGGGGTATTGCCGCGACGCGCTGGGGACGCCCGATCCGTATGGCACTACGCCGCCTCAAGCACTATTGGACGACCTTGAACATATTCACAGTAGCGCCGAGCACCAACTGCGGGTTGTCAACGATTTGCTTGACCTCTCTCGCGCCGAGATAGATGAATTGGATATTTACCTGGAACTGCTGGACCCGCGCCCGTTGTTCCAAGATGCGTTTGACTGCATTGCGCATTCCGTGGCTGAGCCGACCATATCCTGGAAGTTACAACTGCCCGAACGCCTTCCGCTGATCCAGGCTGACCCGGTGCGGCTACGCCAGGTTTTGCTTAACCTGCTGAGCAATGCTCACAAGTTTACGGATCAAGGAGAGATCGTTCTTGGTGCTCAAGTCGAACCACCCCACCTGCACCTGTGGGTTCAGGATACGGGCGAAGGCATATCGCCCGACATGCAAGAGCGCATCTTTGAACCGTTTGTGACTATGGAACGTGCTGGTCGAAGGTTGGAGGGGATTGGCCTGGGCTTGTCCATCACGCGCCGTCTGGTTGCATTGCACCGTGGTTCGATGAAGCTGGAGAGCCAGCCGGGGCATGGTAGCACGTTTCACGTTTACTTGCCTTTGCCCAACCTGGCCGACAAGACAGTGCCCGCTACCGCGCCAACTCAACCGGTGGTGTTGTTGATTTCTGCTATGGACCAGCCCCCTGCCGAAATCGTTGAATTAAGTCAGCGTCAGGAGCTTGCCATTCAGAAGTTGCGAGCCACTGATGATTTGGACGCCGAGATTCTTAATGTTCGGCCAGCCGTGCTGGCGTGGGATTTGACCGGAGCCAGTTCCGGCGATTGGGCTATGGTGCGCCGGTTGTGTAATCATCCCCGCTTGAGTCAGTTGCCGTTCATTCTGTACGGGCAAGTCGAGTCGGGTGAGCAATCCCTTGGCTTGACCAGTGTGCTGGTCAAGCCGGCCGACGAACCCACGTTGTTGAGCTTTATAAGTGCTTTATCTGCCAAAGAGATGACTGGTCCCATCCTGATTGTGGACGATGATCCAGCCGCCCGCCAGTCGTACCAAGATATGATCGCCCAAGGTCTCCCGGGTTATCCTGTTCTTGCAGTAAATGACGGCGCGGCGGCGCTGAAGGCTATGGCCGACCAAATTCCGGGCCTGGTATTACTGGATTTGATGATGCCCATCATGGATGGCTTTGACACGCTTGATCGAATGCGGGCCGATCCGCGCACCCTTGCTGTGCCGGTCGTTATTCTCACCAGCAAAGTGCTCAATCTTGATGACATCAAACGTATCGAGCGGCACACGCGCGTTGTCGTGCAGAGCAAAGGCGTCCTGGTCGATGCCGAGATCGTTGCCACGTTACATCGTTCCGTGTTTGGCGCCGAATCGTTGCCGCCGCAAACCAGCGCGCTGGTCAAACGCGCCGTCGCCTATATGCACCAGAACTATACTCGCCCTCTGGCGCGGTGGGAGATCGCTGAGGCGATTGGTGTGAGCGAAAACTATTTCAGCCGCCTGTTCAAGCAGGAACTGGGTCTTTCCCCATGGGATTTCCTGAACCGCTTTCGCGTCAGTCAAGCGAAAGAACTGCTCCGCTGCACCAGCGGTAGCGTCAAACGTATTGCCGGCCAGGTCGGATTCAAAGACCCGAAGTACTTTAGCCGTGTTTTCCACAAGCTGACCAGTCTTTCCCCGAGCGAGTTCAGAGAACGGCCCAATCCCTGAATATCTCTGTCGGTTTTGTCCACCCTTTGTATTCCCCAGTCCACCCCCAATACGATATACTGAACTTGTGTCAGTAGCCGGCCGGCCCGATACCCATTTGTGGCCAGCAGTGAGGCCATATCCAAACTGGAGAGAAACAAGACAGATGAGTGTCACAATGTCCGTTTCTGTAGAGGGAACGACTGATTCTGGCCGGTTGAGTCATCCGAAAGAGCTGGAGCCGGGCATTGATTCGTGGTCAGTTCGCATGGCAGATTCTTGCATGAAAAGGCGACCCATCTTGGCGGACGGCTGGAGCTATGAGTCAGGAGTGGTACTCAAAGGGATTGAGCAGGTCTGGCTTGACACGGGCAACGAAAAGTACCTGGAGTACATCCGGCGCAACATTGAGCAGTTTGTGGAGCCAGACGGCAACATTCGCACGTATTACTTGCAGGACTATAACCTCGACCAAATCAATACCGGCAAACTCTGTTTCCGTTTGTATCAGGAGACGGGCGACGAGCGATACCGACAAGCCCTACACCTGCTGATGAGACAACTCAAGTCACAACCCCGAACGAGTGAGGGAGGCTTTTGGCACAAGAAGATCTATCCTTACCAGATGTGGCTGGACGGCATCTATATGGCCTCCCCGTTCTACGCCCAGTACGCCGGTCGTTTTGATGAACCCAGCGGATTTGATGATGCGGCTCATCAAATCCTGCTAATCGCACGGCATACCCGCGATCCCAAAACCGGTTTGTACTATCACGCTTGGGACGAGAGCAAAATGCAAAAATGGGCCAATCCCCAGACAGGTTGTTCACCGCATTTCTGGGGGAGAGCCATGGGCTGGTACGCCATGGCGATTGTGGACGTGTTGGATTTCCTGCCAGCATCACACCAAGCCAGAAACAGGATCGTGACGATCTTTGAAAGGATGATCCATGCGTTGGTGCTGGTTCAGGACACAAATACAGGTCTGTGGTATCAGGTATTGGATCGAGGCGGTTGCGAGGGAAACTATACCGAAGCCTCGGCCTCTTGCATGTTTGTCTATGCCATGGCAAAAGGGATCAGAAAGGGCTACCTCGATCCCACGTACTTGGAGGCGGCCCAAAGAGGATACGCTGGCATCATCGAGCACCTGGTTGAGGTAGATGAACACGGGCAGGTGAACCTGAAGAGGATCTGCGCTGTCGCAGGTTTGGGCGGAGAGCAACAGCGCGATGGCTCGTATGAATACTATATCGGTGAACCCGTGGAGGCCAACGATCACAAGGGGGTGGGAGCTTTTCTCCTGACCGGCGCGGAGATGGAGATACTGAGCAAGCCAGCGTGAGCCCAATCGGCCTACTGCAACCCGAGACAGAGGTCATGCAACTGCACGCACAACCATAGAAGATCGGATGACTGTGAACATAAGGTGTTGTCTCAAAGAACTCCCCATATTGGCAAATGGAAACATGGCTAACGTAGAAATGGAGGTGACCATGATCTGATCCCGTCGCAGAGAATTGGGCAGGTGGTGATTCTCACACATATGCATAAGGAGAAGAACAGTGAAAAGGCAAAAACCATTTCTGCTAGCGTTATTGATCGCTTTAACGGTAATTGCTACTGCTTGTGGTGGAGCGGCGCCTGCAGCCGATACTGCTGCGCTTGAGGCTGCTCAGACCGCAGCTGAAGAAGCCCAAGCCAAACTCGAAGAAGCGGAGGCCGCCCTGGAAGCCGCCAAGGCAGACGCAGCTGCCAGCGCAGAAGAAATCGCAGCGGCTGAGGCTGCTGCGGAAGAAGCCAAAGCCGAGGCCGAAGCGGCCAAAGCCGAAGCTGAAGAGGCTATGGCAGAAGAAGTCGTGATGACCGATGTCGGCACGCCACGACACGAGACACTGATATTCCAGACGTTCGACCGGCAAACTCCCGACCCAGATAATCACAATCCAATGCAGGCTTATGCGCGCTGGCGCGGGTTTAGAGAGCTTGCTTGGGGTTGGCTCTACGAGACGGACACCGGAACCGGCGAGTCCTACGGGGAACTGGCTGCCGAGATGCCTGAAGTGCTCAACGACGAACACACCAAGTTCAGAATCAAGCTCAAAGAGGGCATATACTGGAGTGACGGTGTCGAGTTCACGGCCGATGATGTGATCTATACATTCAAGACCAATTTCGAATGTCAAGACCGGGCTACACGCATAGGGTCAGTAATCAACTACTTCAAAGAAGACAGTTGGAAGAAAATCGACGATTACACCTTCGAAATCGAAACAAATAACCCGGCCTACGACCTCCCACAAAATATCGGTGTTCGCACCTGGGGATCGATTTTTGTGCCGCTGCCCAAGCACATTTTTGAGCCGCTGGAGCCTGACCACTGCGAATACAAAAACACCTATCCGGTTACCCTGGGGCCATACGTGGTCAAGGAATTCGACCCCAACGGGTTCTGGCATCTGTGGGAACTGCGTGAAGACTGGGAGCGTTCGGCATGGGCTGACTTGGATCAAGACGGCTATATGCCGAAATACGTGCTCTACAAGGATTATGGCCCGGAGGAAGTACGCTCCCTGTCCTTCGTCCAGAACAAGTATGACGTCGACACCTTCATGAGCCCCGACACGATCAAAGCCGTTCAGGATCTCAACGAGCACGTCACAACCTTCGCGCCCACTTTGCCGTACCACAACATGGATGATGCCTGTGTCTATGGTATGTTGATCAACCTGCAGAAGTCCCCCTATGACCTGGAGGAAGTTCGCTGGGCGATGGCCCTGTCGATGGACCTGAAGACAATCGGCATGAACGCCGTAAACGGTGAAATGATCGTCAACCCGTTGCCGATAGCCGATACCCAGATTCTTCGGCCCATTTACGTCGAACCCCTGGTCCCGTTCTTGGAGGAATTCACCCTGGACGATGGTTACAAACCGTTTGACGCTAACTTTGGGGCAGATTTGGCCGCTATGCTCGAGGAATCCGGCGTGGACCCGGCGGAACTCCCCGCGGACACCACGGACTTTGGCGTTGGCTGGTGGAAGTACGATCTCGAAGAAGCTGCCAAGCTGCTGGAATCGGTCGGCTTTACCAAAAATGCCGACGGCAACTGGCTGCTGCCCAGTGGCGAAGAGTGGATCGTGCAGTTGATGATTCCCGGTGACTGGAACAAGGTCATGCAGCGGACCGGCTTTGCGGTGGCCGACAGTTGGCGCACAGCGGGCATCCAGGTGAACGTCCAGCAGGTGGAAAGCGCCGAGAATTCTACGGCTCAACGGCAGAATAACCTGCGTGACGTTCAGTACCAGTGGATGAACTGCATCTTCACGCCAGACTGGATGGGCGCCTGGCGAGAGATTGAACCCGGCCATATCAAAGCGGGTGATTCCTCGGAGCGGAATGCCGGCAACCGGTATCAGTGGGATAGCGAAACCGTATACGCGTTGGTTGCAGAATCCAAATCATTGGATCCCACTTCAGAAGAGTTCCAGGAAACCGGTCGCCTGATCTTGAAGGAGTTCATCAAGGATATGTCCTATCTCAATATGATGAACATTCCGACCACCATTCCCACCAACGAATACTACTGGACCGGCTACCCCAAGGCAGATAACTACTACGCAGTTCCATACTCGTGGTGGAGTTCGGCCAAGGAGATGGTCGCCAACGTTGAACCAACAGGGAATAAGTAGGCATCACATCACAAGGGAGCAGACCTGTTTGGTCTGCTCCCTGATTTGTCTGAAAATAACCACTACTTGAAACCGGAGACGGATATGGGATTGTTACAATATCTCACTAGCAGGATTGGGTCGTATCTTGTGGTGCTGTTCATTGGCCTGACCCTCACGTTTTTCTTGCCCAGGCTGTTGCCCAGCGATCCAATTGAGAACTACATTGTCCAACTCGAGGCACAGGCCGGACAGTCCATGTCGCCTGAGGAGGTGGAGGCAATTCGCAAGACACTGCAACAGATTTATGGCCTCGAGGGGAATCTCTCTTCTCAATATGTGGGCTACCTCGAGGATGTCGTACTGCATTTGGATTTTGGACCTTCACTCGCGAATTTTCCCACACCTGTAAATGAACTCATACTCAAAGCACTTCCATGGACAGTGGGATTAATGGGGATGTCGATCGTCATCTCCTGGGCTCTCGGCAATGTGGTGGGCTTACTGGCAGGCTTCTTTCACGATCACCCTGTCGCAACAGCGTTGGAGGTTCTCGGAGTCATCCTGTATCCGATACCTGCTTACATTGTGGCACTCGTTCTCATCATGCTTTTTGCTTACGTATGGCCCATCTTTCCCCTATCGACGACCATTCGTCCGGGGCCACTGACGTTCAAAAAGATCCGTGTCATTCTCTACATGTCGTTTCTGCCCGCGCTGGCCAATACCCTGACCCGACTTGGCTGGAACATCCTTAGTATGAAAGCGGTTTCCTTCTCGAACAAGGAAGAAGCCTATGTGACCTATGCCAGGCTGAAAGGGACGCGGCCACTGAAGATCATGACTGGGTACGTGGCCAGAAACTCGATCCTGCCCCAAATTACCCGGCTTTCGCTATCTCTCGGTGCGATTTTCAGCGGTACCGTGCTCATTGAAATCCTCTTCTCCTACCCGGGCTTGGGCTTGCTCATGCGCACTGCCGCCGGTACCTGCGATTACAACTTGCTTTATGGCACGATCACCATTACTATCGTCGCCGTGGCCACGGCTGCGCTAGCGATTGATTTGTTATATCCGCTGTTTGATCCAAGAATTCGCCTCAGGTGATGCTATGAAAATGAACCTCCGCCTAAAGATTGGTCTCGTTATCCTCGCCATCTTCGTCTTGGGAAGTTTTATCTTACCGTTCTTTATGGAGGTTGACCCCAGCAGGCAAGGCTCATATCCCAAGAATTTGCCTCCCAGCCTTGAGCATCCGCTGGGGACCAACAGCCTGGGCCAGAGTATTTTCTGGTTCCTGGTTATCGCCGTCCGTAATTCGCTTTTGCTTGGGGTCTCGGTGAGTTGTGTCACGACCCTGACGGCCGGTATAACAGGGCTGCTTGCAGGATATGTTGGCGGCTGGCTTGATAGGGTTCTTACGGCTCTGATGGATACATTTATCGCCATGCCCGCGTTCCCGATCCTGATCGTATTGAGCGTACTCGTGCGAGGAAATACATCCTTCTTAATGGTAGGTGTTATCCTGGTGTTCTTTGGCTGGCCCTGGAGTGCCCGGACGGTGCGATCAATGGCACTATCCATTCGAGAACGGGAATTCATTAGCATGGCGAGATTCTCAGGTGCTTCGACGCTGCAAATCGTTTTCCAGGAGGTGTTTCCCTATGTCTATGCCCTCCTGGTGGTGGCTTTTATCGATGCCGTCCTTTGGGTGACCACTACAGAAGCAGCACTGGCGGTTATCGGCTTGTCGAAGGTTGAAATCCCCACGCTCGGTTCAATCATCTTCTGGGCATTGAGCTACAATGCCCTGTTTATTGGCCAATACATGTGGGTCGTGGCTCCTGTTGTGGCTACGGCAATTCTGTTTCTGGGGATATTCCTGACATCGACGGGCTATAATCAGATGTATGCAACCAGGAGGGGCCACGACGTATGATACGGCTGAATAATATCGTCGCTACCTATACCACTGTTCGCGGGCAGGTCGACGCGGTTGACGGCGTCGATCTTACCATCCCAGGCGGGAAGATCGTTGGCGTGGCGGGAGAATCCGGCTGTGGCAAAACGACCTTGCTGAAAGTCATCTATGGCGATCTGATTTATCCGCTCGCGCTTCGGCAGGGTAGCGTGGAATACGAACTCGAAGGTGTGGTACACACAGTCGATACCAGGAACGGAAGGCAGGTCGCGACCAGCATCAAGGATTACTGGTTCAAGTACATATCGTATATTCCACAAGGTTCGATGAGTTCCCTGAACCCGGTCGTCCGAATCCGCCATCAGTTTGTTGACTTTCTGGACCCTGAACACCGCACGGATGATGTCATTGATGGGATCCGGGAATACGTCAAGAGTCTTGACTTGCCGCCGGAGGTCGTCGATGCTTATCCACACCAGCTATCGGGTGGGATGAGACAGCGAATCATGGTGGCAATGGCGACCTTTTTCAAGCCCGACATCATTCTGGCGGATGAACCCACGACCGCGCTGGATGTGGTCGTTCAAAAGGGCATTCTTCAGTTGCTAATGGAAATCCAAGCCCAGATGAAGAATACGATCATCATTGTTTCTCACGATATGGGTGTGCATTACCAGATCGCCGATAAGATGCTCATCATGTACGCAGCCAAAGCAGTTGAGTTTGGAGATTCAGAAGATGTTTTCAAGGCTGCGCTGCATCCCTATACAAAGATGCTGATCGAATCCCTGCCCACGATTGGCGACGACCGGATGCGCAGAGGGATCGCCGGTCGGCCCCCCAGCCTGTGGGAGGACCTGCGCGGCTGCCGCTTTGCGCCACGCTGTCCCCTGGCGACTGAACTGTGCCTGGCACAGGAACCCGAATTGATCGAACACAAGCCGGGACACTGGGTAGCCTGCCATTACGCTGGAAAAACACATCAATAATGACATACTATGAATACCATCCTGAAAACCACTAATCTGAACAAAGTATATAGGCTAGGCGGCCTGCTCAATAGAATCAGAATTAACGCGCTGGATGATGTCAATCTGACAATTGAGAGCGACGAACCGGTGATTATCAGTATCGTGGGCGAGTCGGGTAGTGGAAAGACCACCCTGGCCAAGGTGATTCTTCGCCTGGTTAAACCAACGTCCGGCAGTGCCCTCGTTTATGATCGGCTGATTGCAGGAAAAGGCGAAGAACCATCGAACCGTGAATTCTTTAAGACAGTACAGCCAATCTTTCAAAACCCGTTTGAGGCGTTTAGCAGTTATCGTACGGTAGACACCTACCTTCTTGGAACGGCTGTTCGTGTCGCCAACCTGAGCAAGACAGAGGCCGTTGATGCTGTGTCGGAAGCGTTGAGTCTGGTGGGGCTGGAATATCGAGACGTTCGTGGCAAGTACCCGAATCAGTTCTCCGGCGGTGAGTTGCAAAGGGTTTCCGTTGCTCGCGCCTTGATACCTGATCCCAAGATCATTGTTGCCGATGAACCGGTCAGTATGATTGACGCTTCTATGCGAATGAACGTCATCAATCTTTTCCTATCGTTAAAAGAAGAGTTTCAGAGGAGTTTCCTGTACATTACCCACGACCTGGCTACGGCCTATTACATCAGTGATTATATTGGGGTTATGTATCGGGGCTGCATTGTTGAATTTGGTGATGCCAGGACAATTCTGGCTGACCCCCTACACCCTTACACGCAATTGCTACTCGACTCCATCCCTGACATTGGCCGAAAGTGGGAGAAGAAGAAAATCGCCTTGGCAGACATCGAGGCCAAAGAGTTCCAGTTTGAAGGCTGTCGATTCTATAATCGCTGTCCTCATAGTTCAGACAGGTGTAGGCTCGAAAGACCGCCTGCAAAAAGAATGCCGGATGGGAGAGATGTCTACTGCCATTTGTCCTGGCTCTCTCCCAAGTTCTAAGCATTTTATACGAACCAGGAACGAAAGAAAATGAATTCCAAAACAAATGCTAATGAGATCGAACGCTGGGGAATAGTTGAACTTGTCTTAGAAGGCCCAGCAAACGGTAATCCCTTTATCGATGTAACCTTAAGCGCCCGATTCAGCTACCAAAATCGAGTATTAGAGCCGGATGGCTTCTATGATGGCGCGAACGAAGACGGTTCGTCCGGCGTTTATCGCGTTCGCTTCATGCCGGATACGCCAGGGGAATGGCGTTATGTCACCAAAAGCAACGTCTCAGAACTGGATGGGCAACAGGGCCAATTCACCTGCGTGGAGGCATCTGAGGGAAATCAGGGGCCTGTGCGCGTCAATAATACCTTTCACTTTGCCTATGCCGACGGCACCCCGTTTTACTCCTTTGGAACTACTTGCTACGCTTGGGCACACCAGGGGGATGAATTGGAGGAACAGACGCTGGAGACCTTGAAGAAGGCTCCCTTCAACAAAATGCGTATGTGTGTCTTCCCCAAAGACTATATCTATAATGAAAATGAACCTGTCTACTACCCCTTTGAATGTGATGAAAAGGGGCAAAGCGATCCGACACGCTTCAATCCAGAGTTTTTCCGTCACTTTGAAAAACGAGTAGGACAGCTATGTGAAATGGGCATTGAGGCGGACATCATCATTTTCCACCCCTACGACCGTTGGGGTTACTGTGATATGGGTGCCGAAGATGATTATCGCTATTTACGCTATCTGGTAGCCCGTTTAGCCGCCTACCGCAATGTCTGGTGGTCAATGGCCAATGAGTACGATTTCTTGTTGGATGTGAAGCCGATGAGTCAGTGGGATCGTTATTTCCATATTCTGGAAGAAAGAGACCCCTATCAACATTTGCGTTCTAACCACAATGGTAATCCGGCTATGAGTTACGACCATACCAAGCCCTGGATCACCCACGTTTGTATCCAGCACTGGGATGTTAAACGCGTGAAAGAATGGCGTAATGCGTACCGTAAACCTGTCATCGATGATGAGTGTGAATATGAGGGCAATATTCCACGCCCCTGGGGTAACATCAGTGCCCAAGAACTGGTTCATCGCTTTTGGGTTATGGTGGTCAATGGTGGCTATGCCGGTCACGGCGAAACCTATATGCACCCGGACGATATTCTATGGTGGTCCAAAGGAGGTGTACTCCACGGCGAAAGTTGGCAGCGGATTGCATTTCTGCGCGAGATTATTGAAGACATGCCGGCTGGCGGATTATCACCAATGGTTGATAGCTGGATGTGGACTCGCGTGTCGGCTGGTATTAATGGAGAGTATCGTTTGATTTATTTTGGGGAACACCAACCGGTCCAATGGGCGGTCGGTTTGCCAATGGAGGACGGAGAGTATGAGATTGACCTTATTGACACTTGGAATATGACTATCATACCCATTGAGAAAGGCCCCCTGCCGGTATCCCCCCCCACACGTAGGAAGAAAACAGACAAACAGGTGGCAAAGCCGAAACCAGAGGCGGCGTTCGGTGTGACGCTTCCGGGCAAGCCTTATATGGCGTTGCGGGTTCGGCCCAAGAAATAATCGAATCAGATGTCAAAGAGATGATACCAAGCCAGGACATCTGCCTATCTATGTAGATAGGCAGAGATCCCATCTATCCCTGGTGATAAACGTCTGGCAAGTGATCTGCAAGGGTCTCTCAAAAAGCGAGCCCGGCAGCACTTCGGCGACTAGGCTTATGATCTACTCGCCGTCGTCGAGGACCTGGCAGCCGAAAAGACATGCACGCCAGGCCAGGTGGCCCTGGTCTGGCTGCTGCAACAGCCGGGAGTAACAGAGGAAATAATGAGATTCATTCGTGATTGTGTGTTGCGTGGAGAATTGATGTTTGGAATTGGGGCCAATTTAGGGTCAAGTCTCACGGTGGAAATGATCGGGAAAAGCGGTTTTGACTGGACCTGGATCGATTGTGAACATGGCGCCGGTGACTACAGCGAACTTGTCGGTCAAATTCAGGCGGCGAGCATCAACGATGCGCCGCCTATAGTACGGATCGCCTGGAATGAAACGCCTCGCTTTAAGCGGGTCTTGGATCTGGGAGCAGCGGGGGTCATGGTTCCCTATGTCAATACCGCAGAGGAGGCAAAACAGGCCGCAGAAGCGATGCGCTATCCACCTGAAGGCGTGCGAGGAGTCGCGAAGTTTAATCGGGCTTGTGGGTTTGGCAGCGACTTTGACGAGTATTTCCCAAACGCGAATAACCATTTGCTGACAGTCGTTCAAATAGAAACTGAGGCGGCTGTCAAGAACGCTGATGAAATTGCGGCTGTTCAAGGGGTTGATGTCTTGTTCATCGGCCCGCTAGATCTAAGTGTCAATCTACGCATTGCCCAACAGTATGACCATCAGGTATTTGTTGAGGCAATGGATAGCGTAGCAGCAGCCTGTAAGCATCATAAGAAAGCTGCCGGGATCTTGGTGCCGAACCTGGACTATCTGCCATTGTGGATCGAAAAAGGATTCACATTCTTTGTTGTTGGCTCAGATGGGGGATGCGTTGCGAAAGGTTTACAAAACATCTATTCTACCTGTAGTGCATTCGAATAGGAGTGAAGATATAACCTGCTCTGCCGCTGGCCGGAAGTCGAAGTCGTGCCCGCCGCCGTACATCGAAGCCTGCGCCCGAAGCGTTTGCGTGGTGATACCATTTCGATTTGATGGCTGCGTAATACAGTAGGAATACAATGGCATACAAGATCTTAATTCCCCAGCCAATTGCTGAAGAAGGCAAAGACTATTTACGTGAACGGGGCTATGAGATAAAAATGGGAGCCGGATATGCAGTTGACATCATGAAAGAGGATGTCAAGGACTGTGATGCGATTCTGATGCGAACTGCACAGTTGCCGGCAGAAGTTTTGCAGGCCGGGAAGAGGTTGAAAGTAATCGGCAGGCATGGGGTAGGTGTAGACAATATTGATCTGGAAGCCGCCACCGAACTAGGTATTTATGTTAGCAACGCACCAGAATCAAACGCCAATTCTGTGGCAGAGCATACAATAGGACTGATCATCGCTTGTGCCAAGAAACTCGCTTTCTTCAATAGCGAAATCAGAAAACACAATTTTGGAATTCGCGATCAGGTTCGAGGCGTGGATTTGGAAGGAAAAACCGTCGGAATCGTAGGGTTTGGCGCTATAGGCTCTCTGGTCGCAAAAAAGGCCATTTTCGGTCTTGATATGAGCGCGATTGTTTACGATCCCTATCTCGCCCATGACAAAGTACCGGCAGAAATCGCCCTGGTCGATTTCTGGGAAGAACTTTTTCAAACCGCTGACTTTGTGACCCTCCATCTTCCTTCTATTCCCGAGACAAAGGGAAGTGTCGGAAAAGATGAGTTTGAAATGATGAAATCCACGGCCTACCTCATCAATACAGCGCGGGGAGAAATTGTCAATGAAGCTGAATTAATTCGAGCCCTGCAGGAAGGTTTAATTGCCGGAGCCGGACTCGATGTCTATGCTCAGGAACCGCCTGCTAAGGACAATCCTCTGTTTCAATTGGACAATGTGATCTTGACTCCCCATAACGCTGCATTGACCAAAGAATGTGCGATCAGGACAGCTGTTCATGCCGCGATGGAGATTGATGCTGTCCTTGCCGGCAGAAAACCAAAATGGCCGGTGAATGAACCGAAACTGGTCAAGTCAGGAATCTCCTGTAGAATCGACGACGTGAGCACTCAGCGAAGGGGTAGCTAATGGTTGAGTTAAAGAATTACTTTCATAACGTTGATATACCACTTGAAGATTTGGGGAACGGCATAAAGCGAAAGGTGCTTGCCTATCGTGAAAGCTTAATGGTTGTGGAGGTATACTTTGAAAAGGGTGCTGAAGGGGCTGTACACAGTCATCCGCATGAACAAATTGCCTATGTATTGAAAGGCAAATTTGAATTCAATATTGACGGGGAAAAGCAGGTGGTTGAACCCGGAGATACAGTGTTTCTAGACGCCAATAAGCCACATGGAACGATTTGCTTGGAAGAAGGGATATTACTAGATATCTTCACACCATATCGAGAAGACTTCATTCAGAAAGATACAGAGAAATGAAGCGATGAGCGATTTTACGGTTTTTGACGTGGTTTATCCGCCCGAGGCCAAGCAGCGCGTCATTGTCAACACAGACGCCAAAAACGAAGCGGACGACCAATATGCCATTGTACATGCCGTGCTCACGCCGTCATTTGAGCTTCACGGCATCATTCCAGCCCATTTTGGCACGCGTAAGTCGGCCACAAGCATGCAGGATAGTCACGACGAGACCATGCTGCTCCTGCGCCTGATGGGCCTGGAAAAGGAGGTGCGGGTTGAAGACGGAGCGCCGCATGCTCTGCCAGACGAATCGACGCCCGTCGACTCGCCCGGTGCCCGTTTGATCATCGAGGAGGCAATGAAGGACGACGAAAGGCCGCTTCACGTCGCCTTC
>Ga0180437_10004833_pt1 | contig 18841 bp, 13 predicted proteins | sample SS_ome_4_FD_132410 | JGI IMG/M metagenome (GOLD analysis project Ga0180437, IMG submission 132410) | Hypersaline lake sediment archaeal communities from the Salton Sea, California, USA - SS_3_D_1 metaG | ecosystem: Environmental > Aquatic > Non-marine Saline and Alkaline > Hypersaline >... | reverse complement strand
TAATAAAAATATTAAATTAGAGTCATTTTTCTTAAAAAATTCTGATACAAAAAACATAATCAAAGGTATTAATATTATTGAATATCTAAATCCATAAGTATAACCATAATTAGAATGAATAAAGGTAGCGTAAATAAAAAAAAGACTAATCATACCTATAAAAATAATCCATGCTTCTTTTCTTAATGGATTTTCTTTATTTTTTAAGGTGTATAATAAATATATAAAAGGAATTATTAATACAGGACTGAATGAAAAAAATCCAAAATCTCCAACTGTTGCACGTTCTAAATTCTTAAAAACTGATTCATCTGTAGATCTTTCTGCATTTAATCTTGGCCATGGAGAATCAGGCCAATCATATGCTCCTTTTAAAAAATAAGCGGGTTTGAACCCTCCTGTTATCATATAATTCAAAATAAAATGAAGTATCAAAGGTCCTGATATACCAAATATAAAATATTTTGTAAAAGGCCTTAATTTTTTAGCAGACAAAATATAAATCAAGAATAATATTAAAAATATGCCTGCTGAATAATCTATTACTGCTGCTAGACTTGTTATCAATCCAATTATAAATAAATTTTTTTTAATATTAGGATTATCCTTTGAAAACTTAAATTTTAATATTATATAAAAACCAATAAAAAGCAGACTAGCTGCTACAGTATGATTGTTGATGACAATACTGTAAGGCAATATCATTGTTCCTATACCTAAGCTTAATGTTGCAAGAATCTTGAATTTTTCTTTTAATCCCACTAATCCCATTGATTTGTAAAAATAAACTAATAATAGAGCAGTGAAAGATCCAATAAAAATATAAGTCAAAGGCCTATAAGGAAAATTATATGTTTCAGAAATTAAAAGTGAAAATTTAAAAGAAGGATGTCCTGAAATTAGAAAATGATCTCCAATTAATAATGTTAATACAATAATTAAACCATTAAATAAAAAAGTCAGTAAAAAAGATAACTGATAGGAGCTATTAATTATATACTGAATTAATTCAAGGAATTTGTGTGATGCAATGTATAATACTGATATTAGAAGGGGTAATACAGGAGGTTTTTCTGAATAATAATGACCGCAACTTTTAATTGGATGAAAAGAACAATTTATATAAATTTTATCTCCTCCTACTTTTCCAATATAGCTTGAATTATCTATTGCAAATGTTCCTCTTTCAATTAATGATTCAATTGTTGCTAGACGCGATCCATCATTAGCACCTACTATATTTGTTTTTGTTAATATAGCAATTATAAAAAAACATAATAGAAATATTTTTACTTCTTTTTTTGAAAAAAAGTTTATAATTCTCTCTAACATCAATACCCCTCTTTTATATATAGTTGAATGTTAATTTATATAAACTTATTGATTTGTTATATATAATATTTTCTAGAAAAATACTTAAAGTAAGAGTCTTTTAAATATCTGATGGAAATTTCAATTGGAATAATGGCTTATAATGAAGAATCAAATATTGGCCAATTGCTTCAAAATATAAAAGATCAGAAGCTAAATAAGGTTTCTATTAAAGAAATTATTATTGTTAGTTCTGGGAGTATTGATAATACAAATAAAATAGTAAAAGATATTTCTAAAAAATATAAAAAAGTAATCTTGATTAAAGAAAAAGAAAGAAAAGGTAAAGCAAAAGCAATAAACTTATTTCTTGAAAAGGCATCATCTAAAATTCTTGTTTTATGCAGTGCAGATATAAAACTTTGGGAAAATACAATAGAACAATTATGCCTGCCCTTTTTAGATAATAATATAGGAATAGTTGGAGCAAGACCCATCCCTACTAATTCAAAGGATTGTTTTATTGGTTATACAGTGCATTTGTTATGGTTTCTGCATCATGAGATCGCTAAAAAAAATCCAAAATTTGGTGAATTGATCGCTTTCAGAAATTTATTTGAAAAAATAGAGAATACAGCTGTTGATGAGGAATATATTGCTATGAGAGTAATCAAAGAGAATAATTTTAATCCTGGTTATGCTTGTGATGCAATAATCTATAATAAAGGGCCTGAAACAATAAAAGATTTTATAGGACAAAGGAGGAGAATATATGCAGGACATAATGATCTTCAAGATAATTCTGGTTACGAAGTTCCAACTATGAAAAAATTGAATATTTTATCTGCTTTGATCAGGAATTATAATCTGTTTAATATTAAAACATCACATTGGCTTTTTGGTGCAGCTTGCTTAGAAATGTATTGCAGAATTTTAGGCTGGTATGATTTAAATATTAAGAATAAAAAGCATTTTATTTGGGATGTTGCTGGATCTACTAAATTTAATAAATGATTATATCTTTGATGATTTAATTTGTTTCCAATAAATCTTTCTTCTTTTGAAATCTATATAAGAAGCTATTATACAATATAATTCAAGGAATAAATATGGCCAGGCATACAAATCAGTGAATAAGTATTTTATGAATCCTTTATTTTCATTTTTAACTGGATTAACTCCCTGTTTTGTCATCTGCCACCAACCTAATCTAATTCTTTTCTTTTGATTCAAGTAATCCTTAAGATTTTGCGGAGCTTTAATATAAACTTTGGCATTAGGTTCATAAATTGTAGAATATCCTTTTTTTCTTATTTTCCAGCCAATAAGAGCATCTTCAATCAGATTTTTAGTATCTAAATGATTTATTATACCTTTTTTTAATGCAAATAAATAACCATTTAAAGCAAAAAATTTTTCTTTTTTTTGTTCTTTTATTTTTTTATTGTTTAATATTTTCCAAGAAAAACTTTGCAATTTGTCAAAAAAATTATCTTCTTTATAAGGCATATTTCTGCCAGAAATAGCTCCAATATCTTTATTCATTTTTTTAATTAAATTTTTAATTGCATTTTTGTCTAATAAAACATCCCCATCTGTAAAAATAATAATGGATCCTTTTGATTTTTTAAATATTAGATTTATTGCAGAAGCTTTTCCTTCTCTATTTTTTTGTATTAAAATTTTAACTCTTCTATCTTTTTTTGATAATCTTTTTAATATTGGAATTGTTTTATCTGTACATCCACTTGCAACCACAAATATTTCATCTTCTTTATTTATTTGGGGTGTTATTGAGCAAATAGTTTTTTCTATTGATTTTTCTTCATTGTAAACTGGAATTGCTATTGTTTTCATATTTTAATTATCTATTAGAAAGTATTTAAATAATTTCTTAATTTTATATATCATATTATAAAAATACTTAAATAAGTATTGATTTTTTATTTAATTAAAATAATATATTGATTTAAAATGATAAATTTATTATTGAGGATATTCTATAAGATTTATCCTAAATATAGGTTCATAACTCCTAAAGAAATTGATAAATTATTAGATAAATTGAAGATTGATTTTGATCCAGATATAATAATTGGTGTTCTTAATGGAGGGTATTATCCTGCAAAAAAGATTGCAAAAAAAATGAATAAAAGATTAGAATTTTTGAAAGTTAAACATTATTCTACAAAAATATTTGGTATTGAAATAGAATATTTTCCTATTATCAAAAGAATATTATATTTTTGTGGATTTAAAGAAAAAACAAAATTGATTAAAAACAATTCAAATGTTAAAGGAAAAAATATTTTAATTGTTGATGATGAAAGTGGAAATGGAGATACTATTAATTTAGTTAAAGATTTTCTTAAAGATGCAAAAAGAATTAAGACTGTTGTATTGGTTAGTTATGGCCCTTATAATCCTGATTATTATGCTATCAGATCAAAAAAATTATTTATAATGCCTTGGGTTGAAATTTCACCTTATCACAAATTGTTTAAGTCTAAGATAAAATTTCTTAATTTCTAAGAAAATAAGATTTAGTAATTAAAAAATATTATAGAATTACATCTATGGTAATGTATTAGTTTATCTAATCTTAACTTGCTTTTTAATAGAAGAATTTCCTCATAACTATTAATATTTCCAGAAGATTTATAAAATGGAGATGGACTGAAATAGGATATTCTATTTTTATAAAGCCAGGAAAATATTGTTCTAATTTCTCCAAACTGACAATGATCCTTGAAATGTAAAATATCATGTATACTTACGGGGGTGTTTTTCTTAAGTAAAGAAAATATGTTTTTTATGTACCATCTACAAAATCTGGCAGAATGATCAGAATCTATAAAAAGATAATCAATTTTCTTAGGTAATTTTGATAAATTTTTTTTTATGTCTCCTTGTATAAAAACCCATCTATTTGAAGAAAGTTCTTTGGGTATGATTTTAGTTGATTTATCAATGAGATCAAATGAAAAAAGTTTTCCTCTATTATTATCTTTTAGAGCATTTAATATCCACATTGATGACCATCCATGAGATGGAGAAATTTCAACAACATTCAATGGCTTAAATTCTCTAATTAATAAGTAAGTTATTTCTGCTTCAATGTCATCTGTTAGAACAGCCAGACCTATTTTATCTTTATTTTGATAAATTTTTCTTTGTGATTCCCTAACTTTAGATAAATCAATGTGATATTTGTTGTAAAGCTTTTTGATTAACTGCAAATTAATTTTTGGATTTAGATTAAGCCTTTTTTGTAATTCTCTGGATTTTGAAATCTCAATGCAGAAATTATTAAAGAAATTTTTTATTTTTCTTATCTTAAATTCTCTAGTTCTCGAGTTATCAGGGAAACACTTATTAAAAATCTTTTTCATTTTTTTCATAATTATTTACTTTAAAAATAGAATATTTATATATTTATCTATTAAGCATTTAACTACACTTACTTTTATTGACATTTTCTATCTTGTTAATTTTTTAAAGATTTCACACTTTGAACAAATAGTTAATATTTCTGAGCTTTTATATTTGTTATATGAAAATAGACTTCTTGAATATTTATATTTATTATTATTCCACACATCTTCAAATGATTCTTTTAATATATTTCCAAATGATAAAGATTCATTGGATAAATAGCAACATGGAAGAACATTTCCATTGGCAGATATAAATAAAGTATCAAAAAGATGGTGGCAAGGACTTTTGTATAAAGGAAGTTTATATTTTCCAGAGTAACATTTTCTAATATATTTTTTATTTCTTGGTAACCAGCATCTCTTTCTTTCTTCTATATCTTGATCAAGTTTTATATCTATACATTGATCTGAAAGACCCATTTTTTTTATTCTAAAATTTATTCCAATTTCTTTTGTTTTTTCTTTTGCTTTTTCTATTTCATGTTCATTGAATCTATTTACCATAAAAATCCAAGTTATTTTTGGATTTTTACTTTTAAGTTTTTTTTTAATTTTCACTAATCTTTTTATATTTGATATAACTAAATTTAAATTTCCTCCTATCCTATATTTTTCATAAATCTTTTGAGAACACCCATCTAAACTTATATTTAATATATCTAATCCTGATATAATAATATTTTTGAAAAATTTGTCATCTTTTTTAATATTAAAATTGCTGTCTATTTTAGTTAAAATCTTTCTTTTTTTAATATAATTGATCATTTCAAAAATATTTGGATTAAGAAAAGGCTCTCCAAAATCGCATAATAAAATAAGTTTGATTGAGGAAGGCAGTTTATCAATTATTGTTTTGAAATTATCAAATGGCATCATTATTTTCTTTGACTTTGATTTATTCAACCCTGTAGGGCATAATGGACATTTTAAATTACATATATTTGTAACATCCATTGCAATCCAATTTGGAAAAGATACTTTTTTTGTGAAATAATATTTAAAAAGAGCATATCTTAATTTTATTTTAGCACGTATTTTTGGATTAATATAATCAATGACTTTTTTAATCATATTTTTTACCTCATCAGACTAATCCATTTATTTCTAAATTTTCTATATATCATTTTTATTAAATTTGTGATATGGCCATATAAATCATTATTCCAATCAGGTATATAGGGCAAAAACATTTTTTTTCTTATAATATTTCTATACAAATTATTAACTTTTTTATAGTCCTTTATTGACCAAGATTCATTCTCCACTACAGGTCTGCATAAAGTCCAATGTAAAAAATTTGAATCTATACTTTTGAATTTCTTAAAATCTAAATCATCTATTTTTGGAGGCAAATAATGAGACATAAATATATAATCTCCTTTTCTAAAGTTTTTATATGTCCACTTTAATGAATTAATAGTCTCTTTTGGTTTAATATTTTCATGTCCTATTAAAAATGTGCCTACTAATTTTAATCCATTATATTTATGGATCTCTTTAATAATATGATCATAATCAATATTCTTATTTGAAAAACCTTTCATTTTCTTAACATTATCTAAATTCAAATCTTCAAAACCAATTAAAATTTTTCTCATACCTGCATTATACATTGTTTTTATTAATTTGTCATCAATTAAATCAGCTCTTGTTTTTATAAACCAATTTACTTTCAATGGTTTTATTTTTTTACAGAATTCTACAACCCTTTTTCTATTAGCTGTAAATGATTCATCTTCTATCTTAAATTTATTAATTTTGTATTTATCTTTCATTAATTTTATTTCTTCAATTATATTATCCATTGACCTTTCTCTGTATCTTAAAAATTCTTTATTTGCACACCAAGAACAATTATAAGGACATCCTCTGGAAGTTATAATGCTTCCAAGACTATAGTCTTCTGCATAACTATATTTTTTGTATTCTTTAATATCTAATAAATCTCTTGCAGGAATAGGATGTTTATCTAAACTATTAACTGTTCTCACATTAATTATATTATCTATTCTTTCTTTTTTGCTTATTTTTTCTAATAGAATTGGTAAGATTTCTTCTCCTTCCCCTTTAACTATGATATCTATAAACTCTTTATTATCTTTTAATGTTCTTTTTGGATTTACTGTTGGAAAATACCCCCCTGTTATAGTGATTATTTCTTTATTGAACTCTTTAATCTGCTTTGCCAATATCTTTAAGTAAGGATAAGTAGCTGCAATTACATGGCAGATACAAACAACATCTGGTTTAAAAGAATTGAGAGTTTTTTTTATGTTTGTTACTGGCTTAAATTTTTTGACTGTTTCAAGTTGTAAATCGAGAATTTTGACTTCATGTTTGTCTTTTATTGATGAAGCTAGATATGTAACTCCTAATGGAATCCTTACTGAAAAAGGTCCATATTTGGAAAATGGGGGATTTATTAATAAAATTTTCATTGCGCATTCATCATATCTATTTCATCAAGACTTTTTATTTTTTTATCAAACATTTTTTTTGATTTATATATCCAATAATTATAAGTTGCTTGATGAAAAAAACTCAGAAACATAAATGGAATAATATACTTTAATTTAGTATTTTTTATTATTGATACAGGCTTATAAAAAGTATTTAATATGAATAAAATTATATTCTTAAAATTATTAGGGATTCTTAATGGATAATCAGGATGCATAACCTTTATTACAAATTCTGCAGTTCCTGCTTTTCTTTTTCTGTGGTACATTTTTATTAAGCCTTCATTTTTCATATCATGAATACATCTTATTTTTGGAGAATAATAAAATTTTATTCTTTTTTTATTTAAAATATGATTTATTTCAGCATCTTCATACTTTTTTAAGTTTTTGAATCTTATTTTTTTATTATTAAATTTTAGGTCAAATACATCTCTTTTATAAACACCTAAACAAGTAGGAATGTTATATACCTCATATAAATCAGGTTTTATTTTTTTGTAATTGGTATATTTTATTGTTAAACAATCGTTAAGATACCTGTCTATTAATCCTACCTCTTTTAATGAGTCAGGATCTCCTTTAAAACATTTGACAAAAGGATATTCTTTCAAAAAGGATTCTATTTCTTCAAGAGTATTTTTATAAGCTATACAATCATCATCAATAAAGACTATATAACCTTCTTTTATTTGTTCAATTCCTTTGTTTCTTGTGAATCCTGCCCCAGATGGCTTATTTAATCTATAATAAGAGATGATCTTATTCTTTTTTGTTAAGTTTTTCATCATTTTTTGTGTGTTATCTGTTGAACAATCATCAACTACAATGATATTATATTTATCTTGAGAAAGAGTTTGATTTAATAATGAATCTATCAATCTTTTTAATAATTTAGCCCTATTATGTGTTGGGATAACTGCTGTTAATTTTGCCATTATTATGATTTAATCAATTTTATTTATATTTTTAATGGTTTTTAAAAATATTAATAAAATAATGTAAATCTGTATTATAGGCTAATATGATGACATATAAGGTTTTTTATTTTTATACTTTTGAAAGGCCTTTTTCCACGATACAGATATTTTTTCTTTTTTTGTCCTTTTGACAGGTCTAAAATATCCACAAAGTTTACAAAATTGATTCAACTGATCCACCATATCATCTTCAAAACAGGGTATTTTCTTTCTTCCAATATTAAAACCAAAAATTCTATCAATCCCTGCTGCATGTGCACAAGGATAATAACCATACATATTCAATCCAAGACCACATATATTAAGAAGGCTACATCCATTTGAGTAATCTGCAAATTTAAACATTTTACAATCTTTTGGAGCAACATTAAAAGGAAAAAAAAGATTATATTTAGATTTTTTAGGAAAACTTCTTATCATAATGTCTTTTGGAATTTTTGTTAATATCTGTTTTACTTTTTTTCCATAACTATTAGTGCATATTTTTATGATAGTATTAGGGGAATATTTTTTTTTATAATCTAATAATAAATTTAATATTTGATTTATATTTGGATGTAAGGTGGGTTCGCCTCCAACAACTTTTATCTCTTTCCATATTATATTATTATCCTTGCTTTCTTTAATAAATTTTTTTATTTGTTTGATAGTTATTATTTCATTAGATTTTATCTGACCTAAAGATCTGCTACAGTTTATACAGTTTAAATTACAGAGATAAGTTACATCAATATCAATAACTTTATGACTTCTTTTAAAATGAGGCCCAAACAATTTAGTTATGGGTCTTTGTAACCTTATAAAACGATATAATCTTTCATATCTTAGGATAAAAGATGAATATAATTTTTTTAAAATAAGTATATTTTTTAGTTTATTATGCATTTTATTAATTAAAAAACAATTTTATTTAAATTTTTAATTATTTTTTAAATAACTTTTTAAATTAAAAAACAATTTTGTAAATATGGTTAATGAATTACCTTTAATCTCAGTTGTAGTTATTGGAATAAATATTTCTGAAAAAGTTGTAAATTGTCTTAAATCTGTAAAAAAAAGTAATTATCCTAATCTAGAAATAATATATGTTGATGGGGGATCAAGTGATGATAGCGTTAAAAAGGTAAGAAAATTAGGTAATATCAAAATAATTGAATTGAAACAAGAAAATCCTGCTCCAGGAAGACAAAGAAATGAAGGTTGGAAGAATTCTAAGGCTGATTTAGTACAATTTTTGGATGGAGATACTATCTTAGATCCAGATTGGTTAATAAATGCAATATATGAAATTAAAGATAAAAAAGTTGCTGTTTGTGGGTATAGAAGGGAATTATATCCTAATAAAAATTTTTATAATTTTATTACTGATTTTGATTGGGGGAAATCTGTTGGAGAGATAGAAAATATTGGAGGAGATATATTAATCAAAAAATCTGTTTTATATGAGTGTGAAGGTTTTGATAATAATCTAATAGCTGGAGAGAATAGCGAATTATCATTTAAAATAAAAGATAAAGGGTATTCAATTATAAGAATTGATAGAAATATGACAAATCATGCAGAACTTAATAATTTTAAAAGATATTTTTGGAGAATTTTTAGACATGGTTATGGACATGCAGAAGTTGCAATTAAATTTTATAAAAAGAATAATACCAAACTATTGAATAATTTTATAAAATCCTCAATTAAAGCAATATTCACTCCTTTATTTATTTTATTAGCAATTATTTCAAAAAATATTTATTTTTTATTTTTTTCAATCTTGCTAAATACTAAAACAATTTTATTATTTTTTTCATTAAAGAAAAAAGGATTAAATAATAAATATAGTTCGATTTATGTTATACATTCATTTTTCTTAGTATATCCTTTAACTTTAGGAATGTTAAGATATATAATAGGAAAGATATTTTATTTTCCATTCACAAATAAAAAACTTTTTGGAAAATTATATTAAAATCTAAAAAATGATAAAATGAAAATATTAATTTACGATTCACATAATTTTACATTAGGAGGAGCGCAGAAATATATACTTTTTTTGGCAGAAATTTTAAAATATTATGGAGAAGTAACTATTGCATATACTGGAGACTATAATTTTGAATTTTTAGAAAAAGATTTTGATACAAGATTAAAAGATATTAAATTTAAAAAAGTTGGTGATTATGAACTTAAACATTATTCTTCTTTGTTTTCAGTATTATTAAGAGATTTTTTAAGAAAAAGGATAGCTAAAAAAGTTTCTAGATTATCTTCAAAGTCAGATTTATTCTTTTTTAGCAGCCATTTTACTAGTTATGTACAACCTAAGCCTAGAGCAAAGAAAAATATATCTTTATGCCATTTCCCTAATAAATTAGAAAGATTGGCAATGTATAATACAAAGATTAATAAAAATTCTTTTTTTGGAAGGATTTATTTAGGATTTTATGAATTTTTTTCAAGATTATTTTTTTCTCCAGTTAAAAATTCTTATATCCAAGATTATCAATATTTAGTTTGTAATAGTAAATATACTCAAAAGTATATAATAAAATATTGGAAAAAAAATACTGAATTATTATATCCTCCTATCCAAATGAATAAAAATTTTTTTAAGTCAAAAAAGAATATAATAGTCAGTTTTGGAAGATTTGATAAGAGAAAGAAGACTCTTGAATTAGTAAATGCTTATAAAAATTTATCAAAAAGTTTGAAAAATTGGAAATATTATATTTTTATTCCAAAATTTGAAGCAAAGTATCAAAAAGAAGATTTTGAAAAATTTAAGAAAGAATTGGAAAAATTTGATAATATAATATTTTTTGAGGGTTTAGGCTCTCAGGAAATTCAAAAATATCTTTCAATTTCAAAAATATTCTGGAATCTTTCAGGGTTAGGAGAAGATGAAAATAAAAATCCTCAAAATATAGAACATTTTGGTATGGTTAATACAGAAGCAATGTCTTTTGGATGTATTCCTATAATCTTCAATGGAGGAGGCCATAAAGAAATTATCCAAAATGGAAAAAACGGTTTTTTAGTCAATAATCCAAATGAATTAATTGAAAAAACATTGAATTTAATTAGTAATGAGAATCTTAGAAAAAAAATGGCTGAAAATGCTTTTGAAAAAGCGAAAGATTTTAGTTTTGAAAAATTTAGAGAAAAATTTATTAGAATATTAAATTTAAAATAAAATATATTATTTTTTTGATTTTATTTTGAATATGATTAATAGAAATGTTATTAAAATTCTGATGGGATTTATTAAATAAAGGAGATAGATAAAAGGATTCTTTTTTTCTATCTTGAAATTTTTAGATAGATCCTTAAAAGGTGGAAATAGGTATTCAAAGATCATCTTTGTTCTTTTTAAATTATTTTTTAATATAACAAATTCAACAAAATATTTATTTTTTTCATCGAGTCCTTTAAATGAAGAATATTTATAAACAATATCATCAATAACTTTTTTATCAAGATAAGGGGGTTCAATTATTTTGCTCGTTTTGAAATTATCATCAATTTCTTTTTTATATATTTTCCAAACTAAATAAATTTGTTTTTCTAAGTTATATTTTTGAACTAGTTTATTAAATTTAATAAAATCTACTTTTTCCTCTTTAAAAAAGAACAATATATCTATTAACCATTTTAGTAATATTTGTCCATCTTGTCTAATATGCTTACTAATGTGTAATAACATAAACAATAAAAAGAATTCTGGATTTAGTAAATTTTTATTTGAATCTTCTATTTTTTCAAAGAAATCTTTTGGATTAATATAGAACTTTTCAGTGAGTTTTGCTATATTATAGTGAGCTTCAATATGGGTTTTCTTCTTTGAATTAAAAAAATTAATGTGTAATTCTTTCTTATCTCTCAAAGAATTTTTATAATTTTTCTTATTCAATATTTTTATAATTCTGGGAAGATCTTTTTCTTTAACTAATATATCTATATCACACATAGGCCTTAGCCCAATATCTCTATGAACATATTTAGCCAGATAAATGCCCTTTAGAAGAACTACATCAATATTTTCTTTTTCAAAAGCTTTTAATATTTTATTTAATTCTTTATATAATTTAGAATTTCTCTTATAAACTATATTATAGGCTTCTTTAAATGCAGATGTTACTTCTTTTGTAAATCTTAGACTTTTTAGACTTTTATAAATAATAGGGGCAACTCCTTGTCTTATTGAAACATTATAAATATATTGCCAATCTAAATCCTTTTTTAAGTCTGAGATTATTTTCTTTTTTTGTTTTTTATCTAAAAAATATCTTAATAAATCTAAAATAACCTCATTTTCTTTTTTCATTATCTAAAGGAGTTAGACTTTAATTTAAATATTTATTTATTAATAATAAGATATTTTAAATCAATGATTTAAAATACTCAATCGTCTTCTTCAAACCTTCATCTAATCTAATTTTTGGCTCCCAATCAAGCTTTTCTTTTGCTAATGAAATGTCTGGTTGCCTTTGCTTTGGATCATCTTGTGGAAGTTCTTTAAAGACAATCTCACTTTTGCTTCCTGTTAATTCTATTATTTTTTTGGCTAATTCAAGAATTGTAAATTCATTTGGATTTCCTAAATTAACAGGGCCTGTAAAACCATTTGAATTCATCATCTTGTATAAACCCTCAACCATATCAGAAACAAAACAGAATGATCTTGTTTGTGAGCCGTCTCCGTAGACTGTGATTGGATCGTTTTTTAAAGCCTGTACAATAAAATTAGAAACAACTCTGCCGTCATTTTTGCACATATTTGGACCATATGTATTAAAGATTCTGACAATCTTGATATCTACTTTGTTTTGCCTATGATAATCCATCATTAAGGTTTCTGCTGCTCTTTTTCCTTCATCATAGCAGTTGCCGCAAAAAAGCGCTTTTCCGTTGCGTCTTACAAAAATAATATGATTAGGCACATTGACACAGTAGACAAAACCGCTGTAATCTTTAATAGATCTGTTAGGATATGTAGGCATCTTGTACCTCTTATTAAACCGGTTTAATATATGAATTTGATAAAGCGGTTTTTTTTTCCTTTTATCATGCATTGCAATATTTCCTGCATATCCAATCTTTAGCAATAATTCTTGGAAATCACTTATAAGTTTATGAGAATTACTGAAATATGTAGTTCCTTTTGAACTTCCGTCTCCTAACATCATAGCATTAAATAAAATTAATAATTGTCTCTTTGATATATTTAATAATTCTTTAGGAATATATTTTTCATATGATTTTCCAAATATCTTTAGATAATTAGCTAATTGTTTATTTGTAATACAAAATTGGTGATCATAACTATCAACAAAATTAAATGGCAATCTTTCCAGACATTGTTTTATTTTATTATAGTTTTTTTTATTTTTTTTAGATTGGGCAATTAAAATGCGATAATCATAAGTTACATATTTTTTATTATTTACTTTTTTACTTCGTTTTCTGACTGAAATACATCCTTCTGTGATAAAATATCCGAAGAATTCCAGCCAATCATCCATCTTTATTTTTTCAATAAATTTGACTTTGCTATTTTTTCTGTCAATATCTTTTGGGAAATAGAACCATTCTTTTTCTTTATTGTCATATTTTGCTGTTTTAAGCATTTTTGCCCTATTCCAATTTATTGCTTCAAAAGCCCCTAATAATTGAAATTTTTCTGTTCCTCTGTCACTTCTTTTTTTAACATACATCTTATGGTTAGGAGTAACAAGCAGATCACAATGGTAATTTTTGAATTCAATAAGCTCTCCATGATATTCTTGTTTAATATTTTCAGCTGGCTTATGATATTCTAATTCTTTATTATTGTTTAATGTTGCTATTTTATCATTTTCTTTTACATCTTTAAAAAATTTCCAACCTTCTTCTGTTAAAACTTCAGTATCTTCTGAAAAGCAGCTTCTGATTCCGATTGGATTTACATTACCCCAATAGGATTCTTTTTGAGGGTGTTCTTTTGGGTCTCCATAGACTTCTGAGGTTGAGGTATGCAAGATAGGTATCTTAAGCCTTTTAGCTAATCCTAACATGTTTATTATGCCTAAAACACTTGTTTTAGTTGTCTGCACTGGATCTCTTTGATAATGGATTGGAGAAGCAGGGCAAGCTAGATTATAGATTTCATCAATTTCAGCATATAACGGCCAAGTTATATCATGCCTTAATAATTCAAAATTTGGATTTTGCTTTAGATCTTTAATATTATCAGGAGTTCCTGTATAGAAATTATCAAGACATATAACATAATCTCCTTTATCTAACAGATATCTGCATAGATGCGAGCCTATAAATCCAGCACCACCTGTAACTAGGATATTTTTCATCTATAACTGGTTAAATCATTAGTTTATAAAATTTTTTATTATAATCCAATATATATAATAATTTATATTATTTTGTCACTTATAAGTGATATATAAACCAAAAGCTTTATAAATAAGTAATTTATTATTGGTATAAGAGGATAATAAAATGAGTGATCAAGTTAATGGAAACGGCAATCTTGAACTTATTGTTGATAATACTTATACAATAGTTGATGAACTTGGAAAAGGCAATATGGGGCAGGTATTTCTTTCTGATGTTGATGAAGATAAATTTGACTGGGTAACACTTTATGCTTATAAAGAAAATAGAGCTCAAAAAACGTCTGAAGGTTTGCCTGATTCTAGAGACAAACATTTTAAAGACATAGAAAAGAGAATCAAACAATTAAAATCTCATCCTGAAGCTTTGCCTAAAGTTAAAGCTGCTATTCCTGATTCTCTTCGCCCTTCTAAAAAATGCGCTTTAAAGCTTAGCACAAACTTAGACCATGCTGACAGATTTGAAGGTGAATGGAAAAATTTACTAGGTATCAACCACCCTAATGTAATAAAGGTTTATGGCGGAGGAAAAACTAATTTTAGAGGACATGAAGTGTTATATTATTCAATGGAAGCTTTAGATGGAGTAATAGATTCTAAATATAGCAGAAAACTTCCTTTAAGGCAGAAACTTGATATAATAAAAAGAGCTGCTTTAGGCCTTGATGAACTTCGTGATAAGAGGCTTGTACATAGAGATGTTAAGTTAGATAATATCTTATCTAATTTAGGAATTGTACAGGAAGATGGAAGTGTTGCTGGTTTGACAAACCACCAGGTAAAACATATTTTTGAGAATTATGATCAAGCTCAATTAGAATCATTATTTAAAAAAGGAGAGACTAAGGAAGTTCAAGGATTAGTTATAAAAGATGTAAAGGTGAGTGATACAGGAATTGCAAAAGATCTTTGGGCTAGTTCTGGCCGTACGAAAACCCAGACATTTATGGGAACACCAAACTATGCTTCTCCTGAACAAGTTGCTGATGCTAAAAATGTAGATTCCAGGGCAGATGTCTATTCACTTGGTGCTGTATTATATGAAATGCTTACTGGAAAAACTCATCTTCCTAAAGGTATGGATGTATTATCTATGGCAGCAGCTCTTAAAGCATTGAAAGATGAATCTGAAAGAAATGGCGGAAGAGATCTATATCAAATGAGAAAAGATAAGGATCCAAGATTGGTTGCTAAGTTATCTACTGGAAAGCTTTTGATGCCTGAGTCTATTGAACCTTCAGAAGCTCCTGAAAATTTAGTAGCTGTTGTAGAAAAGATGATGAATCCTAACAGAAATTTTAGATATGATACTGCAGGAGAGGTTGCAAGGGAGATGGAATGTTTAATGACTAATAGACCAACTTCACTTGAAAGAGAACCTGCTAGAAGTGTAGAAGTGCATACTCCTCATTTGATAACAGATAGAAGAAATGGAAATGGTATTAAAAAAGGAAAATCAGGCTTATATTGGTCAATGGTAGGTGGAGGAATTGCAGCTGCAGTGCTTGGAATTGCTGCTATAGGATACTCCTTAGTTGGAGGAAAGAAAATAGAAAAACCTGTTAGATTACCAAAACCTCCTCCAGTTGTAAAGGTAGTAGAACCTGATGTGGTTAAAGAACCTGTTGTAGAAGAGCCAAGTCCTTTAGAACAGTATAGGAAATTTGAACCGACAGCTGCTGTTTTAGAAAAAGATATTAAGAAATTTTTGGAAAATGGAAATACTAACTCAGAATCATTAGCTGATCTACAAAAAAGATTAAATGAAGTTTATCCTCAAGTTACAGGATTCCAAGGACAAGGAGTTGAGGAAGCTGAAAAAATAAGCAAAACCTTATTTTCTTATATTACAGAATTAGCTTCAAGAAAAACTTTAGTTGAAGGATATAACGAATTTTCCAGAGAAATTGGAAAGTTAGGAGAGGATTTAAATCTTTATGATACTAGAAGTATTAAAGAACAGGATCTAATAAGATTTTCTGAAAAGATAAAATCAGCAAAAGAGCAGGCAGATAATTATAGAGAAAAAGGATTGTCTATAGATGGTTTAGCAGCAAGATTAGCAAGTTATACTGGCAGAGTTTCTAATCTACAAGAAAAATTAAGAAACCAGAAGGAAGAAGCTTCTGAGCAGAAACAAGAAAATCTTCTTGAAGAAGCTTATTCAAATTTTAGCTCTAAAGTTTCTAGAAGTCTATTTGGAGATATAGAGGATTATAAAAGTTTTGCAGATTATAGTACAGAAAAATTAGATGAATTAATCGGGAAGATTAAAGAAGCTCAAACAGAATTAGGAAAATATGATGGGAGAGAAGGAGCGCAGGAATTAACTGAAAAATTAAATGGCTACCAAAAACAATTGTCTGACATTGAGAAATTTATAAAAAGCTCTAAAGGCAGAATCTTATTATCACAGATATCTTCTTTAGAAAATCAAATAAAAGAATATTTTGAAAATCCAGATAAAAAGGAAAAAGCCAGGCTTATCAGAAGAACAGGATTTTTAATAGGCAGAGCAGCAAGAGATGGAGATGTAATATCAGATCCATTAGTTGCTAAACTAAAAAGATATGCAAAAAGAGTAGAAGAAGGAAAGGTTGAGGAGAAACCTTTAGTTGAAGTACCTAAAAATTCAGTTCTTGTTTATACTTTTGATGAAGGAACGGTTGTTTATAACAGACAGGAAGGTGCATGGTATGTGCTTGATTTAAGCCCACATAAAAATCATGGGAGAATACATGGCAAATTTGCAGGAGATGTTAGGACTGGGAAACCAATAGTTTATGGTACACCAGCAGATGTTCCAGAACTATTTGATTTAGCATTAGTTAAGGGCCAATCTGGCGACCCTAGAGATTATTCAATGGATCTTTTAGGTAAAAAAGGGTATATAGAAATTAATGATTGTGATAACTTAGATATCCAGAAAAATATTAAAATAGGTCTTATGTTAAGAACAGAGATTAGACCTTCTGGCTGGACTGATTTAATAAATAAATGGTCAACTAACAATGATTTTAGCAGAGATTCTTGGTCAGTTCAATTTAACCATGATAGTCCAAATCCTCGTTTTACAATTCAAACATATAATAATAAGATTGAATTATACAATGTTACTTCTCCTAATAATTTAAATGATAATGTTTGGCATTATTTAGAATGTATATTTGATAACTCAATTCTTCAGTTGTATTTAGATAAAACCTTAGTAGGAAGTACATCTATTCCGTCTGGAAAAATAATTAATACTACTGATTCAAATATAATTATTGGAAAACATCCGCAAAATGGGAGATTTAATGGTTCTTTAGATTTTATTAATATTATATATATATCTCACAAAAGGATTAATAATTAAAATAAAATATGCTCTTCTTTTTTATTTTATTTAATAAAAATTTTAGTTTTTCTTTTTTTTCTATTAATTTCATTTTTTGTTCAAAAATTAATTTTGTCTCAATTTTATTTAATTTATTTATATTTATAATTTTATTAAGTAAACCTTCCTTTAAAAATTTATTATATCCATAAAACCATGAAAAATGCCAAGCAATGGCTTTTTTACTAATTCCAATTTTAACAGACCCTTTATTTTTTTTCATATATCTTTCTAAATAAAATTCTTCATTATCATGAAATCCTCCTATTTTTCTCCAACTTTTTTTACTCCACCCAAGAATGCCTGTACTATATCTTGGTTCTTTAACTTTATCACTAATTACAAGAATATCTTTAGTTGAATAATACCCCCAATCTTTAAGATTAGGATTAAATTTATTTTTTTTAAATATTTTTATAAACTCATTAAAATTTAATGTTTTGTTCCATACCCATCTCCATATCTTTATATTTTTCCATTGGTTTTTAACTTCTTTTTGATTTAAATCTATAAAAGGAATTGGATATTTATCAAATTTTTTGTTATATTCTTTTAACCAGAAACAATGTGTTAAATATGTTAAACCTAAATGGTTAACAGGTATAATTACAGAAGCAAAATCAAATTTCTTCAACAGAATTCTTTTAATTTCATTAATAAAATCAAAATCATAACAAAAGAAATCTTCATCAATTTTAACAAAATATTGGTCTTTTGAGTTTTTTGTAATCTCATCAAAAATGGCCCCCATTGATTGCATACTCCCATCCCCTTTATCATAAAAAAAAAGTTTTAAACCTAATCCAGACAACCATTTTTTATAAGTATTATTCACTTTATTTGCTGCAATAATAATATCTTTATTATTTATAAAAGGATTATCAATTAATAATTT